>RCUT01000248.1_pt1 | contig 29311 bp, 25 predicted proteins | sample 2166171 | NCBI WGS metagenome assembly RCUT01 (sample SAMN09932757, study PRJNA488358) | compost metagenome | isolation source: compost soil in 4-hydroxybenzoic | place: Germany: Experimental Botanical Garden | reverse complement strand
AGCCGGCCTTCATCTTGAAAAGCCCGCCGGTTTTTGGTGGAGGCGCCGGGTACCGAACTTTATAAAGACATACAAACAGTTAGTTGACGTAATAGAATCTGAAATAACAGTAAGTTACCAGATTGTCAGCGTCGACTAACTGCGAGGGGGTGAAAGTTTTTTCCAAGGGCCTTTTAACCCCTCCGGCGTTTGACCATAAGGGTTTAATCCGGCCTGGCGCATCGCGACATGGATTTCAAACTCGCGACGGAAAGGGGTGGCAAATTCGCCTAGAGCGCGCATCCTCGAGACATCTTCATTAGGCTGCCATGACTATAATACTTGGCAGTCAACGGGGCAAGGGGTGTTGCAGGGAGCATCTTGGAGAGCGCAACGCGATCCGATAAAAGCTTTCTTATCGAGGTAAGGGGGCCTGCCGTCGCAGGCGTGATGGAGACCCGTTCAATGGCTAGGTGCTATCGTTGTGGTGCAAAGGCTACAAGTCGCGAACACTATCCGCCTAAATCATTGTTCCCCAGAAACTCGAAATTGCAACTGAAGACGGTTCCGTCGTGTCACCTCCACAACAGTGCGAGGTCCGATGATGACCAATATTTTCTGGCTCACGTTGCGATCAATTGTTCGCGTGAGGGAAATCTAGCTCGCAATGTGTTCATGGACAAAGTTCTTCCCCAAATCCGGCAGTCCGGCGGGTACGCTGCTCTCCTGATCAATGGCTCGACGACGCTCGGTGATGGAAGCCGTGCCTACCGTGTCGACGTCTCGCGAATTGACAGAGTTCTTGATAGCATCTGTCATGCGACCTTTTACGCACATTTCCGCACGCGGTTCGATGACAATAAACATGTAATGCATCACAGATATCCAAATTTCACGAGCGCAGATGTGGAGGCTAATACCCTTAGTACTTCCGCACAGGGGTTTATCGAGCAATTTTCTCAGCTTCATCCTGGAATGTCACAGCCTCATTCATTGGAGGTGAACGATCAGCCAGTGTATTCGTGCAACGTCGTGGCCCCCGTCGGCAAAGAGGGATCGATCACCATTCACCACACTTTCTTCGGAATATTCAACGTTGTCTCGTTTCTCACCAGGCAGTGGGATGCCGATATCGCCGAAGTGTTGCAACAAGCGGCATCCGTGGTCTTGGGACAGCGGGGCAAGTAGCGAACAAACTTCGCAGGGCCCAGTTGCTGCACTCAGGCATCTACAAAGGAAGAGATCGTCACGGGCGAGGCTCAGCCGTCTAAGTCGTAGTGGGTGACGAGCAGGCTGGAGATCACGTCGGGCGCCCAAGTGGTAAAGGTCGGCGCGCTTAAGGTAGGCACCCAGGAGAATGACCGGGTGTTCGATCGTAGTCAGCATTAATGTTCTATTGCAACTATAGCGCTATCGGTACTTGTACAAACTTGGGGGATTGTTCGAGACCCATGCTGGCTATCGGTTTCTGGAATATTGAAAAGGCGGACGGTGCAAACATTGTGGCTGGAGTTGTGGAACTCGCAGTCGCGCTTGCAACGGACCCTGCCATTTCCGGTCCCAACGGGGATATTCTACTCTGCTTAGGGGAGCCGGGTACCTTGGATATCGTGGCCTTGCAGCATCAATTGGATCTGCAAGCGACGGGACACGGTTGGTGGTGCGAAAAGTCATTGTCCGGTCGATTTGTCACCGTCGGAACCATTGACCAAGCAACTCGATCTTTTCCGGAGGAGAGCAGTGGGTGCTTGGCGACGAGCCTCAGCAGGGTGAATGGGCAGGATCCAATTTTCACATACGAGTTATGGTTCGTTCATTTGGAGTCTCCAATGGGGGCAGAGAATTCGACCGTCGTTCACATGGATGTGGCGGGAGAACTTCGCGAGGCGGTGGATAAGCGTGAGGTTGCGCGCGCCAATACGGCGACAATCGCCATTGGAGACTTCAACATGCCACCATACAGTCCTGGTATGACCTCGCCCACAAAGCTCAATGCTGCCGCCTGCAAGACCGCGGCAGGAAAAGTTTCGCGCATTGTTCGCGACACGAAGCATCGGTTCTTTTTCAATCCTATGTGGGAAATCCTGGGAAGCCGCAGTCCTAATCAGCAACCGGGATCCTTTTACAAGCGATATCGAGATAACTCCATCTTCTGGCACCTTTACGACCAAGTGCTTGTTCGACCTGAACTTATTGATCGTATCGTTTCAGGCTCTCCCAAGGTGCTGACGACCGCTGGTGCGACGAACCTGTTGACATCCAAGGGAGGGATCAACAGGAGTTTCTCCGATCACTTGCCCATAACAATTTCCCTCGCAATATAGGACACGGAAAAGATGGAAAATCTCTGGCCAAAAAATCTCCTAGGGGACCTGTCTGATTCCACCCTAAATGATATTGCGACGATCTTGGAAATGCAGAGTTTGGGGTTGTCGAGTGTCACAGGTGGACTGGTTGTGGGCCGTGTACGTGACAGGTCAGATCATTCTACGCGGCCCGCAAGCGCATGGTCGCTATACATCGAACCTCTTGATCAGCCCAGCAAGACTTACGAATTTTTGGTCATCCGGTCGGCGAATGGACATTATCCCGTAGTCGTCCAGGCGTATCATCTGCCGATGCAGCTACTAAAATGCGATTCCAAAATAAGTCTAACCAAAGCGTTGACCAAGATCTTCGCTGATCCCCGATCAATATCGGTGATCAGAACATTTGCTGAAGAAGCGTTGGCTACGGGAGCGGTGCAGCGTCCGCAGGGTGAAACACAGGCGCCATCCGGCCGAACTATTGAATTTGGACCCCTCTTTGATACGCCCGACGGGTCGATTTGTAACGTGTCCATATTCGGTATGAGTGGTCATTTAAGCGATGAAATGATACAGCTTCTGAGCAGCCGAAACAGGCGAGCTGTTGAGCCACTCAATGATCGCTTTGTCGTGACTTTGTCTTTTGTCGGATCCGTGAAGACGACTGTTTCGAAGGAGGAACTCGACGTTATTCTAAAACAGGCCGCACGAAGCCTGAGAGGGAACTAATTATTGCCGTGCCCTAACGGTGTCGTGAGCGGTCAGAGAATATCTTTGCGACCAAACACGTTCGCGAGCGATCTGGATACATAAATCTGTCGCCATGCCACGGACGCCGCCGAAAATCTGTTACTTGAAACGTTGGCCTAGACGAGATTTTGTCATCCTGTCGTGACGCAATCGCCTGTGACTGCTGTCGGAGCGCAAAAGGTGTGGGTGGGCAACTTCTCATCAGAAATCGGTTGCGCACATCTGATGATGTTACTAGCGGGATTCCCCGTGCCCTTCCGCAGGCGACGCTAGGCTTCGACTTGCACCGCATGAGTTGGTTCATCCGTGCGATGATCGGGGTACTCGACGAAGATGAATGGACGGGCACTGTCCTCGCACGAAGGCCGGGGTGGCGCAAAAAAAGCGTGGACGAGTTAGACGCGTCGAAAACTTGTTGAAGTAAAAGTATTAGCCATAACAGGCAAATCACTAGGTAGGAAAGGTGGAGGTTTCTGTTGCCAGGTACCTCCGAACCCCGCCTTACGGGGCTAACCGTAAGGACTTAGAGCGGAATTCCCGCACCGCCATTAGGCAGCGAGAGCGTATTCCTTAGCGTTGTTGTCGTTTGCAACTACACTTTTTGACCCGATAACGGTGGTATCATGCCGAGCACAGCTTATATCTTTCAATGCCAGTCGATCCCATTTCGCCCCCATCAACAGCAGCCGCTTTCGGCTGTTCTTGGTGGAGGCGGCGGCTTCGAAGCCGCGTCCTGTACATCTATTGCATATAAGGTTTAGCACCGTAGCCCACTTGCGGGGGCATAATTGAGATAGATCATTCGCTATGAGATTTCAATGGGCACTATTGATCATCACCGTGGAATAGGAACGACTTTCATACCCAGTTTCTCTTTGAGGACTCGGTTTTCGCGCCGAGCCTGCCGGATGTCCAGAAACCAGTGATGGGCTCTGGTCGCAAGCCTTGAATATGATTCCTGGCTGTCGTCGTAGGACCGCTGCAGGTTTTCATGGAGAGCATTAAGTTTGAGGTACTTTATTCTCCAACTTTCGTCTTTGTCCCGAGTCTCAACAGGTAGGGACTTTGGCAGCCGCTCATTCACGTCCGCGAGAAAGGCGATAACATCAGACTTCGTATCAGTCTTGTGCTTATTGCCGTTAAGAAAGTTATGGCCGAGGCCACACATTTCCATGAAGACGCCTTGCTCCAGTGATTTTTTGCCGTCGCCATAGACCTGTGCGGCGAGTTCGCCGCTCTTCAACATTCGCTCCACGAGCGTTTTCCCGGCCTGGATTTTATCCAACGATCTGTCCGTTCGGTTGGCAGAGTGCTTCACCAAACCATTGACGGCTTTTTTTGACATACTGATGGGCGCGCGAGGCTTCATATCATTCTCCCAATTTCCGGGTTCAGGTTGACAATTTCATCAAGCTTGGGCTTGAGGTCTGGCCATGCGTGCAACTGCTCCCGGATATGATCTAGCCAATAAACTTTTTGGAGCCGAGATAACGACGCAAATCCTTCGCGTGCGACCTTCTCCAGCTCCCACCGAATGAGTGCATGGCGATGCATCTCTTGAACCTGGTAGGGGCATTCGGCTGTGCATTTTCCGACATCGGGAAGAGTGTCGCCCGTGGATTTGGAGCAAGATCCGCGCACAGATCCTTTTTTAACGCACAAGACACCCGCCATCACAGGTATAGGTGCGATGCCTTGGCGTAGGAGTTCCTCCAGAAAAACTTCAATTACTTCATTTACGACGATGCCCTGGTTCTCCGACATGAGCGCGGCCATACGCATTTCGATCCGGCGTCCCTGTTCTCCGCCCAGACCAGCGCCGCCGGCGGCAAGGGTGCTTTCCAAAAGAGTCCGGGATTTATCCTGAAAGATGTCCATGCTTTCAGCGTGAATATCCTCTCGAACGAACGAGTTCGACAGCGCGTAACCCGCGGTTTCTCCCCGGTGGGCGTGGTCAAGGATTACTTCGGCTGCGGCGAGTCCGTTGGTCACGGCACGGGCAGCATTTCTTACAAGCGTTTTTCGCCCAGTGTAGGCCGTTAGGCTGAAGGGTATTTCGTTTATGCGGCAAAATGTACGCAGAACGTGGTTAAAGTTATTGGTGGTGTATTCGTTACCGCCATACGGTGGCGAAAAAAGTCGCTCCGTTGTTTTCTCGAACAGGTCATGCATTTCCTCGAGACCTTCTGCGACCTCGAAAAGGAGGCTAGACACGCGCAGGTGACGTTGGACGCCGCGCCACGACTTCTGGGCCTTGGATGTTTCAGTGGTGAGTTCATAGCGATCGAAGACAGTCGCCGGCTCACCGTCGACGATTCTGATAAAACCTCGCATGGCGGAGAGAAGTTCCGAGGGTCTCGGTCCGATCGCGTCAGCGATCAAATAACCAGCCGCCCCATGATAGAGCCGATGGAAAATTGACGGATACGAGTAGCGAGAACGTTGTGCTCCAGGAAATCTCTCCATGAGCCACATGCGGGCGTCAGGCACGGCAGCGACATCCTCAAGGCAGGCGCGAACCCAATTCGTGAAGTCCTTTCTGCAGTCAACAACGCGTAGCGCATTTGAAAGAACTAGTTGGCGATCTTGGTCATTGAGCGGTTGTTCGCCCTTTTCCGTGGATGTGTCCGGGTTTTCGTTTCCTACTTCAATTTCGAAGTCGTAGTCGTTGAGGCCATCTTGAATGTAGCCGAGTTCAGATAAGCGAACGAGCCGTTCAACCCAAAGCGCTACAGTAAGTCTCGTACCCTGATTTCTGGAGTGAAGGTCTATTATCTGCTGGATGTTGTAAGGCGTAACTTCCGAAAGGCTTTCACAGCCACACGCCTGTACCGCATGCATGAATTTTCTGAGTATTTTGAAGGTCGCTGAAATAGATACGGGCTTTGCTCGGTGGCCGACGAGGCTCGCGTGATGCAGAAGAACCACAGCGATCTGCTTCAGTTGGTCCAAGAGTAGCGATTCTTCATACAGTTTCCACGTGCGGCCGTCGCTCAATTGTGATCCACCAAGGAAATCCAAAATCCCTTTGTGACCCGAACCCGGCGGGAACCATTTTCGAGGCATCATCCAGCGCATGTGGAGGTAGAGGAACCCCGGAAGAACGGCGAAACTGCCGATGTAAGGTGGCCGGATCCTGTTTAGCGTGCGCTCCCTAATGAGCCAGAGAATCGCGTCGTCCGCGTCGAGCGTCAGATCGTACTCTTCAAGCCTTTTGATCCTCATGTGCGTTGATCGACTGACGCCACAGACAGCCGACGGCGCTCGCGATCCACGGCTCGTTGCGGGAATGCTGTTAGAATTCTTTGGAGGTTTTTCTGCCGCTGGCTTAATGTGTTTTGGATTTCCTTCGCTGCGCCAATATTGTCGAGCTGATGAGCGATATCCAATTCGTGCTGAACGAGCATTGTCAGTGAATCAGGTAAGAAGCGCGCCCATTTACATCCGTCGATACAGTTCTGTGAGGCGCAGCTAGTGCCCGGAGAGCTTACCGTGTTTAAACCTTCTGGCGGATGTGTGGGATCTGCGCATCGATTCCCCCATCTCGTCTCGGTTTCGGGATCCAAGACATTTTTGATCTGCCAGTCTTCCAAGCCTTGTGTCTTTAACGCAAGCTTCAGGGCTTCTAGTGAGTATTTTCCCTTGCGAACAAGTTCCACAGATCGGTCGAATATCGCGACAAATAAATCTTCGCTCTTTTGGAAGAATGCCCGCCGGCGAGCGTAGTCACGGGCCGTCGCTGCGTTGCTGTGCCGCGCGAGCATATGAAGAATGACTAGGTTGTATGACGATGCCCGAAAAGAAAAATGTAATCCGGCATCGCGCAGCTCTCGGACGGTAGTGATACCGTACCTGCACATCCCATTGTGTAGCTCCGCAGGCGGGCCATTCAATCTGTGCGCAACCCACCGAAGCGAGGTAATCTGCCAGTCAGTTTTGTATATGAAGAGATCATCCTTGATGAAAAGCAGACGATCGAGCTCTGCCACTTCATCGGCGGAAAGCTCAGGCTTTCGAAGCTCGTCTATCCGCCGGGCTATTTCTCGTCGCAGTGGCGCGGTCAGTTCCTTGACGAACTTTAAAATCTGGTACGGGTGGGATTGTGGCTTTTTCAGACTTGGAAATGTTACCGCTGCAGGAGCGTCCGCTACTTTTCCCTTTTGTGCGCCTCGGCTCTTTGAGAGGATTATCATAACGTAACGGTCGTCGTCGGTCGCTGCGTCGAGGGCAAAAGGGTAAGGTTTCCACCAGTCTGCTGATGCTTGGATGTTAGCGAGAGATTGGAAGTTCGCCATCGATCGAATGAGAAACATGACAACGAATGGAAGGAGATCGCCGAGTCCGGGGTGATAGTATCTGAAGTGGGCGGATATCCCGTGAACCGTCTCGGCTCCGCGCTCATTACTGATGACGCTAACTCCGGGAGGCTTTTCCATTGCCGCAATTGCGGACTTATTGCCTTGAGCGATAAGCGCTGCATGGGTGACTGGCTTAAGCTGAAGAACTTCTCTGCAAAACCACAAACGGTTCTCGAGCGACTTCCAAGAACCATGTGGTGCGCCCGAGCTTCGTCTGGGATCTCTTCCCGAAGTCTGCAGGGAACACGCAAGCGCGTGTCGGTTACGAACGAGCTGAGCTTCTTCTTTCGCGAGCTTCATGAGTGATCGGCATTTCTTTTCGTCGAGCACATCGCGTTCCGCAGGGTCGGGATCGCGATATGGGTTCGGCGGAAGGGTGGATGATGGAACTCCGATAGCAGTCATCAGTCGAAGAAAGAGGCGAACCTTAGCAGCGGCGCTGGCGAAGGGGTAGCATTCGAACACGAAATAGGAGCCGAACGACCAGTCCACTTCTGCCGCGGTCGTCGGCACTGTTGTGCGGAATGCAGCTTCATACTTCCTGACAAATTTTGCGAAAAATCGTAAGAAGTTGTTTATTTCACCCGCCGATTTGCGCTCTTCGAAAAAATTGCGTCTGATCTTGCTTTCGTTATCGCGGATAAGTGGGACATCAGCGAAAATTCGGAAATCACAGCCTCTCTCCAGGTCGCTAGTTGCGACCACAGGATGGATAGCTACATGATGCCCAAAATTTGACAGGAGAGAAAGTCCGGGTGCTCGCTGACCTTTCCGTGGCCCTTTCTTCAATTGAGGCCATCCAATGCTTCGTTCCAAGCGCCATAAAGTTTCGGTGCAAGCCACGAGTGGATCAGCATTTCGATGTAGGTTTCTGTGTCTTCGAAATGCTCATGCCCGAGATGCAATTGCAGCGTTCTGGCAGGAAGTTCGGCGATCTGATGGATCTGTTCGTGGGTAAGCTGGTCAACCGGTATTCCCGCTTCGGCGGCCCGCGCTTCAATATGGTGTTTCAGGAAGTAGCAAGCGTGGAGATGTCTACATGTATGGGCGGTGATCCGAACTGACGGCCTAAGCCGGTCGTTGGTTCGCGTTAGCGATTTGCTGAGCGCTTCATTCGTGAGGGGTTTTCCCTCGCAATCTATGAACAGGTGTGCGGTTGCGTCTACATTTGCAATGCCATTCCGTCGCAAGATATCGCGCCGAGGGCCATCCACAAAGTTCCATAGCGACTGAATCCAGCCGACGCGTGCGTGACAAAGCCTGACTTTTCGCCCTTTCCCGATTATTCTCATACTCAGTGATGCCGGATTCGAGAAGGCCAGTGCTCGATCGGGTATAACGCCTATCATGGCATCGTCGCTAAGCGAGTATTTGAGAAGTCGCGGCTCACTGCTCCAGCTATAGTGACAAACATCGCGGTTTTTTTCCGAAACGTCGCGAGAGTACACAACGCCCGGCAAAAGCGCGTTTCGCTGGTTTTCGTTGAGGCGCCATCCCAGCTCGAACATGTTCATGACCGCTTTCCGGTTGGTAATGGGAGTAACAGCCGCGAAGAAGTCGAGCATCTGTTCGGGCGAAGGAAGAATGCCGTCGCCGGGTTTCTTTCGTGTTCTGCGAAACTGTGGCTTCTCTTTTGGATCGTCGTCGGCTGTTGCTTTAGATGCGTAGTGCGTGTTTGCCGATTTAATCGCTGTTCTGACTGTAAGGGGAACGGGTTCACAATCGAAGTCCTCGATGTGGCCGTGCTTTTCCATCCATTGATAGCAGAGAAGCTGCTCGTGCAGCCGGGGAGCGATAGTTGATCGCGGGTTCAATTTGTGCGGAACTCCCGTTTGCCAGTATCGTTGGCTCCAGTATCCGCGCCGCATCGCGTCGAGATACGGTCCTTCGATATGCCATCTCTTGATTTCGTGCCACGCAACGATACCCAAGTCCGGATGTGCCTCCTCGGTTTCAGCCCAAGTCAGGAGGTCGCAAATCTTGTAGCCGATGCCCTCTACCGTTTTCTGGGCCAGCGGCTCTAGCCTAGTGCGCGGCTTGTCAATGTTGAGGGGGTCTATTTTGCCACGACCGCGATCATGCATGAAGTAGTTGATCCCGTCGGGGTAGTTGTCGTTTTGCGTCAAGATAAACGGCAGATGCGATATTACGCGACTTCGGGAGGGGACATGCCTTTCTCCGGGGAATTGCATTGATGCCATTCTCTGTGCTCCCAAGCCCTTCTAGTTTGTTCTCTCTTAAAGTGTATCTCTCCAGCGAGATTTCGGGCGTGAGAATAAATCACTCGATTAATAAGTCAACGTTTGTGTTCTGAAAAAATTGTTTTAAATCAATTAGTTGATGTCAACAATTGAATGAAGGACTCGTATCTGCGTCGTCCACTCAGAACTCGCCTAAGGATTGAATCCTTGCTTGCGCATCTGCGAGTTTTTTTGGTAACCATCTCGCCGTACACGACCTGGCTATGACCGTTGCGAAGCAGTCAAATGATTTCAAAGACTTCACAGCGTTGATCCGTCAGTGGGCGCTGGTGACTGCCACGGCTTCTTGGCGGACTATGAATCCCTGGAAGTCACGCCCCGCACTCATATGATCAATCAAGGACTCGGCGAAGGGTGAAGCCGACCGTGGGTATCCCGGATCCGACACGCACGTGCGGGTCGTCTTGAGGTTTGCACGTCTCAAATTCTTATAGTGAGCCATCCCCAGCTCAGATTCTTTGGGTCGAGATCGAACCAGGATGGCTGGACGTCGACAGCGTTGAAGATGTTGGCCGGACGTTCTTGGAAATCTTGCGGGACGTTGGCTGGGTGGACTACAAGGAACTGATAGCTCTCGGGGCCAAGCAATGGAGTTGCGTTTTATTGCTGCGACGTTGAAATTTCACGATGACTACGCGGCCAACTGCCCGTGTCGTTCCAGCAGGCGCATCAAGACCGAATTGGCGTGAGTGAAATTCGAAAGTTGGTCTTGGAGCTGGTACGCCCACTTCTCGCCGTGAAACAGGTTATTTCGGAAGCGCCAGACGATCATTAGTAGGGTGAGTAGCCGATCGCGCGGATCGTTATTGGTGCCGTCAAGTACCGACTTAACGATCGCGGGTTGATCTGTAGGCCTTAAGTTCAGGTGTGGGAAGTGGTGAGTGAAGGTGCCGTTGGCAAAATAGCGCTGTCGAAAGTAAGCCAGTTCCGCTGTGTGCTGATCAGCGTCGAGCGTCCCGGCTTTAGACCACTCGTCCGCTTTCGTGCAAATCAAGTCTGCGCGCGCGAAGTTGCCCATGATTTGGGATTCGAAAAGGCTCCACAGGAACGTGAAGGTGACGATCGCAGCGCGATCTTCCTCGGGCAATGCTTGGAAGCCCGGAGCTTTCGCAGATAGCCATTGCATGGTCATTTTTTCACGGTGCTTCTTCTTGGTCGTGACACGGAAAAGATGTGAGGGCGTTGCGATCTATACGTGAATAGCTTTAAGAAGTCGGTAATTCTTACGGACTTCCTTTACTTTCCACGCGGACTTCTCGCTCCGTCAATTTCCTACTGGCCGTAGCGCGATATGAACGCTACGAGTTGCAACCAAGATACCATAATCGAATCGACGTTCTCGGGGGGCGTTAGTAGTGAGCAGCTTTTACGAACGTCCTATTCTTAATTCACCCTACCGCGCCCCCGAATTCCACCATCCGCTGGATAAGAATGGCCAGCCTCTCGATGGCGAACCTCGGCAAGGCCGTCGCGCGTCCCGCTTCATCGTCCCAGTCCCAGCATCGCGTAAGAAGGCGGCGGCGTCCCAAGCTTCCCTGGATCTGGAATCCTACAATGAGAACGCGTTGATCAACGCGATCCGGGGACATCTCGACGCTTGGCGCAAGCTACACAATCCGGCGGACTGGGGCGTAACAGCGGCAACGCAAAGGCTGCTTGAGCATTGGCGGGCGCACGAATTCAACGGGCCTAAACCTTTCTTCTGCCAAGTCGAGGCTGTGGAGACGATCATTTGGCTGACCGAGGTGGCGCCGAAGCGGGCCGCTACGAAAGCCTTCCTAAATGACATTGCCGCCGCCAATGCAGAAGCTAATCCAGCGCTGTTCCGCCTCGCGATGAAGATGGCGACGGGCAGCGGCAAGACGACCGTGATGGCAATGCTGATCGCATGGCAAACAGTCAATGCCGTCAGGCGGCCCTCGAAGGATTTCTCCCGCGCCTTTCTGGTTATTACGCCGGGCATCACGATCCGCGACCGGCTGAGAGTCTTGCTGCCCAGCGAGCCTGATAACTACTATGAGACCCGCGAGATCGTCCCGCCAGAGATGCTGCCTGATATTCGTCGGGCTGAAATCGTCATAACGAATTACCACTCGTTTCAGCACCGCGAGACGCTTGCTCTCCCTAAGGTCGCCCGAAGCTTCCTGCAAGGCAACTCGCCGGAGCCGGTGAAGACTACTGAGACCGACGCGGATATGCTCAAGCGGGCGTGCGAAAAACTGCTGAACTTCGACCGCGTAAACGTAATCAACGATGAAGCTCATCACTGCTATCGCCACAAGGTGGATGGGGACGATGAAGGTCCCCTGACTGGCGACGAAAAGAGAGAAGCAGCCGAGAACGAGGAAGCAGCTCGTCTGTGGATCAATGGTATCGAGGCGCTTGATCGGAAGCTGTCGAAAGGTGTTCGCGCGGTATACGACCTCTCGGCGACGCCATTCTTCCTGAAAGGATCAGGATATCCGGAAGGTTTTCTGTTTCCATGGGTCGTTTCTGACTTCAGCCTGATCGACGCGATCGAATGCGGCATCGTGAAACTTCCCCGCGTCCCGGTAACCGACAATCTCGTTCAGACTGACTCGGTAATCTATCGCGATCTCTGGAAACACATCGGCAAAGACCTACCGAAAACCGCAGCCGGTGCGAACAAGCTCAGCCCATTCGATCTTCCAAACCAGCTCAAGACTGCTCTGAGTGCCCTCTACAGCCACTACGAGGGTGAGTTCGATCGTTGGAAACGTGAAGGAATCGAGGTTCCGCCGGTCTTCATCGTGGTCTGCCAGAACACTGCAATCTCAAAGCTTGTATTCGAATGGATCGCAGGTTTCGAGCGAGGTGATGCCGAAGAAGGCGAGCGCGCTGCATTCCATGCAGGACATCTGGAGCTGTTCCGTAACTATGACGAGAACGGCGCCAGGTTGCCGCGGCCGCGCACACTGCTCATCGACTCGCGTCAACTTGAATCCGGGGACGTGCTGGACAAAGGATTCCACGAGGCCGCCAAAGCGGAGATCGAGCAGTTCAGGCGCGAGATGGCAGACCGGGAAGGCGCCGGCAGTATCGCGACCGCGACCGACGAGAGCGCACTGCTGCGCGAGGTGATGAACACCGTCGGCCGTCCAGGACGCCTCGGCGAGCAAATCCGCTGCGTTGTCTCGGTGTCGATGTTGACGGAGGGGTGGGACACGAATACCGTCACCCACATTCTGGGCGTTCGTGCCTTCGGCACGCAGCTTCTGTGTGAACAAGTGGTCGGTCGGGGGCTACGTCGCCAGTCCTACGAACTGAACCCGAAGACCGGACTGTTTGATGTCGAGTATGCCGATATCATGGGCATCCCCTTCGACTTCGCTTCTGCTCCACAGGTCGCTAAGCCTACGAAGCCGAAGCCTGTAACCCGCGTGCACGCGGTCAAGGAGCGGGCAAGCCTGGAGATCGTCTTCCCACGCGTAAGTGGCTACCGGCGCGAACTGCCTTCAGAGAAGCTGGAAGCTGTCTTTAACGACGACAGCCGTCTGGTGATTACGCCCGAAGACATTGGACCGACTTCGGTCGTGATGGAAGGAATCGTCGGTGCAGGCGTCACGATTACGCCGGCCGTTCTTGAGCGCCTGCGACCATCCGAGATCAGCTTCAATCTTGCGAAGCACCTTCTCTACACACACTTCCGCGACGACGACGGCTTTCCAAAACAACATCTCTTCCCACAGATCCAACGCTTGGCGCGACGATGGCTGGACGAAGGGTACCTTGTCACGAAGGGCGTGCCGGTCGGGGCGATCCTCTACCAAGACCAGCTTGCCCGGGCTGCCGAGAAGATTGACATCGCGCTTACGCGCGGCGGCGAAGGTCGAATCCTTGCGGTCCTGGACCCATATAATCCCAAGGGATCCACGAGGCACGTCAACTTTATCACGTCTAAGCCATGCTGGACGACCGGGGCTCGGCCTGCAAAGAGCCACATCAGCCATGTCGTCCTCGATTCAACCTGGGAGGAACAGCTTGCGCTAACGCTGGAGGGGCACCCACGCGTTATGGCCTATGCCAAGAACCAGGCGATGGGCTTCGAAGTTCCATATCTCGATGGCGGCGTCTTGCGCCGATACGTCCCGGATTTCCTCGTGCGGCTTGATGACGGCAGCGCGGAGCCGCTCAATATGGTCCTGGAGGTCAAAGGCATTCGCGATGAAGCCGACAAGGCGAAGGCCCAGACGACGCGCAACCTTTGGGTAAAGGGTGTCAATGCCCTCGGTGGCTTCGGCCGATGGGAATTTGCTGAGTTTCGGGACTGGACGGTGATGGAGGAGGACTTTTCCGCGCTGGTTGTAAGGTTACTGGAGGCGAGAAATGGCTAAACTAAAGCCTTATGCGGCGACAAACGGCAACTTGATTGCACACGGGCTTGCACCGACCATGCGCCTCCTCATCGCGGTTGCCTTGGATGGTTCGACGATGACATATGGGGAACTTGGCGCGAAGCTCGAGGGCGATGCAGGCTTCTCCAAGATCTTTAGGACGCGCCTCGGGTTTGTCGTCGGCTCCCTCATGGGAAAGATCCAGAATGTCGAGCCGAATGCTCCCCTAATTAACGTCTTGGCGGTCAACCAAAAGGATAGACAGCCCAGCAAGGGCGCTGGCTCGTTTATGGCACACCGCTTCAATGAGAAGCGTCTTGATCGCGATGACGCCAAAACGCGCTTCCCTAACCTCTGGCAGCAAAGTTTCGAGCGAGCAGCGGGCGAAGTCTACAAGGTTTCCGCAGCCGAGTGGGCTGATCTCTACCGGAAGGTTTTCGATACACCTCTCGATAACCATGCGATTGAGAATGAGCGCGAACACCGCAAGCGAGGCACCGAAAAGGACGGAATTCAGACCGGTCGAAACTATGGCAGCGGTGGCGAAGGACCATATCACAAAGCACTTCGGTTATGGATCAGGGACAATCCCGGTTTGGTCGACAGTGCTTTCGCCGAGGCAACAACTGACACCGAAGTTGATCTGGACTCCGGTGATCGGATCGATGTCGTTTATAAATTGATTGATCGCACCATCGTCGTCGAGGTCAAGTCCCGCATTTCAAACGACGTGGACCTGCGACGCGGAGTATATCAATGCGTCAAGTATCGTGCGGTACGGCAGGCCATGGATGTTCGGGAGGCCACGCCAATCGAGGCGCTGCTTGTTACCGAGAACGAACTGTCCGGCGAGATTGCCGCCTTGGTGAAGCTTCACGGAATCCGACATTTTATAGCTCCCCTGGAGCGAGGTTGATCTTATGGCGCGTACTCCCAAATCCCCCCGCATTATCGATACGCTGAAACACGACGGCGCCAGCCGCATCAACATTCCAACGGCTGAGATGGAGAGCTTTTTCCGGCGCGACGAGGACACATCTCCTATGCCGCCGGTGCACTATGCGCGGGCTCGGCCTCTTCCTCACGGCGTCACGCGAACCGCGGAAGAACCGGGCAAGCCCGAACTGATATGGAATGGTGCAACCATCACCATCTCCGACGAACAAATGCAGGAACTGGCCGAGACGGGACGGCTTACGTTATCGGATGCGCAACTCGTTTGGCGTGGCAAGGACCGTCAGGATTGGTCGGACCTCGTGGTCAACGTGCCGCCACTTTACATTCAGGAGAAGATCCACCCCAAGGCTATCATCGACGACCTAAAGCGCCGGACGGCGGCGAACCGGGAAGCGCAGACGGACGCGCCGGATCTTTTCGCCGACTTCAACGGCATCGAGCCTGACCAACGCGCCGAGTTCTACCAGCACGACCAGCACTGGTCGAACCGCATGATCCTCGGCGACAGCCTGCAGGTGATGGCGAGCCTCGCCGAGCGCGAGAGCCTACGTGGCAAGGTGCAGTGCATTTATTTCGATCCGCCTTACGGCATTAAATTCAACTCGAATTGGCAGGTATCGACGCAGTCGCGTGACGTGAAAGACGGTAAACAAGCCGACATCAGCCGAGAGCCTGAGCAGGTGAAGGCCTTCCGCGATACTTGGAAGGACGGCATCCACTCTTATCTGACATATCTGCGCGACCGCCTGACAGTGATGCGCGATCTGTTGGCGCAGAGCGGGTCGATCTTTGTTCAGATCGGTGACGAAAATGTACATCGCGTGCGAGCGGTCCTGGATGAGGTCTTTGGGGCAGAAAACATCGTCAGCCAGATCGCTTACCAGACTACAACAGGTCGCGCGAATGCGAACCTGGCTTCTGCATCGAACTACATCCTCTGGTATGCACGCGACGGCGCTTCCCTAAAGTTTCGAGCAGCACTCCAATCGAAAGAAGCGGGAGCTTCGACCGAGCAGGTCTATCGCTGGGCCATGCGAGTTGATGGGAATGTGAGACGTTTGACTGGTGGACTTCGCGACGTCACGCTCGCTGCCGATGAGCGCGTTTTTCGTCCCGACAATATAACCAGTTCTCGTCCTGCCGGTGAGGGCGATCTTCGCTTCTTCAGCTTTCGAGGTCGGCGGTTTCCCTCCGGAAAGGGAACGTTCAAAAGTGACGAGAAGGGATTGCAAAGGCTAGCAAAAGCATCCCGGATATGGGCTGCGAAGAATAGTATTCAGTACATAAGGTTCTTGGACGATTTCGACGCACTTCCAATTGCCAATGTTTGGACAGACACCCAGACGGGGAATTTTACCGAGGACAAGGTCTACGTCGTGCAAACGGCACAAAAGGTCATACAGCGGTGCATTCTCATGTCTACTGATCCAGGTGATCTAGTTCTCGACCCCACTTGCGGTTCGGGAACGACGGCGTACGTCGCCGAGCAGTGGGGACGCCGCTGGATCACAATGGATACAAGTCGTGTAGCCCTCGCTCTGGCCCGCACACGGTTGATGGCAGCGAGATATCCTTGGTATTTACTAGCCGACAGCCGAGAAGGCCGTTTGAAGGAGTCGGCACTGACGCAGCGGCCGCCGACCGACACGCCCCTTCGCAACGACATCCGCCAAGGATTCGTCTACGAGCGTGTGCCGCACATTACGTTGAAATCAATCGCCAACAATCCTTTGATCGATGACATCTGGGAAAAGTGGCAGGCGGTAATCGAGCCGCGAAGAGCAGAACTCAATCAGCTTGTCGGGAAGGACTGGCAGGAATGGGAGATCCCGCGAGACCCGGAGAAATCGTGGTCAGACAATGTCCGTGGCGTGCATAAGGCCTGGTGGGAGGCTCGTATTGCCCGCCAGATTGAGATCGACGCCTCGATCGCCGCACGCGCCGATGTCGAATATCTCTACGATAAGCCTTATGCCGACAACAACCGCGTCCGCGTCGCTGGCCCGTTCACCGTTGAAAGCCTTTCGCCGCACCGCGTGATTCCGGCGAGCGAGGAGGAGTTGATCGACGACATTGAGGCCGCAGAAGGCCGGCGTTCTGTCGCCGACGCCGATCTCGCCGGTCAGGACTTCGCCGCGATCGTCATTGACTATCTAAAGACAGAAGGCGTCAAGCAGCAGGACAAGGGCGACCGCATCACTTTCGACAGCCTCACGCCCTGGCCGGGCGGAAAGTTTATCGGAGCAAGCGGCACCTTCATCGAAGGCGAGAGTGGGCCGGAACGTCGTGCAGCAATCCTGATCGGACCTGAATACGGCACGGTCGGCCGGCAGGATCTCATCGCCGCCGCGCGCGAAGCGGTCGATGCTCGGTTTGACGTCCTGATCGCCTGCGCTTTCAACTTCGACGCCCATTCGTCGGAACTTGGGAGCTTGGGCAGCCTGAGAATTCTCAAGGCCCGGATCAACCCTGATATGCACATGTCGGAGGAGCTGAAGAACACCGGGCGAGGCAACATGTTCGTAGTTTTCGGCGAACCCGACGTCGATATTCTCGACGACGGTGGGCCACAGATCCGCGTCAAGGTGAACGGCGTCGACGTGTTCGACCCGAACACCGGCGACATCCGCTCGAACGATACCGCCGGCATCGCCGCCTGGTTCATCGACACCGAGTATAACGAGGAAAGCTTCTTTGTCCGCCATGCCTACTTCCTCGGCGCCAACGACCCGTACAAGAGCCTGCGAACTGCGCTTAAGGCCGATATCGATGAAGACGCTTGGGCGACGCTCTACTCGGACACGTCACGCCCGTTCGCACGTCCGGCAACGGGACGGATTGCGGTGAAGGTCATCAATCATTTTGGGGATGAAGTGATGAAGGTGTTTGGAGTTTGAGCATGAAGATCGCGAAGCCGCTTAATATCGTTCAAACAACCTTCAACGAACTTTGCGCAAAGGGCGGCGGAATCGGCGGAGGCCCAGCACGATCAAAAGTTCAGCAACTGCTGCACGACGGCAGCAAGAAGCTGAATAAGTTCGCGTTCAACGAGATCACAGATCAGTTGGTCAAGTTTCCCGATCGAGATCCCTGGCACGTTTGCTTCGCCGTCGGGCTAGGATGGGGGCATCTAGCCCAGATAAACGACGACTTTACGGACAGTGCGACGAAAGTCCTCTCGAGACTTGATGCTACATCACTTGGTAAGGCGAAGACATTTCACCTTGAGCGCGGTCCGACCCCGATCGAACAATCTCTCACCGGCGGCTACGCGATGTTTCAGAAGGTCAGGTTGCCAGAGGGGCTTCCAAATGACCTAGAGAGTTATCGCCGCGCGCAAGAAAGGTGGCTACAGCCAATCCTTTCGAAATCTGAAGAGCGACCACGCTATATTGGCAGTTGGAATGCGACAGCAATGTTTATGGTGGCATTGTTCTCGAAGCCTGCCTTGGCTTCCACGCTCAAGAACCGGGAAGTCATGCTTCCGCCAGGAGGACCGATCTACGTGGGTTTGTCTCTGTTACACCAGGCCAAGTTGATCTCCCAGAAACCTGCAGGAAGCGCCCTTGATGACCAGGCATTCGAACCTGGCGCAATCTATGAAAACAATGCCTTAATGGACGAGCTTCTCAAGGGTAAGTCGGATTGGAGCATATTAGATGTTCATAGTGGCCTCTACATGCTCGGAACACGTCACAACCTCTCTGATCAGTGGGCATAGCTGAGCATGAAGCGGGAAAATTTCGACCACGGATTCAGCGCTGCGGACTGGACGACGGCCAAGGCCGAAGCCCTGACCGTTCTCAGGCAAAGAGCGAAGCGAGGTGACCCCATCACCTATTCAGATCTGGTGAGCAAGATCTCGTCGGTTCGGATGGAGCCACATGATCCGCGGCTCGCTCATTTCCTTGGTGAAATTTCCGCCGAGGAACACGAGGTTGGCCGCCCCCTTATCACCGCTCTGGTGGTTCACAAACACGATCTGCAGCCGGGCAAGGGCTTTTTCGAACTTTCACGATCGCTTGGGTACTCCTTCATCGATGAGATCGAATTTTGGAGCAATCAGATCGACCGACTGCGCGTACAATGGAAGTGAGGTGGTGACGTGAACTTCCTGATCGCAGAAACCTTCACGGCCTCGTTCAACCGACTATCAGGTGTGGATCAGAAGGCAGTCAAGGCGAGTGTCTTTGATTTGCAGATGGATTTATCCGGCAATGGGCTGCAGCTCCATCGCATTGACAACAGCAAGGATCCACACTTCTGGTCTGCTCGTGTCAATCGGGATATAAGGCTGATCGTACACAGGACGAAAGACAGCGTGTTGGTCGCCTATGTCGATCATCACGACGCGGCTTATGCGTGGGCAGAACGGCGGCGTATCGAGGCGCATCCGCGGACTGGCGCAATACAGATCGTCGAAGTACGCGAGCGCGTCGAGGACGTCGCGCCGTCGGCGACGTTCGATTTCGCTTTTCCGGAGCCCGCGAGGCAACCGAAGACGCATTCTCCGTCTCCGTACCTGTTCACATCTCTCGATGACGATGCGCTTCTTTCAGTGGGTGTCCCGCAAGACTGGCTTGCAGATGTCCGAGGCGCCAACGAGGATGCTTTCTTTTCCGTTGCAGTGCATCTGCCAGCAGAAGCCTCCGAGGCGCTGCTGGAATATGCTGCCACTGGAACACTGCCGGCCCCGGTTGTTCGCGTAGCTGATCCATTCTCGCACCCTGATGCGCTGCGCAGGATTCGCCCGATCGCCGACCAGGATGAGCTGGAGCAAGCACTGGCGTTTCCCTGGGAGAAATGGGGGGTATTTCTCCATCCCTCGCAGCGGTCGCTGGTTGATCAAACGTTCGCGGGACCTGCCCGGGTGGCGGGTTCGGCCGGAACAGGAAAGACGATCGTTGCTATCCACCGTGCGGTTCGGCTGGCCAGGCAAAACCCGAATGCTCGAATCCTTTTGGCAAGTTTCTCTCAACCACTGGCCGACGCGATGGCAAAGAAGCTTCTCGTGCTAGCACCGGAGACCGGCGGCATTGTGCCCCGCATCACCACAGCTTCCTTCCGCGGAATAGCAGAACAGATGCATCAGCTAGAACATGGCGTGCGCCCCCGGATTGCGTCGGAAGCAATTCTGAGGGAACGCATCCACGATGCCGCAACGAAAGCCAATCTCAAGGGATTTTCGGATCGTTTCCTGCTTTCGGAGTGGGCCCACGTGGTCGACGCCTGGGGAATCAAGTCGCTTGAAGCCTATGCGACCGTTCAAAGAATGGGTCGCAAGAGCCGCTTAGGTCCAAACCAGCGGGAGCGGCTCTGGCCGGTGTTCGCATCGGTGCGGGCATCACTGACGGCTGAGCGCTATACGACATGGTCTGAAGTCTTCACTAGCCTTGCCGTGTCAATGAGCGGCAGGAAGTCGAAGATATTCGACCACGTCATCATTGATGAGGCACAAGACCTCGCACCCGCAGAGCTTAGGTTCTTTGCTGCATTGGCTCCGAGCGGTGCAGACGCTATCTTTTTTTCAGGAGATGTGGGTCAGCGGATCTTTCAGCATCCTTTCTCCTGGGCTGGCCTGGGCATTGATGTTCGCGGCAGGTCGCATACCCTCAAGGTCTGCTATCGCACTTCGCAACAGATCCGTCGGGCCGCGGACAAGTTGCTGCCCAGCGCTTTAAGCGACACCGACGGGCTTGAAGATGAGCGCCGAGGTATCGTTTCCGTCTTCTCTGGTCCGCCGCCCGAAATCAGAACCTTCTCGAATGAGGCCGAAGAAGCCGACAGTGTGCGTGCGACGATCGGCGCTTGGTTGAGCGAAGGCCTAGCTGCTCATGAGATCGGGGTCTTCGTCCGGACGCCTGAACTGATCCCGCGTGCCCGAGCGAGCCTTCCAAAGGTTGATGAGGTTGCCGCCATAGTAACGTCGCCGATGAGCTTGGCGAAAGGTCTGGAATTCCGCGCCGTGATCGTGATGGCTTGCGATGAAGGCATCCTACCTCTCGACGAGCGCGTGGAAGACGCTGCCGACGAGGCTGAGCTTGACGACGTCTACGAGACGGAGAGGCGGCTGCTCTATGTGGCATGCACCCGCGCGCGTGAACATCTGGTACTGACCGGCCTGCGGCCGGGGTCCGAGTATCTCGTCGACTTCAGTGAGTAGCGTGGCCTTAGCGCAGTTGCGATCGTCAGCACGTTGCCGGGTGGCGGGAAGTCTTACCGCTGCACTAAGTGTTTATGCTGAAGGCGGTCGTAACCGCTGTTCTACTCCTATTGTGGCTGGGGTCGCCTGATCCGTGATCGGCTTACGGGCTTGTATTTGACCAACTATATGGCTAGTCTTGCGCTGCATGCCGATAATTTGCATCGGTATCGATTTTTTTGATGTTTTTTTACGTCGACACGCTTCACTCGCCAAGTCATTCTACCTTCGGTAGAGTGCGAATCGGGAGACATGATGAAGCTTGTACGCGATGCTCGAACGCTAAAGACCAAGGCTATTGAATCGCTTCGGACAGCCATGATGGGGTTTAACAGCTACGACGAGACCGGGCGGATAACCACGGTCCTGATGCATGCTCAGCATGCCTGCGAGATGCTGCTCAAGGCTGTGCTCGTTCAGGGGAAGGCGAAGGTTTTCGACAAGGACAGCGGTCGGTCCATCGGCTTCGAAAAGTGCCTCGGCGTGTGCCAGGCGCATCATGGCCTTACGGACGACGAAGCCGGTATAATGCGGGCGATCGACGCTCAGCGAGACGCCGCGCAGCACTGGTTCATCTTCGTCTCAGAGGACTTGCTTTATATGCAGCTCCGAGCGCTGATCACGGCGTTCGACGCCTATCTGAAACGCAAGCTGGAGGTGACCTTGCGGGAGTACATCCCGCCGCGAATCCTACCTATTTCGACCAAACCGCTGGGAGATTTCGAGTTCTTGGTCGACAAAGAGTTCACCTACGTCAACGAACTGCTTCAGCCCGGCCGCCGCGCCCGCGACGAGGCGCGTGCTAGGATACGTTCCATGCTGGCCATGGAAGCGATTGTGACCGACGAGGTCGAGGTATCCGAGCGTGACATTGACCGAATTGAGAAGGCAATGCGCGGCGGAGCCGAATTTACTGCGGTATTCCCGCGTCTGGCGACTGTCGGCACGGCGATCGATGGCGAGGGGGTCAATCTGGTTGTTCACTTCACAAAGAAGCAGGGCGCTCCAGTCCACTATGTCGGCGGGGATGATCCAGCGGCGGCGGCAGCCGTTCGCGAAGTGGATCTGCGTAAAAAGTTTTACCTTCAGCGGAATGAACTTGCGAGCAAGGTCGGCCTAAGCCCACCCAAGGCAAAAGTACTCCGTGCCCACCTTGGTATCGACGATGACCCGAACTGCTGTCACGTCTTCGAGTTTGGAGCGCAAAAGATCCCGTGTTTCTCCGACAACGCGAAGCGCAGGATGGAGGAGGCGCTCCCGAACGTCGACATGCCCAAACTGTGGGCTAACAGGAACGGTTAACTGCATAGCAAATCTTGGCCACCGTCTAAGACTTCGAGAGACCTGCAGTTAACGTTCTTGTGTAACCTGATATATCTGACTGGGACTCGGTACCGCACCCTTTCCGTTGTGCAAGGCCGCATAACATTTATCGAAAGCGGACTTTTGGGGCGATTGGGTACACTGCTGTAAACCACAGCATCCAGTTACTTAGAGGCGACTGGCCTTCCTGAGAAGCTGCATAGCGACCTTCACTCCGACGGCTTGAAGCTTCTCTCTGGCTCCTCGCAGTGGTTGCGTGCAGATGCCGATCGCGCAAAAGGAGATGCCCTTCCGGAACCAAAGTTGCGGTACTAGCGAAATCTTTGCTAATGATCGCCTACTGGTTGAAGTTCGGGGGGTCGGCGGCACGATGAGAATCCCATTTCTACGTAATGAGCCTGTAGGGGCCACCGCTGCCGAGCTCGAGGAACCTGTGTCTGTAATCTCACTGGCGATCGAGCCGCAAAGCCATCTCGAGAAGTATCTGGCCTATTATGTCGGGCGGCTGAAGCCCGGCTATGCCGTATTGGTGACAGGTGAGTGGGGAACGGGTAAAACCCATCAGGTTCGGCGCGCGCTTCCAGACACACATGCCCACTACATCAGTCTCTTTGGCCTTAACACTCCCAGCGAGATCGAAGCACAAATCTTCACCAAGATGTTCCCGAAGGCCTCGGCAGTGAGGCGCTTCGCCGAGAAGATGGACAGCACATCCGTCGACATTCCGGTACTTGGATCGCTGGGGACTGGAGGTCTGGCGAGTCTCCTGACTGGGCCCTTCATCAAGAATGAGGTCGACAACTCACGCCCACTCATCCTGGACGACCTCGAGCGGTGCACCGTCGAAAACGCTGTGCTGCTCGGAATGATCAATCGATATGTAGAGCACCACGGATGCCGGGTGATTGTCATCGCGCATGACACCAAGGTGGTTGAGACCTTCGCGGACACCAAGGAAAAGGTCTTCGGCCAAACCCTTCACGTCGAACCGAATGTCGAGGCGGCCTTTGCAGAGTTCGTCGCTTTTTTCAAGGATCCGCAGAAGCCGGACAAGCTTGGCGCCCATCGTCGGGAGGTGCTTTCCACGTTCAGGGAGTCTGGAACTTCCTCCCTGCGAATCCTTCGACACGTCGTTGAGGATGTCGGTCGTCTCGCCGATGCCCTAGAGGATCGCCATTTTGGGAACGACATGGCGATGGTGGAATTGGTCCGCCTCTTTTCCGCTCTCGCGGTGGAAGCAAGAACGAACAAGCTGGAGCTCGAAGACCTCTTCAGGAGAAGGGAAAAGATCTTTTCGCACAGAATGGATATGGGGCGCGCGAAAAAGGAAGAGCCACCGAAATCCCGGCTATACGACGCTGCCCAAAAGTACACGTCAATCGACATTGGAAGCACATTGGTGAGCGATGACGTGTTGGCCGAAATGCTCTTTGATGGCCGCTTCACAGAGGAGCACATCCGTACGTCATTGAACAACAGTGCCTATTTTCTCGAGAAGGAGGCGGCGCCGCCTTGGCAGATCGTCGGCAGCTTTGACAAGCTCGATGATGAGTACACCGATCCGGCGCTGGCACGAATGAACGAGCAGTTCGACAAGCGTCAGGTGACGGATTCCGGCGAGTTCCTGCATATTGTTGCCCTGAAGATGATGATGGCGTCCCGTGGTGTGCTGAAGGTCACATCAAAGCAGGTCGCCGACGATGCCAAGCGCTATATTGATGATCTCGTAGCTGCAAAACGACTGCCAGCGCGAAAAGCGGGCTGGATGTGGACCGACGAGTTCAAGGACGCATCCGGCGGCGTTATGTATTGGGTCGTCGATCACTACCGAACTGAATTCCAGGATGTTCTCGAATACCTCATAAAGGCTCGTACGGACGTTCTGACTGACACTTTGCCTGGCAAAGTCCCCGCGTTGCTGGAAGCCGTCAAAACGGACGGACAAAAATTCTTCGACATGGTTTGCCACAGCCGTAACGCGACTTTGGAATACGAAGACATTCCGATCTTTGCTTATGTTGATCCGGCGGAATTCGTGGATGCTTGGCTGGAATCGCCGAAAACGGGTTGGTACTGGATTGGTAACGCACTTAAGGAACGACACAAAGTGCTGGCGCAATATCCTGCGCTGGCTTCCGAAAGCGCGTGGTATCCGCAGGTCCATAACGAAATGCTGCAGCGCGCATACAGCCAAGAAGGACTTGCACGAATCCGAATGGAGCGTGCTGCGGAATTGATGGGTATCTCCAAGACCGGCCCTGCTACCTCCTCGGCCCGCGTTACAGCCAAAGCTTCGGTCAAACCGACAATGACGCCTGCAGTTCCTATTGCAACGGAAGGCGAGGCGAGTGCAGTTCCGGTAAAGCCTAAGCGTGCGCGCCGAAAGAAGCCGGAGTAAGAAACAATCGGAGCCGTTAAAGCGGCCGCCGAAACAAAAAGCCGGAATTGGTTGTGTGTATTCTATGTTAGACGGCAACGCTGGATTGACTTGACGGCAGCACGCTGGCGCACTTCGGGTCAGCCGTGACTCAACGGCGGATTGTCTTGGAGCGAGCCATGCCTGTCGTCGATTCCCGCATTCTCATCCTTTGCAAAACGTATCCGTCGCCCAGTGGTAAGTATGCGGAAACGACCTGTGTGGCGGGTATGGACGAGAATGGGAACCTTGTTCGCTTGTTCCCTGTGCCGTTTCGTCTGATCGCTGAAGAGCAGCAGTTCAAGAAGTGGCAGTGGATCAAGGCGAAGGTCGAGAAGGCCAAGAAAGACCATCGGCCAGAAAGCTTCACGATCAAGACGGACACTATCGAGGGCGGGGCGGTGGTCGAACCCGGCAGGAACTGGGGCGAGCGCCGTCGCTTGCTGTCTCCAATTAAGCACTTCATTAACTTCGACGACATAGAGGCTGCGCGCCAAGGGAAACGCATATCGCTGGCTCTTTTGAAGCCAAGGAGGATCATTGGGCTGGATATCGAGCCAGTTCCCAATCCGCTGTGGACGGAAGATGATCTGGCGAAACTTCTTGGCGGCCAGACTCAAGGAGGGCTCTTCGACAAGGATGACAAGCCATCTATCAAGACGCTCCGGAAACTGCCCTATGACTTCTATTACAGATACGAGTGTGGCGAGGGTGCTGCCACAAAGGTCTTCAGGCATAAGCTGGTCGACTGGGAGGTAGGTGCTTTATACCTTACCTGCGACCGACTTTATGGCGCTGATTGGGAGCGTCACTTCCGCGACAAGCTTGAGCGGGATATCCCGTCAAAGGACTTGATGTTGCTGATGGGGAACCAGCATAGATTCCAGGATCAGTGGCTGATCATCAGCTTGATTTACCCGCCACACCAATTGCAAGGTGAACTCTTCTAGTTCGAACCTGGGCGCTTCGGCAGCTTATCTTGGTGGCGCACGTAGCGAGCTGGATCGTCGCCAAATAGATGTAGCATTTCGTAGCCGAAGGCTCCCATCCGCTCGCCGACGATGTATCTGTGACAGGTTTTCGGATCACGCTCGAAACAAAGAAGGCAGACGGTTTGCTGCTGCGAGGTCACGGCGAGTTTCTCGATGGCTGCAACGGATTCCGGCTTATCGACATGTGCCGAATAGATCGTGCGGAAACGATCGTAGTCACCAGATTTCGCGGCTTCTCGTCCCTCTTTAGGGTCTCCAAGTTCCTGCATGGGAAGGTATTTGATGCCGGCTTTCTCGAGATTATCTCGGAGCGAATTCTTCGAAAAGCCCTTCTTACGAGACAATGGAACAGCCCGTACGTCGGCAACAGCTTCAACGCCAACCGCGATGAGCGTCTCTAAGAACCTCTCGATATCGGTGCCTTCGTAGCCGATCGTGTAGACAGTTCTCATCAAAAGCTCCTTCTCCGCCAATATGAATGGCCTCGCAGGCTTCACGCTTGCGCAGGCAGCCCGCCTCGATACGACATCAACATGCTCGCCGCCAGAGGCGAAGGGGATTTTCCGATCGCGCCAAAGCCGCTCTACATTATCCGATTACTGGACTCTCTTCGCGATAGCGGTCGGCTGAATTCCGCTTTCGTACCCCGGTAATCCCCCCACATCGGACTGTCCCCGGGAGCGGCTTGTGTTAGACATTCCGCTTGGAGTGTACGTTGCCGTCACGCGTTACGTATGTGTCAGCACACGAGCCCTATGGAAAACTCATTGTTGCCGTCTTGCTTGCTCGCGCGCCTTCCACAATCCTTCGACGACGCGTTCCAACCTCCGGATCGAACCACCCGTCCAGACTTTCGCCAAGGCATCCAATTCGAATCCTTCGAGTGGCGTGGCCCAGCGCGGATCGTAGCCCGCCTGGACGTACCGCTGCGCGAGGATTCGGGAGGCGAGCAGCGGCAAATGATCGGCTCGCGGGCATGGAAAGCGGAGGATTCGGCACCTGTCGCGCATCGCCGCCGGGATCGACTCAATCGAGTTCGCGGTCATCAGCCAAGACACGTGCGATAGATCGCAAGGGGCCTGAATGTAGGGATCATGCCAGCAGCGAGATGTCTCCGGTTCGTACAGTCCAATCAACACGTCGTGCACGTTGCCATTGTTGCGGCTGGTGCCGATCTTATCGATCTCGTCGAGAATTATGATCGGTCCGGCGCATTGGTGTCGACGCACCGCCATAATTGCCAGGCTAGGCTCGCCCGATGACCACCTCCGGGCAGTCCCGCCGATGGCGCTATCGCTCAGGCCGCCACAAGAGACGATTTCAAAGGGAGCGCCGAGTTCCTTGCTCAATCGTTTGGCAAACTCAGTTTTGCCGCCTCCGGGCTCCCCAAGCAGGATGATAGGTCTCAGGTGGACATTGGCCCGGTCATCCAGGCCCTCTAGCACATTATCGATAACTGCTAGTGCATATGGGAATTCTGCGATCAGCCGCGTACGAATTCCAGTCAATTCGGGCATGCAGGGCAAAGGCAACGCACGCTGTTTGAACTTTTCGAATTCCTTGGCTACTCGCTTTCCGTCAGTCGTCGTTTCATTGCCGACGCCGTTAATAACGACGACGCCGCTAGTTGGTGGCGTCTGGTGCTCCAAGGGCTCTTCTCCCCAGGTTGGTACCGGAAGGCTGGCATCACCTGAATCCTTGGTGTCCGACCCATCGACCATTTTTGAAGTGATCGTATTACTGAAATGCGCTTCGTAGGTCCGCACTTCCATTTCGAACCACTCTGCCGATCGCTGTATAGAGACGCCTGCTCGTTTCCGGGCGTCGAGTGCACGGGACTGTGCTGCCCAACTGAGCGAACGCCAAAGCAGGTGAAGGCTCTCGGCAGCAATAGGCTTTTCAGAAGCAAGATAAGCGATCTCCCCTGCGATAAGGGCCGCTGCTTCGCCACTCCCGAAGAACGCCCGGTAGAATCTGCATCGCAGGCGATACTCACTCAAAGGCAATCCATGGGCGTCATCTACAAGATCGAGGGCGGCCTCCACCGCAAGCACGGATTCGTTGCTAGGATGCAGGGCCAGCTCGCTCAGGCAAGTGGACAGGAGTGCAAGCCCGGTTCGCTTGCGCTTCCTAAGCAGACCCGACAGACGGTCGGAATATTCCCGGATATCCTCGGCTAAGTCTTCGCGGAAGAAGGCCATCCCCAAGAGCAACTCCTCGGCGGTAGGCAAATGCAATCCGGCGATTGCTGCCTGCTGCCGGCGTTGGAAGTGGCGGTCTTGTGCTGGGATTTTATCTGTCACGGAACACCTATCTGAAGCCTAGTCAAGCGGTGGTGCGAATTCGTGGCCGCTTTCGGTGTGGTTTCATGGTTTCCCAGTTTCGACAGGACGCCCCAAGCGGTACCAACGGTTGAGCGTACGCGCGATGCCGAACTCTGTGTCCATGTACATGAGCTGACTGGTCATTACTTCACGACTGTCTCCCAACGTTGGGTGTCCAAATACGTATCCTGAGAGGCAGGCCGTCCTGCGTGAATACATCTGATAGGATTCGAGTATGGGAGCGGTGTGGAGTGAGAGTGTGTGGGTGATTCCAGACTCAACGGAACGGAGATCAACGGAAGTCGCTGCGCACCTTCTGAATCTAAGTAGACAAACTTCATCGGGACTTCCTTTTCGAGCGATTCGCGGCAAATAGACGATGAACATTTTAGCGATTTCATCGCGTTTTTTTGCGATTATTTCGCGGTTATTGGCGACTCGTTCGCTAATGTCAACATTTGTTTGCGGAGTCGGGCTTTTGGTGGCACCACGGCGGCATGAGGCCGCCATCACGAATGCTTGCTGTCGCGCGACTTGTCCTTGGTCAAACTCAGGCCGAGGTTGCAGAGGATTCCGGCATCAGTCCGCGCACAATCTACATGATCGAGAAAGGCGCAGCCGGCATCGCAAGCGTTGAAAAGCTCGTCCGTCACTACGGTAAGCGAGGGGTGATTTTTCTCGCGCCTACTGCAACGGAAGGCTGGGGTATCCGCGCCAACTTTGTCGCCGGTTCATATGATGACGAGCGACCAGAATAACGGACTAGCAATATCGATTACTCGGGCGCTCAAAGCCCCTTCCTTCGGTCGGGGTCCAAGTCGGCTTCGCCGTTAATGACGGCCTACCGGCCGGCTTCTTAAGTTTCTTTTGACGACAAGACCTCGTCGGCTGCGAAGTTGGGCTCCGCTCCTCGGCCTTGTCTTCCTAGCGGAATGCGCGCTGTTCGATCGCCATAGGGCGATCGGCACGCATACTTTATTCTGAGGGAGAGTGGGATAGCTGGTCGACTAATTGACGGCGGTTGTCTGTATAACGCCCCCGGGTCCAATAGGTTTATTACACCGACCGTTTATCGCCATAGCCGGGTT
>RCUT01000244.1_pt1 | contig 29655 bp, 26 predicted proteins | sample 2166171 | NCBI WGS metagenome assembly RCUT01 (sample SAMN09932757, study PRJNA488358) | compost metagenome | isolation source: compost soil in 4-hydroxybenzoic | place: Germany: Experimental Botanical Garden | reverse complement strand
AGTTTCTGGAGGCGGACAGCAGGCCGGGCGGTCGCGAAGTCTCGCTCTGCAAGGTCGCCGGGCAGCCGGATATCCGGTGTGAATGTGGCTGGCTGGAGCTGCAGCCGGCCCGCCGCAGCGTGAATTACGAGGTGGTTTCCTCTGGTGGCGTGACGCAGTCGGCAGCGTTGGTGACGGCCGATTTTCTGGCTGGGGAAGAGCGCAGCCGGTTGACCGTAACGGTGCAGCTTTCGTCACTGGCGGAGGATATGCGGGATGGCTACCAAGCGGGATTCAGCGCGGGTCTGAACAATCTGGCCAATGTGGCGGCGCGGACCATGGTGCTGGAGCGGACGATGAAAGTGCCGCGAAACATTGTCTGGAAAGCCTGGATGAACGAGGAGACGCTGCCGCAATGGTGGGGTCCTGACGGATTTTCCTGCCGCACGAAGAGGATTGATCTGCGCACCGGCGGGGAATGGGTATTCGACATGATCGGCCCTGACGGCACCGTCTTTCCGAACCATCATCGTTATATCGAGGTGCGGCCCGAAGAGAGGATCGGCTATACGTTGTTGTGGGGCGAAAACGGGCCGAAACATGCCGATGCCTGGGCGTCCTTTGAGGATCAGGACGGCGGGACGAAAGTTGTGCTGGGCATGGTGTTCAGCACGGAAGCCGAGTTCCAGCAGGCGAAGGGCTTCGGTGCCGTGGAACTGGGACAGCAAACGCTGGGTAAACTGGAACGTTTCGCCAGGGCGCTGTAAATGTGCAGGGCCTGTCTTTCCACATGCGGATGTTTCGATATCGGCCGCCTGTCTGCCGGTGGCGCGTGATTTGAAGCGGATGGGCCATCGCCGCCTGTGATCGCGACAGCGGAAAACGATCAGGCGGCGGAGCCGAGATTTCTGAGAAAGGCGAGGCAGCGGACCAGCTGCGAGGCGGCGGTTCCGGCAAAATCGACCGCCGGCTCGTTTTTCTCGCAATTCATCAGGTCGAGATAATAGTCCAGCAGAATGCCGCAGAGCGTGACCGGTCTTCCGAGCGTCAGATCGAGCTGGCCGGACAGTCGCGGCTTGCGGCGGAATGCCATTCCGGGAATTGCCGCGATGCGCTCCCGCGTCTCTTCGGCAAATCCCTGTAACGTCCTATCGTCCCGCCATTCGGGCAAGCTCGCAAGCAGTTTCAGGAAATGGTCCTCAAGCCCGATAATATCCGGTGCGTCCCCCGGCGGTGCTTCGGCCCTTGCTACATGAAACGCCAGACGCCTTTCCCGGCGCATCGTCGCGACGTGGCCGAGTTCCTCGCGCGCCATTTTTTCCGCCGCCTGCCGCACGTCGGCATTGGGTGCCTGGGCGGCAACGTAGCTCCAGAAAACAAAGGCTCTTTCCTCGTTACGGACGGCGGCCGAAAAGGCGCGGTAGGCGTCCAGCGTTTCCGGCGGCACCATATCGGCGCCTTCGGCATCGAACATGGGTGACAGGTTCGGTGCGGCGATGGTGCCCGTCCTGTCGGCCGGCGCTGTTTCTGCCGCCCAGATGTCGACCTGACGCAGATGCGATTCCTCCTCGGCGATCAGCCGGTCGAAAACGGTTGCGAGCGCCGGCTGGTTTTCATCCAGCATCCGCTGTCTGAGCGCGCGATAGCCGTCGATTGCTTCCTGCTCCATGCGGGCTGCGGTTTCCAGCACGGCTTGCATCGTTGTCAGAACGGGCGGTTCGGCATTCAGTTTCGGCATGGGGCTCTCTTCGGTTTCCGGCCATAACCTGCCACATCAAACGACGGCGTATTTGTTCTGGATCAATGAGGCTTTGGGAGGCGCGATTATTTTGCCCTTGATCCCCTGAACCGGACCGATGCGACAGGGCCGGGGGCGGAAACGAATGTCATGTCGCACCCCGATGGAATGCCCAATGCCGAAAAATACTGATATCGGGAGACATGGTCCGGCGGTCTTTCTTGCTTTTCTGATCGCCCTTTTCGCCCTGGCGGGCCAGGCAGTCGCAGCCGGCAGTCTTGCCGATTATCTCGCGAAGGTTCAGCCGGCGGAGCTGTTTGCGGCGGCCGACCGTTTCGGCGAGCCGGTGGGTGAGCCGGCCATCGTGCCCGTCTACAAGGGCAAGGATATCGCCGGTTACGCCTATCTCAATTCCGATTTCACCAATTCGACCGGCTATTCCGGCAAGCCGATCCACATCGTCGTCGGTATCGACAAGGCCGGCGTTGTACGCGGTCTGAAACTTGTCGATCACAAGGAGCCGATCGTGCTGATCGGCATACCCGAAGCCCGGGTGGTGGCGGCGCTGAATTCGGTGATCGGCCGCGATCTGGCGAAGGTTGCCGCCGGTGCTGAGCGCCCGCCGCAGGTCGATATCGTCAGCGGCGCGACGGTGACGGTGCTGGTGATGGGCGACAGCGTGGTCCGCTCGGCGGTCAAGCTCATTCGCAGCGGCAGGCTCGGAGACGGTACGGCGGCGGCAGGCGTGGCCGCAGCACCGCAGGCGGTGAGAAAACTCGATCTTTCGAAACAGGACATATCCGACTGGCAGACGCTGCTTGGCGACGGTTCCATCCGCAGCCTGCGCCTGACGGTGGGCGAGGTATCGGACGCTTTCGTCAAAGCCGGCCAGCCGGATGCGGCCCGGACACCGGAAACGCCCGATCCGCAGGATACGTTCATCGATCTCTACGTCGCACCCGTCAGCGTGCCGGCCATTGGCCGCAGCCTTCTGGGCGAAGAGGGCTATGCGCGGCTGGCGAAACGCCTGAAGCCCGGCCAGTCGGCCATTCTGGTGGCGGGCGACGGCGCCTATTCCTTCAAGGGATCGGGTTATGTGCGTGGCGGCATTTTCGACCGTATCGAGCTTCTCCAGGACGGGCAGGGCATCCGTTTTCGCGACCGGGACCACACGCGGCTGACGCAGATCGCTGCGGCCGGTGCGCCGCATCTGCGGGAAATCGCGCTTTACGTCGTCCCCGACAGCTTCGCCTTCGACATGACCGAACCGTGGGACCTGCAGCTTCTGGTGCAGCGCACCACCGGCGTTCGCGACAAGGCGACGATGCCCTATGATCTCGGTTATACGCTGCCGGACGCCTATGTGAGCGTCGAGACGCCTGCCGCGCCAGTGCCGGCTGCGCCCGTGCCGGCGGCCGCAACGACGCCGGACGCCGTTGTTTTCGGGGAAGAAAGCGCGCCGCTCTGGGTCAGCATCTGGGAGATGAACCGCGTCTCTGTCGCCATCACCTTTGCCGGGCTTCTGGTTCTCACCGCCATCTTCTTCTTTCAGGACTGGCTGGTCAAACGCCCGAAACTGTTCGGCTGGGTCCGGCGCGGCTATCTGCTCTTTGCGCTGGTCTGGCTCGGCTGGTATGCCAATGCGCAGCTTTCGGTGGTCAATGTCCTGACCTTCATCAATGCGCTGATCTCCGGTTTCCACTGGGATTTCTTCCTGTCGGCGCCGTTGATCTTCATTCTTTGGGCGTCGGTTGCAGCGGGTCTGCTGTTCTGGGGGCGCGGGCCCTTCTGCGGTTGGCTCTGCCCCTTCGGCGCGCTGCAGGAACTCACCAACGGTATCGCCAAATGGCTGAAGGTGCCGCAGGTCAAGTTGCCCTGGGGCCTGCATGAGCGCCTCTGGCCCGTCAAATACATCATCTTCCTCGGCCTCTTCGGCCTGTCGCTCTATTCGCTGGCGCTGGCGGAGACCTTTGCCGAGATCGAACCGTTCAAGACGGCGATCATCCTGAAATTCGCCCGCGAATGGCCCTTCGTGATCTTCGCGCTGACGCTGCTCGCCGCCGGTCTTTTCGTCGAGCGCTTCTATTGCCGGTATCTCTGCCCGCTCGGTGCCGCACTCGCCATTCCCGGCCGTATCAGAATGTTCGAATGGCTGAAGCGCTGGCCGGAATGCGGTTCGCCCTGCCAGCGCTGCGCCAAGGAATGTCCCGTGCAGTCGATCCACCCGGAAGGGCAGATCAACGTCAACGAGTGCATCTACTGCATGCATTGCCAGGAACTTTACCAGGACGACCACCGCTGTCCGCACATGATTCAGGTGCGGTTGAAGCGGGAAAAATTCGTGGCGCTCTCCACCCCTCCGGAAAAGGGAAAAGAGCGTCCGAAAACCGTGGTTACCCACAAGGGCAAACCGATCGGCACAGATGAAGGAGTGGCTGGCGAACAGGCCTGAGCCACCATCAAAGGAGAGAAGACATGTCGGATCGAAATATCGAAACTGGCCTCAGCAGGCGCCAGCTTCTCGGCTCCACGGCGGTTGCCGCGGTGGCGGGCGCGGCGACGGTCGGCGGCGCGCTGGCGGTTTCCAGCATCACGGCGGCACCCGCGCTCGCCGCAGGCGGGCAGGCCTTCGAGGTCAAGCCCGGCGAACTGGACGAATATTACGTCTTTTTCTCGGGCGGCCACAGCGGCGAAGTCCGCATTCTCGGCCTGCCGTCGATGCGCGAGCTGATGCGCATTCCGGTGTTCAACCGTGACAGCGCCACCGGCTGGGGCCAGACCAATGAAAGCCGCAAGATCCTGACGGAAGGGCTGTTGCCCGAAACGAAGGAATATCTGAAGGACAAGGGCGGGATCTACCTCAACGGTGACCTGCACCACCCGCACCCTTCCTTTACGGAAGGCACCTATGACGGCCGTTATCTCTTCGCCAACGACAAGGCCAATACCCGTGTCTGCCGCATTCGCCTCGATGTGATGAAATGCGACAAGATCGTCCAGCTGCCCAACCAGCACACGGTTCATGGCCTGCGTGTGCAGAAATATCCGCGCACCGGTTATGTCTTCGCCAATGGCGAGGACCGGGTGCCGATCCCCAATGACGGTTCGGTTCTCGATGATCACAAGCAGTATCACGCCATCTTTTCGGCCATTGACGGCGACACGATGAAGGTTGCCTGGCAGGTGATGGTCGACGGCAATCTCGACAATGTCGATGCCGACTATCAGGGCAAATATGCCTTCGCCACCTGCTACAATTCCGAGGAAGGCGTGAACCTTCAGGAGATGATGGCGAAGGATCAGGACTGGATCGTCGTCTTCAATCTGAAGCGCATCGAGGAAGCGGTCGCCAAGGGCGAATTCAAGGAAATGGGCGGCGTGCCGGTGCTTGACGGTCGCCACGGCTCGAAGTTCACCCGCTATATTCCGGTGTCGAACGGCCCGCACGGCATGAACACCGCGCCCGACGGCATCCATATCGTCGCCAACGGCAAGCTGTCGCCGACCGTTACGGTCTTCGACGTGCGCCTGTTCGACGATCTCTTCGACGACAAGATCAAGCCGCGCGATGCCGTCGTTGCCGAACCCGAACTCGGTCTTGGCCCGCTTCACACCGCCTATGACGGTCGCGGTAATTGCTATACCACCCTGTTCATCGACAGCCAGATCTGCAAGTGGAACCTTGAGGATGCCAAGCGCGCCTACAAGGGCGAGAAGGTCAATCCCATCCGCCAGAAGCTCGATGTGCAGTATCAGCCCGGCCACAACCACACATCCATGGGCCAGACCAAGGACGCCGATGGCAAGTGGCTCATCTCGCTCAACAAGTTCTCGAAGGACCGCTATCTCAATGTCGGTCCGCTGAAGCCCGAAAACGATCAGCTGATCGATATTTCCGGCGACGAGATGGTGCTGGTGCACGACAACCCCACCTTTGCCGAGCCGCATGACGCAACCATCGTCCATAATTCGAAGATCAACCCGGTCAGCATCTGGAGCCGCGACGACAGCTTCTTCGCCGATGCGGTGGCGCAGGCGAAAGCCGACAACATCGACCTGCTGATCGACTCGGAGGTCATTCGCGATGGCGACAAGGTTCGCGTCTACATGACATCGGCGGCGCCCGCTTTCGGTCTGGAAAGCTTCACCGTCAAGCAGGGCGATGAGGTGACCGTCTACGTCACCAATATCGATGAGGTGGAAGACCTGACCCATGGCTTCTCGATCATCAATTACGGCATCAACATGGAAGTGGCGCCGCAGGCCACGGCATCCGTCACCTTCAAGGCCGATAAGCCCGGTGTGTGGTGGTATTATTGCTCGTGGTTCTGCCATGCCATGCACATGGAAATGAAGGGCCGCATGCTGGTGGAGCCGAAGAAGGCATGAGGCATCCAAAAGATGCGGCGAGATGGGGGATGGTGGCGATTGTCGCCGCCATTCCCGGCCTGGCGGATGCTGAAACCATCCGCCTTTCCGCTGCCGCGACCCCAATACTTCAACAGGCCATCGACCGTGCACAGACGGGCGACGAACTGGTGCTGGAAAGCGGCGACTTTTCCGGGCCGGTGACCATTGGCACGTCCATTACGCTGCGCGGCGAGCCGGGTGCGGCCATTCGCGGCTCCGGTCAGGGCAGTGTCGTCACCATCACCGCCGAAGACGTGATCTTCAGCGGCATTATCGTATCCGGTTCAGGCGGTTCGCTGGAAGACATGAATTCGGGCGTCTTCGTCGCCCGCACCGCCAAACGGACGATTGTCGAAAACAGCCGCTTCGAAGAAAATCTGTATGGCGTCTATCTGCATGGCGCCGACGATTCCATCGCGCGCAACAATGTCATTATCGGTACGGGCGAAGGCCGTTTAAGCGAAACCGGCAACGGCGTGACCCTGTGGAACGCGCCCGGCGCACGCGTCACCGGCAATGACATCAGCTTCGGGCGCGACGGCATCGCCACCAATGCCAGCAAACGCAACGTGTTCAGCGGTAACCGGTTCAGCAATCTGCGATTTGCCATCCACTATATGTACACCAACGACAGCGAGATCAGCGATAATGTCTCCACCGGCAATTCGGTGGGATACGCCATCATGTTTTCCAGCCGCCTGAAGATCACCGGAAACGTCTCCGACGGTGACCGGGACCACGGCCTGCTTTTGAATTACGCCAACAGTTCCACCGTCACCGGCAATACGGTGCGCGGCTATATGCAGCCCGCATCGCGCTGGAGCGAACGCGGCATCCGCTCGCAGGAACATGGTGTGCCGGCCGCCGATGGCGAGACTGCCGCGGATACCTCGGGAATGCGACCCGGGCCGGAAAAATGCGTCTTCATCTACAATGCCAACCGCAACCGCCTGCGTGACAACCGTTTCGAGGGTTGCGATATCGGCATTCATTTCACCGCCGGTTCGGAAGGCAACATGATGAGCGGCAATGCCTTCATCGCCAATCGCAACCAGGTCAAATATGTCGGCACGCGTTATGTCGACTGGTCGGAAAAGGGGCGCGGCAATTACTGGAGCGACAACCCCGCCTTCGATCTGGATGGCGACGGCATAGCCGACAATCCCTATCGCCCGAATGATCTGATTGACCGCGTGCTGTGGACCGCGCCGCAGGCGCGGGTGCTGACCAGCAGCCCCGCCGTGCAGGTGGTGCGCTGGGCGCAGGCGCGGTTTCCTGCCCTTCTGCCGGGCGGGGTCACCGACAGTCATCCCTTGATGTCGCCGCCGCAGCCGCCCAGGGAGCCACGCTCATGAGCACGACCGTAAGCGTTCACGATGTGACCAAGACCTATGGCGGCAAGGTCAATGCCCTGCGCGAGCTGAGCTTTAACCTTCATGAAGGGGAGACCGTAGCTCTGGTCGGCCATAATGGCGCGGGAAAAACCACGCTGATCAAATTGCTGCTCGGGCTTATTCGCCCGACATCGGGGCATGTGGAGGTGCTGGGCGAGAACCCGGCGAATGGCGATTTCGCCGTGCGTCAGGCGCTTGGTTACCTGCCGGAAAGCGTGTCTTTCCATCTGGCGCTGACGGGGCGGGAAACGCTTGCCTTCTACGCCCGCCTCAAACGGGTGCCCATGCAATCCGCCGGCAGCCTGTTCGAGCGTGTCGGCCTTGACGCCACGGCCGCCGACCGGCCCATTCGCACCTATTCCAAGGGTATGCGGCAGAGGCTTGGCCTTGCCCAGGCATTGCTCGGTGCACCAAGGGTTCTGCTGCTCGATGAACCGACCAGCGGCCTCGACCCGGCCCTGCGGCGCAATTTCTACAACCTTGTCGATGAATTGCGCGCAGGCGGTGCGACGGTCCTCCTGTCGTCGCATGCGCTGGGGGAACTGGAAGACCGGGCCGGACGCGTCATCATCGTCAATCGTGGCGTGCGCATTGCCGATGGCACGCTGGATGATCTGAGACGGATCGCCAGCCTGCCGTCGCGTATCCGTATCCGCACGGCCGGCGGGGCTGAAGCCGCAGCACCCGCCGATCACACCGCCCGGTGGACACCGACCGGCGACGGCGGCTGGGAAACGGAGGTGGCACACGCCGCAAGGCTGCCGCTGCTGCACCGCCTCACTGCGGCTGCCACCGGCATCGAAGCCCTGAGCCTGATCGAGCCGACGCTCGATGATCTCTATGCCCATTTCCTGAACAGCCAGGAGGCCGCGTCGTGAGCAATATCCTGATCATTGCGGGGAAGGAAATTCGCGAAGGCATGCGCAATCGCTGGGTGCTGGCCACGACATTGCTGCTGGCAATGCTCGCCCTGACGCTGACGTTTCTCGGTAGCGCGCCGACCGGCAATGTCGGCGCCAGCCGCATGGATGTGGTCATCGTCAGTCTCTCCAGCCTGACGATCTTCCTCGTGCCGTTAATCGCGCTGCTGATTTCCCACGACGCCATCGTGGGTGAGGTGGAGCGTGGCACCATGCTGCTGCTGCTCGCCTATCCGGTGGGGCGCAGCCAGATCGTTCTGGGCAAGTTTCTCGGCCACATCGCCATCCTCTGCTTCGCCACCACCTGCGGATATGGCACGGCGGCGCTTGCGCTGGCGCTGATGAGCGGCGCCACCGGCCTTGAGGGCTGGCTGTCGTTTATTTCCATGACGGCATCGTCCGTGCTGCTCGGTGCGGTTTTCGTCGCCATCGGTTATCTCGTCAGTGCGCTATCTTCGGAGCGCAGCACGGCCGGCGGCGTGACGATCGGCATCTGGCTGTTCTTCGTGCTGATCTACGACATGGCCCTGCTTGGCGGGCTGGTGGCGGCGCAGGGCCGTTCGCTGCCCGGCGGATTGCTGGATTTCCTGCTGCTCGCCAATCCGACGGATGCTTATCGGCTCCTCAATCTCGGCAGTGGTGGGGCTGCGGCCCTTTCCGGCATGGGCGGGCTTGCCAAAAACTCCATCCTCACCGGTGGCGTGCTGCTCGCCGCCCTTTGCGCCTGGACAGCTGTTCCGCTCGGCCTCGCTTCGCTGTTTTTCTCAAGGAGGGACGTATGAAAACGGTCCGTTTTGCCCTTGTTCTTGTGGCTTCGCTACTGCTTGCCGCCTGCGAAAATGAGCAGCAGGCGGAAACGCCGCCGCCCTTTTCGCTCACCGCCGAGGCCATGGGGCGATATTGCGGCATGAACGTGCTGGAACATGCCGGGCCGAAAGGGCAGATCATCCTGCGGCAGATACCGGAAGCCATATGGTTCTCCTCAGCGCGCGACACGGTGGCCTTCACCATGCTGCCGGACGAACCGAAGGAGATCGCGGCAATCTATGTCTCGGACATGGGGCGGGCTCCAAGCTGGGACAAGCCCGGTGCGGAGAACTGGGTCGATGCCCGCAAGGCCTTCTTCGTGATCGGCAGCGCGCGTCGCGGCGGCATGGGCGCGGAGGAAGCCGTGCCCTTTTCCGAAGAGGCCGCCGCCAGGGACTTTGCCGGCAGCAATGGTGGCGAAGTGGTGAAATTTGACGATCTGCCGGAGAGCTACATTCTCGGTGCGGGCGGTGAGGCGGCGGACGATGTGCCGGCCGGGGGAGCGCATGACCATGGATGACAGACATCATGACGGATACGGGAATGGCAGGCCGGGCCGCCGCCGCTTCATCACGCTCATGGCCGCCTTCGCCGGTCTGCCGCTTCTGCCCGGCAAGGGGTTTGCCGGGGCATCGCCGGTCGTCTGGCGGGGGCAGGCGCTTGGCGCGCCGGCAACGCTGGTGCTGAACCATGAGAACCGCGCCGAAGCCGAACGGCTGCTGCGCCGGGTTGTGGCCGAGGTTTCGCGTCTCGAAGATATTTTCAGCCTGTTCCGCGAAGGGTCGGCGCTGGCCGAGCTCAACCGCACCGGCGTGCTGGCCGCGCCACCTTCCGAGATGGTGGAACTGCTGGACCTGTGCCGCAGGTTCCACGGGCTCGCGGAGGGCGCGTTCGATCCGACGATACAGCCGCTCTGGCTGCTGCATGCCCGGCATTTTTCACGCGATGGTGCCGATCCCGCCGGCCCTTCGGCCAGGGATATGCGCAAGGCGCTGGCGCTGGTGGGTTTCGACAGGGTGCATTTCGACCGGAACCGGATCTCGCTGCCGCAGCGCGGCATGGCTTTGACGCTGAATGGTGTCGCCCAGGGATATGTGACCGACCGGATTGTCGCCCTGCTGCGCGATGCGGGTGTGACCAGCAGCCTGGTGGACATGGGAGAAAACCGCGCTATCGGCGCCAATGCGCAGGGTGCGCCGTGGCGCATCGGCCTTGCGCAATCGGAAGATGCCACCCGCCCCGATATGGTTCTTGATATCATCGACCGGGCTGTGGCCACTTCGGCGGGCGCGGGCTTCCATTTCGACAGTGCCGGCCGTTTCGGCCATATCCTCGATCCGCGCACCGGCCTGACGACAAGCCGTTATGCCCGTATTTCCGTCGTGGCCGCCGATGCCGCCACCGCCGACGCCCTGTCGACCGCCTTCAGCCTGATGGATGAGCGGCGGATCGAGACGCTGCGCGCTTCGCTTGGCAATGTGGAGGTCCACCTGCGCGCCTGAGCGCAGCAGGCCGCCGCTCCCCATCGCGCCGCAACCGGCACGGTGACAGGGAAACCGTCGGAATGGACGATAGGTGCCATACAGATATCGTCGCGGCTCAGCACCGCCTTATGGCTACCGCAGGCCACCGGCCAGCCGCTTTGAAGCAGAAGCAGGTTCGGCGCATGGCGGCGGGGCAAGATTGGGGTCGTGCGTGGTCTCCGATGCCGGCGGAGACCGGGTGGATGAACTGCGTGTCGCCTGCCAGCCCGTCCGATCCCGGCACCCCGCCGATCAACGCGGCGGAAGAGCTGGAAATCCGGCGCCGTTCCGGAAAAACGGCGGTCATGGCCGGCCTGGGGTGGCATCGGGGAGGGAAGGAGAGAAACCCGTCTGCCGGCCCGCAGGCCTCAGGGCTGTCGCAGGGACACGCCTTTCATGCGGTCAGACGGAAATGGGTGGTGCGCGCGGCGCGGCGCTCATCAGAAGAACTGATGGCCTGAATGCGGCCGTATCCGCCACGAAACCTTCACCGGTCTCGATGAGGAGCGGCCTGCCGGTCATATCGGCCGGCTGCGGCAGCAGGATGCCGGCCACGATCCGGCAAACCTCGCAGACGGGAACAATTGCGTGCCGGTCGGGGTGGGACTGGCCATCGTCGTGATCGAAAGTGTGGCAAAGATCCGGCAGGCTGCCATCCGGCAGCATGTAGGCGGAGATTTCAGTCCCGGCAAAACCGGCTTCGGCTACCGGCGCGCGATGGGCGAAACCGATGGCGAACAGGGCAAGCGCGCACAGAATGCGCATCCCCTTCTGCCATGTCGTCGCCTTTGCGATCATTGCCGGTATCCCCGCCCGAACAGCCTCTGAAACTTGCCTTGCATCGCCACCCTGCCAATTCACCCGCGATGGACAGTTTACCGGAGCGCGGATCGTGAGACGGCGTGGGAACAATGTGCGGGAGAGCGCGTCCCCCGTCTGTGCGCCAGATCAAACAGCGCGTGTTTCGGCGATGCGGATTAGCAGGGACTTTGCGGTCTCCTCGCCCGTCTGGTGAGGAGGCGTTCCTTTGCCTCGCGGGCTCCTTCAGTGTCGGATACCGCGTCATCGCGGATTCTCGATCGCCTCCGTGATCAGTCGAATTCGCTCGCGAGCGCCATGGCGGTATATGTCGATCTTCATGCTCGCCGGTAGGGCGAGATGCATCAGGGCCCAGCTGGTCACCGCCTCGGGCTCATCGAGGGCGGCGAAGCGTTCTTCTTCGAATGCCGACGTTTTTTTCTGCGCTGTCCGGATCGCCTTCACGACCAATGCCCTGAATGTTTCAACCTCGGCGGTGTCGGCTTGCATGTCGGGCCTGGCGATCAAATCGAAGGCCACCTGTCCATCGGCGGATGTGGCTTTCACCATCACCGGCGTTTCGGGCGAAAATTCGATCCATCCGCCTCGCTTCGGCATGAACGATGCGCCATTGATCCGGGCCAACACGCCAACCGGTTGATGCGCGAACGTCAGGATCCGAAACGCTCCCATCGCTTCGCGATAGCTCTCGTAATCGGCCTCGGTGGTTTGCAGCCGGTAGGTTTGGCCGGGAACCACGTCGTCGCCGGTCGCTGCCAGCCCGGGCAGCGAGCGGGTGCCCGGTTCGGCACTCTGCCACAGTCCGAAACCGGCATCCTGCGATCCGCCGGGCTTTGCCTGCCAGGCAGGCGCCTGCCGCAGATCCGGCAGGTTTTCAGCAATCGCGATCCCGGCAATATCGGCGACAGGACTGAAGCTGACCACATAGTCGGGAAGGTTCTCTGGAGCGCCGGGGCGCGATCTGGCGATTGCCCGCACATCGACACGATAGGAGCCGTTCGGCAGGGAAAACCACCGGTCGGGAAAATCGGCGGGATCGTCCATCTTTTCTTCGCCGGGCAGCCCGTCGGTATTATCGAGATAAACCTGGCCGTGCCTGACAATCAGCGGATAGCTCCAGTGCGCGCCGGCAAACTTGACCTCGGTGGCGGTCGGCTGGCCCATGGTCAGCCTGATCAGGAAACCACCATCCGACCCCGTTCCAAAACCGACGAGACGTCCGGCGGCGGACTCTTTCCTGTATGCGAAACTATAGGCGTACCAGGCGATAGGATCCGCCGCCCGGTGGGCAAGATCGTCCGGATGGAAGATGAGGAAACCGGCGACATCGGTGCCGATCTCGACCGTGCGATCGGCCGCCGTGGCGGGCGGCGCGACGAACAACAGCGATGTAATGGCGTGGATCAGTTTGCGCATGACGGTCTCCCTGCATTTATATCGGCATCTGTCCGGCGAGGTCCTGAGCGCCGGTCGAGATATATGCGTGTCCGGACAGCAACGGGTGCGGCGCATGAGGCGAAAGGCCATTTCAATTCTCATGATGTAACAGCCGCAGGTTTCATCGAACAGCCTTGCAGGCTAATCTATTGACGCAATGGTGCCGGGCGTTTCAGCGGTAATGCGCGTCCGGGGCCGTTTTGCGTTGTTTGATCCTTGTCGCCGCATTTATTTATGGGGCTGTTCGGACCACGAAAAAATCATCAAGGATGGCGAACCGGGGCGGAAGAAATGAAAGCAGAGCGTGTAAATCCCCTTCGTTACCTGGGGGTGATGACCGTTGGCGGCATTTGCGCCGCATTCGTGGATTTCGCAGTCGCTGTGGCCATGCCGGTGGACATGACGGCTGACCGCCTTCTCGATATCTGCAAAGCGCCCACGGTGCAGGCGGTGCTGGTCAAGGGTGACGAACTTGGCTGGCCGCGTATGACTGACGCGGAAACCGAGGAGTGGCGCCGTCATTTCGTCGCCTATAATGGCGGTTCGGTTGAGGTCGTGGGCTGGCGTGGCGAAGCCGAGTCGTTGTCTTTCTGGGTTGCCACTGGTCCGAACGGACACAAGGCATGCGCATATTCCACGGCAAGGCCCGCCGGTTTTCTGGATGCCTTGTCGAAGCGGCTTGGTGCACCGGATAATCTCGACAAGAATGACGCGATAGAAAGTACGATGGCCCGGTGGACGCGAAGCCCGGTCGAATATTCATTTGTTCAGGTGGGCGCGTCCGCCATCATCAATATTACCTCGGATGGCGGAGCGGGTCGTTGAAGAGACGGCGCAGGCTTCAGACGATCAGCCCTCTCAAGGGCTTGATGGCCTCCGAGCCCGGGAACACCGCCCTGTCAAGCATTGCACCGCTTGCGCCGAGATGATCGATCGCCAGTCCCTTGATGATCGCCCTCAGATCGGTTGTGGGCGCAAGGTCGCGCCCGTCACGCAGTTGCGGCACCTTCAGGCCCGGCCAGTCGGCGATCACTCTGCCGCCGCGTATGCTGCCGCCCGCGAGAAAGGCGGCCGTCGCCGTTCCGTGGTCGGTGCCCTCCGTGCCGTTGATGCGCGCTGTCCGGCCGAATTCGGTGGCGACGAGGATCGCCGTGTCCTTCCATACCGGCCCCAGCTCCTGTTCAAAGGCGGCGAGTGCATTGTCGAGCCCGAGAAGAAGCTTCGACAGCCGGTCGACTTCCTGCGCGTGCGTATCCCACCCTTCGAAGGCGAGGGCTGCGACACGCGGCCCTTCCGGGTGGGCGATCAACCGCGCCGCGCCACGCGCCATCTGTTCCATGCCGGCAGGGTCACCCGGTCCTCCGGTGGCCTTGATGTTAACGCCGGAAGCGATTTTGCCGGTCTGGATTCCTTCCGCGAGCAAGCCCGCCAGCATGGGGTCCGTCTGTCCGTAGAGATCGGCGAGGCGCGGCGCGAGATCGCCATCCGCGGGTTTGAGAATAGCAGGTGACCAGCCGAGGATCGGCGCCTTGCCGCGAATGACCAGCGGCGCGCTGGCGCCGACGGCAAGGCCGCGCAGGCCGCCGCCGGAAGCAGGGTTGATGGTTTCGCCGGCCGGCATTTGCTCGAGCAGCCGGTTCAGCCAGCCGGTCTCCACATGACCGGGCGTTGGAAATCCGGATTCGAGGACGTCCTGCCCGTCGAAATGCGAACGGTCGCGATATCCCGTCGCGCTGGCATGCACGATCGCTGCCTCGCCTTTTCTGTAAAGCCTCTGGAAGTTGCGAAGAGACGGGTGCAGGGCAAAAAAGCCGTCCAGTTCGAGCGCCGGATTGTCGCCTTCCGTCCGAAGGGCAATCTGCTGGCGCAGCGCTTCATAATCGGGGTCACCGATGGGCGGCGCCGCCGTCAGTCCGTCAAGTGCGCCACGCAGGATAATGGTGACGAAACGCGGGTCGCGCCCGCCGGCCGCATAGGCAAAGCGTGGCATGAAAGCCCAGGCGAACAGGGCGCCGCTCGCGCCAAGAACCGCGCGGCGGGTTGGGGAAAGATGTTCACACAGCATGATCAACGCCTCTGGAATTCGGGTGAAAGGAATGCGATCGTCAGTCCCTGCGCCTTGGTCTGCGCACGCTGGACCGCCTGCCTGGTTTCTTCGGACAAAAGTGGCCCCATCCGGTCTGCCATGAAACCGCGGGGGTCGACCGCATCGGATATCTGATGGGCAAAAAGACTGGCGGCATCGATACGGGTCGCCAGCCCTTCGGACGATCCCCAGCCGGCGGTCACATCGGGAAAGCCGTTCGGCCCGGATGGATTCCACAGCGGCTGCCCCAGAGCCTTGAGCACCGACAGGATTTGCTCGGGTTTCGGCGTGATCCCGCTGGAGCGGATCATGGCCACCACAAAGTCCAGCGGCGGCCTGAGCTTGGTAAGGGCCGGGCTCCAGGACTGCTCGTCATCGATCATCGCCAGATAGGTGGCGGAAAGATCGCCATGGCTTTTGGTATAGGCGGCGGCCACCTTCGCCACCAGTTCCGGAGGCGGCTGGTCGCTCACGAAATATCGCGCCAGCTTGTAGGCAAGGTGACGCGCTGTTGCCGGATGCCGGGCCAGATCACGCAATGCCGCGCGTCCCTGCTGTTCGCCGTTGTCGCCATAGGTGATGCCCAGCAGCGTCTGGTCGCCCGGCTCGTGATTGTTGTCGTTGAAATAGAAGCGACCCATCGGACCGGGATGTTTTTCATCGCGATAGACACCCCAGCCGGTAATGATCCGGGCCAGCGAAGTCACGTCCGCCTGCGTGTAGCCGCCATCCACGCCGAGCGTATGAAGCTCCATGATTTCGCGCGCCAGATTTTCGTTGAGGCCGCGCTTGCCGTTCCTGTTGGCCCTCGAGTTCGGTCCGACCGATTGCTGGTTGTCGAGAAAGAACAGCATTGCCGGATGGGTCTCGACCGCAATGAGCATCTCTTCGAAATTTCCGAAGAGATGCGGGCGAATTGCCTCCCGTTCGAAGGCGCCGGCCAGCATGTGGACATCGCCTCCCTTGCTGATCGCCACCGCGAAATGATTGGCCCAGAACATTGCCAAGCGTTCGCCAAAACCGATCAGCGGCTGATGTATCGTGCCGTTGAAGCGGGCATCCGTCTCCGCAAGCAGGATTTGCTGGGGAAGATACGGTCTTTTCGAAGCGGGGGTCTCCGGTTTCGCCCCGGCCTGCATGCCCGGGTTGGGCGGCATGTCCGCCTTGTCCATCGTATTTGCGGCCGTCGCCATTGCCTGCGATGACTGCCCCATGGATTTTTCAGCCTGCCCGGCTTCGCCGCCATTGGCGGAGGCTGTAACCACAGCCGGTCTTTCCCTTTCCGCCTTCACCTGCCGGTTATAATCGGCAAGTGCCGCAAGCAGGTCGGCGCTGGAGTGCAATCGGGCATTCACCGGCACGGGCGTGGCGCGTTCGGTGATTTCCAGACGCAGGAGATCGCGCGGGGCGTCGCTGATCGCGGCTATATCGCCTTCCCGTGCTCCAAGGCCAAAACGCCAGAGCGCCAGCGCTGCATCCGCATTCCGGGAGTTTGATACTTCTCTGGAATTTGACATGGCCGATACGAACTCCGTTTCGTTATCGACCCTTGAACGGCGGGCTGGCCGGAATTCTGTCGGTTTTCAAATGTGATTATTTCGTGGCAGGTTTCGGCGCCTCGCGGGCAAGCAGTCCCTCAGCCAGCTTGCGGCGTGCATCAAGGGAAAGCGTGCGTGAGAACTCCACCGCCTGCAGTTCCGTTGCCGTGCGCACGGCATATTCGGCCTTGCGGGCACGTTCCAGTGCGGCCGAAAGCGCGGCGGCATCGAAGTTCTCGGCACCCATCAACGATGCGGCCTCGATGCGGGCCTGGCGTGCCTCAAGCGAGGTTTCCCGCATGGTCCTGCGTGCATCGCTGAGGCTGCGTTGAAACGCTTCCTTCTCGGCTTTCGGCAATTGCTCGCCTGCGAGCGGCATGCGTGATATTGCGGCAGCGGTGTCGTTTTTCAGGTATGCGTAACCCGCTCCGGCGAAAGCACAGACAAGAAACGTGTTTACGCTGAGAAGAATGATCGCCAGCCAGCGGAAGTTCTGTTCGCTCATTTCCCATCCTCGGCTATTTCGCTTTCACTCTGCAAATTTCCGAAAGCTGTTAACGTATCGCCCAGCGTCAGCGCCGGTGGCGGAGAAAGATTGACGACAGCGAGTGCGCCGGTCAGCGCGCCTGCGAGACTGATGCCGATCATACCGGCGCCCAGTCCGTATCTGACGAGACGTTTACGTCGTGTGGTCCGGGAGCTTGCCTGCGCCAGGATACGTGCATGAAGGCGGGCGGAAGGGTCCGGCAAGCGGTAGGAGGATAATGCGGCATCGAGCCCTGCCGCCTCCAGGATCATGCGCCGGCCTTCTTCCGTCTGTGCAAACCCTGTTGCTTGCTCCCGATGTTCCAGCGGCCAGCGTTTGGGATCGGCGCCATAGGCCGACACAAGGTTGAAAAAAAACTGCCTGTCCATGGGCGTTCCACTCGTTCCGCTCATTCTTCGTGCCTCTTCAATATCGTGTGGAGCGCCCGGCGTCCGCGTGCGAGAAGGCTCTCAAGCGCATCCACGCTGATATGCATGACTTCGGCGGCCTCACGGTTCGACATCTCCTGGTAATAGACCAGAATAATCGCCTCCCGCTGCCGGGCCGATATGGCTTGCAGGGCATGCGCGACGATATTGCCGTCGCTGCCGGCAAGGGCGGCCGAGCCATCCGGCAATGGACCCGTATCGATCTGTTCGGGCGGTTCCGAAACCGGTATTTCCCTGCGTTTTCGCAGCCTGTCATAGCAAAGATTGAGTGCGACGCGGTGGATCCACGTATCGAACTTCGCGCGGTCCCTCTGCCAGCTCCCGGCCTGCTTCCATATTCGCAGGAATGTCTCCTGCGCGATATCTTCCGCTTCCGCCTGGTCGCCCAGCATACGGGTTGCAAGTGCCATGATCCGCGGCAGTTTGGCCGTTACCAGCGCCTGCATCGCGCGGCTGCCACCCGCCGCGACCTCCATAAGCAAATCTGCGTCCGGATCGTCTACCATTTATCAGGCTTTGCCTTCGTAACATCCTGTCTGGCAGGGGCGATCTTGAGGTAACGTGACAAACGGTTCAACGGTCGTGTCCGGTTTCTTTCCATTTTAACGCAGGCATATGCGAAAATCCGTCGCTGTTTTTTACCGGCTGCCAAACATATTTGTCTTTTAAGGCATCCTCTGGCGTACCCGCGTTTATGATTTGAAGCGGCAGCGGCTTGGCCTTCGAAGCTTTTTGCGGTAGTCAGACCTGATGATAAAAGCCTCGAGTATCACCTGCATCTAGCTCCCGCCGCAGCGCGAGGAGCATCGAGCGAGAAGCCGGCCGGCTTCACGCTTGGCGTCGGCTTGCCTGAAGGCAGGCGAATGCGAACACATGCAGTGAGACTATCTCAATGGAAAATTATTTCGAAAGCCCCTTTCGGGGCATCACGCTCGACAGGCAGGTAAAGAACCCGAACCTCGTCGTCGGCAAATACAGCTATTATTCCGGCTATTATCACGGCCACAGCTTTGAAGATTGCGCCCGTTACCTGCTGCCGGATGAAGGCGCGGACAAGCTGGTGATCGGAAGCTTCTGCTCCATTGGCTCGGGCGCCGCCTTCATCATGGCGGGCAATCAGGGCCATCGGAACGAGTGGATCAGCACCTTCCCGTTCTTCTTCATGCCGGAAGTGCCGGAATTCGAGGGAGCGGAGAATGGCTATCTGCCGGCGGGCGACACCGTCATCGGCAATGATGTCTGGATAGGTTCGGAAGCGATCATCATGCCCGGCATCAAGATCGGCGATGGCGCCGTCATCGGGACCCGGGCGCTGGTGACGAAGGATGTCGAACCCTACGCCATCGTCGGCGGCAACCCCGCCAGAACCATCCGCAAGCGGTTTGATGACGATGACATCGCACGCCTGCTGGAGATGAAATGGTGGGAATGGCCGGCAGAAAGGCTCAAGGCCGCAATGCCGCTCATGACCGGCAGCAATGTCCCTGAGCTGTATCGGTTCTGGCAATCCGGCACTCTGTAACGGTGAAACTGCTGGCCCGTCCGATCAGGGCGGGCCAGCAGCGCGACGGATCGGCCAGCCGCCCGAAACCGCGTGCACGGGGCCGGAATCCGGTCCCGGCAGGGATTTATCCGTGCCAGATACACACCATCACCATGCCATCCTCCATGTCCTGGATTATGGATACGGTGAAGTGACCGCTCAGGCAGAAATCCACATTGTAAGACAACGTTTCGCGTTTGAGACCATGAAGGGACCAGAGGAGGTCTGATTCACGGCACGGGTTAAGATGGGAGGAGCCAGATCGCATCCGAGGCTGTGTCTGCCATGGCCCCGGAAATATCAGGCGAATCCAGACGTTCCTGCCAAAGTGTGCGATGATCCATTCTGTCGCCGGGTGCAATATCAAGGAACAGCGGCACGGCGAAACCTGATCGTTGTGCCAGCTTATGAAACCGTTCCAAAATCCTTCGCACTCCCGGATTGGAGGCAGTCGATCTGCGGGGGGCGGCGCGCGTCTCGACGATCCTGTTTAACGGACGCCTGCGCTCCACCTCACAAGTTGCCGACTGACGAAACGAAATAGCTAACGGCCGCTGCTGCCACCAAGGCCAGAAGGAAACTGCCGATGACGATCAGCGACAATTGGCGGGCTGTCAACCGCATACCCCAGCGCCCGCCGATGAGGCCTATGGCGACCAGATTGATCAGGGAGTAGACAAGAGGTTGCCGGAGGTTTGTCAACTCTCCGATAGCGAACTGTATGATCGAGGCAGCTGCCGCAAGGAGCGCGCCCTTCCGGAACGGCGTTTTCGACAGGTGCGCGCCAGGCCTGCCTCCAGCGACACCGCCCACTAAACCGGCAGTCAGGATCATATAGTCATTCATTGAAATTCCCAGAACCTGCGATGCAATGTTGAAGATGCCTTGCCCGTTGCCACGAGCCCGATATCAGTCATGGGACGGGGATATGCCGCCGTTTCGCGGCAAAGCTAGCCGCAGGTTTTGGCGATCTGCTTGAGTTCGACCGCGGGCTCCAGCATCGTACCGTCCTCCTTGCCGAGGAAGCGGTAGCTGCCGCGCCACAGGCCCTCCGCCACTTGCGAGATCCGCAGGCGATGATCGCCGTCCTTGCATGTGGCGTCATAGGCAAGGTCGCCCATGTCGGTGAAATCCAGATTGCATTGGGCAGCCTGCGCTTTCGGTAAAACCGGGTTCATATGGCTTTTCACGGCCGCCGCGTCGTAACAGACCTGAAACACCTGCTCATCGTTCTTCAGTTCCGGTGTCGGCACCGGGGTGAATATCCTGACCTGCCACAGGCCGGGGGGAAGGCCGCCATCCTCGGCGAAAGCGGGCGCCGAGATCAGGAGGATTGCGGTCGCGAGGCAGGATCGCATCATGATTTTGGCTCGTCTCATTGGCATTCTCCAATCCGCTTGACGACGACATCCGTCGTCGGTTGCGGCATGTCGTTGTCGCCTTCGTAGACTTCGTTGTAGGAGATCTGACCGCTGAAGCTTTCGCCGCCGTTCTCCGGCTGAAGATACAGGCCCCAGGATGTCCCGATGCCGCCGTGGTCGCATTGCGCGTTCATCTGCACACCGCTCTCATAAAAGCGGACTTTGTCGATCAAGACGCATTTGACACCCGAAGGCTTGGGCATGAGCGGCAGCGTTTCGGCGGTCATCTCGCCCGTGACGCAGATGTCGCGCGAGGTTTCCACGACCTTCATCTCGGTATCGGTGCGTTGCAGCGTTTTCCAGGTGAAGCGCCAGAGACCGCCCCATTCCGGCCGCTCCACCGGCGCCGCCTCGGCACGCGAGCCGCCATCGTTTCGCGGTGAGGAAAGATCCGCCGTCTCCAGCGCCAACCGGCGGGAGAACCAGGCCCCCAATATGTTGAAGTCGTTGAATGTGAGGTGATAGGGCTTGAGTACCTCATCCTGCTGCGCCAGGGCCGTGCCCGCGACGGAAGCTTTGCGGCCGTAATAGACCTGGATTTCCCGGAATTTTTCCTCCGGCATCGGCTCGGTTTCCCGGAGCGCCGCCTGATTGAGCACGGACGCTGCGACATCCCGGCCGAATGCCGCATAGGTGCCCTGTGCCGTCTCGGCGAAGTAGGCGCCGTACATCTCTATCATCGTGAAGGTGGGGTCCTGCTTCATCCGCTCGCCAAAGGCTGTGCCCGCGGCTTCGAAACTGCCTTTGTCCGTCCCGAATTTGCTGAAGATCGCCCCGTGATCTCCATCGGGATCGAGAAACATGGCGTAAACGATATGACCATAGGTCCGGAAATCCAGGCCGTTGACGGGTTCGAGCATTTTCTTATCGAAACCTTCGCGGCTGGCGGCGATTACCGGCAATGAAGTCGGCGAAGGATTTTCAATCGCCGTCGCCGTGGCTTGCGCCCATCCGGACGATGGCATCGAAATGGCAACCATGAGCGCCAGCATCGCAAAACCGGCAAACGACAGACGTGGCATGGTGTTATTCCTCATTGAAGAGCACGAAGGATGGGGAAGAGCACGAAGGATGGGAGAAAGACTTCCTGCCTGCGGTTTCACTTTTGCAGCGCTCGATCGGTGTGCTTCGCATGTCTACCTCAGGCCCCGTTCTGCTCATCGATTCCTGCCAGACCCGTCCCGATGAATCAAGGCGGTTGTGCTTCCCGCCGCACATCGTAATGACAGCCCATGACAAAGCCGCCTTTGTGTGCTGAGCTTGGCGTGCGCAACGCAATGCAAAAATCGGCTGTGGGGCAAACTGTTCAAGCCGCAATCCGGGCGGAGAGGCGCGCGCGACGCCAGACAACAGAATGCGAAAGGCAGTCGTCGAGGAGAGCCATGGCCCAAGGGAACTGTTTCCCTTGCTGCTCGGCGATTTGGGTCGAGGGCCGGATTGTGCCAATTGTCGAGATTGCGACTGACGCAAAAAACTCCATTCTCTATGAATCAAATTCCCCCTCCACCGTGAATAAATTATCAGCCATGAAGTCCACGAAGACACGAATCTTCGGTGACAGATATCGGCTCGTCGGCCAAAGAACACGGAAGATACCCGCCTCTGCCGTGAAGCCGTCGAGTATCGATACCAGCTTGCCCTCCTGTATCTGTTGAGCCACTGCGAAATGGGGCAAGCAGGTTATGCCAAAACCGTTCTCGGCAAGGTGGATGAGCGGTTCAAGTGTGCTGGCCACCGTCGTTGTTGGCAGCGTGATACGCAGGTCCTTGCCGTCTCTGGCCAGCGGCCATGGCTCCAGTTTTCCCGAATTGGCATAGCGGTGATGCATGCAGCGGTGATGTCGCAGGTCTTCCGGCGCCAGCGGCACGCCTTCTTTTTCCAGATATCCGGGCGAGGCGACTATCCGATGCCTGAAGGAGCCAAGTTTGCGGCTCATCAGCCGCGTGTCACGCATGTCACCGGTGCGGACAACGGCATCGAAACCTTCTTCGATCACGTCAACCAGGCGGTCGGTGAAATCGAGGTCCAGGGTGATTTCGGGGTAAGCCTTCATGAACGCCGATATCGCCGGCATCAGCAGCATTCCTGTCAGCGGAAAACTCACGCGCAAGAGGCCATGAGGCTTGCTGCGGGACCGTGAAAGCTGCGCCTGTGCCACATCCAGTTCAGACAGAATACGTCGGCAGGTATCGAGAAAAAAGCTGCCTTCCTCCGTCAGCGTCATGCTGCGCGTCGAGCGATGGAAAAGACGCACCCCCATCTCCTGCTCGAGACGCGCGATTGCCTTGCCAACCGCAGAACTGGAGAGACCCAGTCGCTGAGAGGCCGCGACAAAGCTGCCGCCTTCTGCCGCCTGAACGAAAATACCCAGCGTACCAAGCTTGTCCATGTCCATCCCTATTAAGGAATAATTTTCCGCTCTCATCGGAATACCAGACCATTTATCGCGTATCGCGCAGCCGATATCCAGCCTGTCACGGCAGCCAATGCCGATTTTCATCAGAGGAAGACACATGGATACGAAGTTCGCCGCCGGATTTGCCGCCTCTCCGGAGCCAACCACTTTTATCGTCAACGTCATTCATGCCCATTCGGGCAAGCAGGATGAAGCGTTTCAAATCATTCAGGACGTGGTCCATTACGTGGCGGAGAGAAAGCCGGGGTTTCTCTGGAGCAATCTCGCCAAGAGCACTGACGGTCTGACCGTGGTCAACATTGAAGCCATTCAGGGTGCAGGCAACGTAGACGAGTTCTTTTCCGATCCGGTTTTCGTTGAAAAATTCCGTAAGCTGGACACCGTCTCAACCAGCGAATTCCATACATATAGCGTCGGCGATCTGGTTTTGCCCAAACTCGGACAGACGGGTTGAGCACCATGGCCCATTCGACCCCGGACGGCCGCAATGCGAGTGAAAGGGCGGACGATGCTCGCTTGCCGATGTCGGCCCTGCTTGCCCTTGCCATGGCTGGTTTCATCACCATCCTGACAGAGGCCCTGCCAGCGGGGCTTCTCCCGCAAATGAGCACGGAGCTGGGCGTCAGCCCCTCCGTTGCCGGCCAACTCATTACGGTATACGCCATCGGCTCGCTGGTGGCGGCCATTCCGCTGACCGCGGCTACCCAGCATTTCCCGCGCAAGCCGCTTCTCCTTTGCGCCATCGCGGGTTTCGCGGTGGTCAACACCATGACGGCGATCACCGGAAGCTTCGCTATCATGCTCCTGGCACGTTTCTTTGCAGGGGTTTGCGCGGGGCTGCTGTGGGCGATGATCGCCGGATATGCAGCGCGCATGGTTTCAGACCAGCAAAAAGGGCGCGCCATCGCGATTGCGATGGTGGGTACACCACTGGCCTTGTCTCTGGGTATTCCGGCGGGAACCCTGATAGGGTCTGTCATCGGATGGCGAAGTACATTTTTGCTGATGACCGCGCTCACCGCGGTTCTGATAGGGTGGGTCCGGGCAAAGGTGCCCGGCTATCCGGGCACGACGATCAATGAGCGGTCTTCCATCAGGGGCACTTTGGCAATCGGTGGAATCAAATCGGTGCTGATGGTTACCCTGCTGTTCGTCCTCGCCCACAATATTCTTTATACCTATATCGCCCCACTTGTGGTTCCTGCGGGGTTAGACAGAAAACTCGACGTTGTTCTGCTGATGTTTGGGCTAACGGCAATCGCAGGGATCGGTATTGTCGGTTATCTGGTCGGCCGGTGGCTGCGAGCGCTGGTACTTGCAAGCATCATGCTGTTCGCGGCGGCCGCATTCATGCTTGGCATCGGCGGCGAGGTCCCCGCGCTGTTCTGGCTCGCAACGGGCGTGTGGGGATTGGCGTTCGGAGGTGCCGCCACCCTGTTTCAGACGGCAGCCGCCAATACCTCGGGGCAGGCTTCTGATGTAGCGCAGTCCATGATCGTCACAGCCTGGAATTTGGCGATTGCGGGTGGAGGCATCGTCGGTGGCCTGTTGCTCGAACACGCCGGCACCGGCTGGCTCTCCTGGTCGGTTCTGGCATTGTTGTTGCTGGCCTATGGCATCGCTTTTTTGGCAAAAGACAGGGCCTTTCCACCAAACCACTCAGCTTTGTGATGCCTGCTTTGGGTCGAAAATTGACATTCACGAACGTTTTGAAGGATGGCCGCTTTTGCGTTATGGGGCCATTCGACCCGCTGCGACCATAAGGTAACGGTCATCCACTGCTCTGTAGCTTCCGAGAGCTACCGACGCAGCGCGGCAGCCAGAATCAATATGCGAATGGGTAGCGTTCCGCGCATCGCCTTTCCGCATCGAGGATGTCCACATGATCAGATTGAGCTGGGCCGGATAGTCAATGAGCGAAAGCAGGATGCGGACATGGCGGTCTGCTGCCATGTCCACCCGTCGCCACACCGATAATCACTCTTCAAAGCCGCTCTGCTCGTGCGAGACCGCCTTGCAGGTCCCACTGTCCCTCTCGCCAACCATGCGCTTGTCACGAATGACTGAACCCTTGGCGATGTCGATCTCCCATGCCACCGAGCCTTCATTCAGGCTCGCTTTACCGCCGGCAAAGGTGCCTTTCTCCATTCTCTGACTTCCAGAAGCCGGGACATAAACTCCAAATGTCCCGGCGGCTTCGTCGAGAGCGAAATTGAACACCTGAGGAGTTCCTTTCGAACTTGCGAATTCACAGCTAAGGTATGTTGGCGTGGCAAAGGCAACAGCGCTGGAAAAGAGCATTGCGGCAGCCGCAAATCCGGTTCCCGTGGTGACCTTCAATTTTTGATCCATTCGTGTTCCCTGGTTCTATTTGAGATATTCGCGGTTCTGGCCGCAGTCGTCGCTCTCATCCGCGCCAAAAGTGGCTGGTGGTATGCAGCAGTTTTGAAGTGGTACTCCCTCATAATAGATAGTGTCGAGTCACAGCTTGGAAACCAGTGCATCGCAAGAGCCTGCCGATTCTAGAATCGTTATGTGAGCTTTGGTTGTTTTTGTTAAGCTCTGCAGCTAATGAGTGATTCCTGTCGTGGCGCCCTAACTTAGGGCAGCTTACTCAGATATATCAGGGGAGAATCCATGATTTTTGAGGTCAATTCCGATCAGATTGAACGGCTGGATGAACATCAGGTTATTGATCTTCTACGTCGTCTCATCAGCGCCGAACTCAATAAGAATTCTATCCCTTTACGATCCGGTACAGCCCCTGCACAGATCACCATACCTGACGGTGGTGACGATTCACGAGTTTCATGGTCAGGCGGCCCAAATGAAACAGATTGGCTGCCCAGCCGCTTTACGATTTTTCAGAGCAAAAAGGGAGCGACCTCTCCCGCAGGGTTAAAGGCAGAGACTCACACTAAATCCACGCAAGGCACCAAAGCTCCAAAATTGAATGAGGCGCTTGAGGAAGCCATTTTGCAGAGCGGCGCCTATGTCATCGTTACGCCCACTCCGGTTGTCGGTACAAACGTTGACCGCCGTATTAATGCTATTCGAGAGGGAATCGGCGACACGGGTAGCGATCCGTCTTTGTTGTCTTCCATCCAAATTTATGACTGTAACAGACTTGCTGCCTGGACAAATACGCATCCGTCAGTGGTGCTTTGGCTCAACGCGTTGCTGCGTGATGTTTATCTTGGCGGTTTTCAAACGTTTGATGATTGGAAGCGATCTCCGGAAATTTCAGAAATCGAGTTTCAGCAAAGTGACGATACGCGATTTGTTGTCAAAGGATCGGAAACCCAGACTTGGCAGAACGAAGATGCCTCAATTTTACAGGAAAAGTCCTTTGAGGGTATTAGGCAGGTCATATCTACCTTTCTTTCTACACGCGGCAATGCAGTACGTGTAATAGGACCATCGGGGTACGGAAAGACGCGCCTTGTCCATCAACTCATCGCGAGCCAGACCGAATTTCTTCAAGACGTCTTGAGCGAGAGCCAAATCATCTATTGCCTCTACGAGGACGTAAAAGATCGACTTCTGAACATTGCGCGTGAAATTGCTGACACCGGTTCACGTGCTCTGCTTGTCGTAGATGATTGCCCGGACTCTGTTCACACGAGGCTAAGCGAAACTGTCCATCGGGACGGTTCTCGCTGCCATCTCATAACGCTCGGCGTGGAGACCAAGTCGCACGGCATGCGCCACAATCTGATTGTTGAACTCAATGCCGCGTCAAACGAACTGATCGGTCATATTGCCGGGGCAACAAATAAGCAAGTCAGTGAGAAGAATGCTTCGCTAATCCGTGACTTATCGCAAGGTTTCCCAAGAATGGCAGTCTTTGCATCGCGAGCTTTGGAAGGTGGCGACGAAGAACTTAGCTCGGTTGAAACGTTGATTTCGCGGATCATTTGGGGCGAACACGAAATCGACAATTCGGCGTTGGAAAGCCTACAAGTTCTGAGTCTCTTTACAATCGTTGGAATGGAAAACGAGGATGCAAAAGAGCTCGAAGAAATAGCGGCTTATTGCGGTAAGACCAGACGCCAAATCTTTGGCGAACTTCGACGCTTTTCAGAGCGCGGCGTTCTGTTTCGTCAGGGAGATTTTGGCGAGGTGCAACCGCTGCCTCTAGCTATGCGCTTGTCAAATCAATGGCTCGAAAGCAACCCGGCCGGGACGTTGGAAGACTTGTTTCGGTCTCTCAGTGAAGAGATGAAGTTGAGAATGGTAGGACGCCTGCGCTGGGTGTCGTGGTCAGAAAAGGTATCGAGTTTCGGCAGAGCATTGCTGGCAGAGGCTTTACCTGACGAGGCCGCACTCGACAGCGAATTCGGATCAAAGCTGCTTGATCGCTTTGTCCACATCGTCCCCGACGCGACAATGGAGCATCTGAATCATCTGCTTTCCGGGAAAACTACCGACGAACTTGCTTCTTTTGATACAGGTAGACGCTATACCATTGGGGCTTTGGAAAAGCTTGTGTTCCGTCGTCAAACTTTTGATGCGGCAGCCAGGTTGCTCTTAAGGCTTGGCGCGGCAGAAAACGAAAACTGGTCAAATAACGCATCCGGTCAGTTCATTAGCCTGTACCAGCTTTATCTGTCAGGAACAGAAGCTACGCCGGAAGAGAAGCTCGTTGTGTTGGATGACGGTCTGGCTGATCTTGACGAGCGGGCGCGCAAGCTTTGCGTCGAAGCATTGAATCGCATGCTCGAAAATTGGCATTTTTCTAGATCCGGCGGTTCGGAGCATATCGGCGCTGCAGAAGCACTGGAAGATTGGCGACCTAAGACCTACGGTCAGATTTTTGACTATTATCGTGCAGCTTTGTCACGCCTTGAGCAGATTGCCCTTGATCCCTCCGACCCGAACTGTCGGATCGCACTCAATACTATCGGCTCGCATTTAAGGAGCTTGTTTTCCAACGTCAATTTGCTCGAAGAAATTCAGGCGATGATAAGGCGCTTACTCGAAGCCTATCCAGTATGGCACAAGGCCGCGCTTGCGGTTAATGACTGGCTGTATTTTGATCGAATGGAGGCGGATGAAGCTTACCAGCAAAAGCTTCGCGCATATTACACCGAACTTCTACCAACCGATCCGCTTGAGTTGATCCACTTTTACAGCAGCGGCTGGGCAACCGATATTCACAATCCCGATATCAGTTATGACCGTGAGGGGGATAATGATCACCATTACGGAGAAAACAAGATTTACGAACTTGTCGATGTTGCTCCTAGAGAAGCCAGATATTTCTTTCCGCTTTTGGATCGTTATTTAGAAAAAGCGACGAGTTTAGGATGGGTTGCCGTGGTTCGTATTGCGAAGCACGTCGATGAACCTGAGCATTTACTGCGGTACCTTCTGGAATGTATTACTATCGAGAGCGAAATCACAGTCATTGCAAATCTTGTGCGAAATGTCATTTCTGGTGCTACGCAAACCAATAGGAACAAGGGGCTGGAATGCCTGGAAATCGCACTAGGTGTTGAAAGCCTAAACGAATCATCGATTGAATTTCTTGCCGCAGTCGGGCTGGATGACGCGCTTATGCGGCGCGCTATCGCGTTTATACAAAACGACACAGTCGAGCCGCGTCAGGTTTCTGCCATTGCCTTTAACAACATTCTCCAGACGGTTGATGACGGTTTGATCGAGTGGCTGATAAGCGCGTTACTGACCAAGCAATCGCGCGGAGCATGGGCAGCCGTCGATTTCCTAGTGCACGTTTTGTACCGCTCGGCTCCGAATGAAGGAAGGCTGTTGGAAAGTGTTAAGGCCTCTGTACTCGACCGTTCACTGTTCGAGAAGCCGCGCTATTCAAACATGGATTGGTACCATTGGTGCGAGCTCGTCGAAAAAATTTTCGATGGTGGTCATATTAATGATGCCTTCGGTATCGAATTGGTAGACTTCATCATCAGCGTAACGGCCGTTGAAGAATACAGTGTTCAACTCTCATTTGATGACTATGCACAAAAGATACTTCGGCGTTTGATCTCCATCTTCCCGAGTATGGTTTGGGAGAAATATCACGAAGCGCGAACTTTCCTCGACGGCCGGGCAGTCTATCGGCTTCCAAGATTGTTCGAGGCAAGCGTGGGAAATCCTTCAGATCCAGGCGTATTTAATGATATTCCGCCAGACATTTATGTCCCTTGGATGCTGGAGAATAAAGAAGAGCGGATGCCGTTTATTTTGGATTGGATTCAGCTCTTCGATGGCGCAAAGAACGCGCGTAATTGGAACCCTGATTTTGTTGCGTTTGCAGATGCCCATGTGGACCGTCCGGAGCAACTGGATGCTTTGCGTTCTAGGCTGACAACCGGCGTGTGGTCTGGTTCGTTTGCCAGCAAGCTCGAAGCCGAGCGCGATCAATTATTGCAACTGCGAGGGCTATCAAGCAACCCACATGTTCATCGCTGGATCGACCGGACGACGTCAAGGATGGAACAGCAAATTACAGAGGAACGTCGGCGCGACGCGAATCGCGAAGCTTCGTACCGGGCATAGAGGGGTTTGAGGCAATCTTGCCCCTTTCGGATGTACCCATTTGGGCTCCTAGTATTATGTCCATTTCTGGTCTGACGTGCCCCCGTTAAATTGGGCCATTTAGAACTGGAATTTTCCACTTATGATC
>RCUT01000242.1_pt1 | contig 30296 bp, 33 predicted proteins | sample 2166171 | NCBI WGS metagenome assembly RCUT01 (sample SAMN09932757, study PRJNA488358) | compost metagenome | isolation source: compost soil in 4-hydroxybenzoic | place: Germany: Experimental Botanical Garden | reverse complement strand
TGTCTTCCAGTTCGATTTCCTTGGCGACGGAAACGCCGTCCTTGGTGATGCGCGGCGCGCCGAACGACTTGTCGATGACGACGTTGCGGCCCTTGGGACCAAGCGTAACTTTTACCGCATTGGCAAGCACGTCGACCCCACGCAGCATGCGTTCACGGGCATCGGTGTTGAATTTGACTTCTTTCGCAGCCATTTGTTCACTCCTTCAATAGGCAGCTTTTTGACTGATGGGCGGCAGTGCGTGATTACGCAGCCTGCTTCTGCTCAGCCTGGGCTTCGATAATGCCCAGGACGTCGCTTTCCTTCATGATCAACAGGTCTTCACCATTGATCTTGATTTCGGTGCCTGACCATTTGCCGAACAGGATGCGATCGCCCGCCTTGACGTCGAGCGCCTGGATCTGGCGGGCTTCGTTGCGCGCACCAGGACCGACGGCGACGACCTCGCCCTCGGATGGCTTTTCCTTGGCGGTATCGGGAATGATGATGCCGCCTTTGGTCTTTTCCTGGGATTCGACCCGGCGGACGAGAATGCGATCATGAAGCGGTCGGAACGACATGTTTTCCTCCGTTGAGCAAAAAAGATGACGTTGATCCCCTGGCCGGACCGGATGACCAGTCCGGGCGGGTGCGAACCTCCAATGAGCGTTCGCGGCAAAAGATTTATTTTCGTGATTTTCTGATTTCAAGGGGGCGAAACAAAAAATTAGCACTCGTGTTACATGGCTGCTAACATACTGGAAAGGAACAAGAAAGCCTGATGCGACGTTCAGAAATCTGTTGAAGGCGGCAAAATTATGCGCCACCTTTGAAGTGTCATGAAACGGAGATGAAGCATGCAATTCTCATCGGATCTGGAACGTCAGCTCAATGGTTACGGGCTGACAACCGCGCACATCCTCTACCGCATTCCTGATTTTGAATCCGTGCTGCAAACCTATGTCTGGCAGGACTACGATCTGGCTCCCGATTTTCCTGAGATGCACAAGTTCCTCGATTACTGGAAGACCAGCCTCGACGGGCCGCTGCATTCCGTCCGCTATACCCATCGGCGTCTGATCGGATCCAACGAATGGCGCCGTGTCGAAGGTGAGTTCAAGCTTCACTGAGATCTTGAAACAGAAATTTTCCCTTCCTAGCTGTTTCGGGCCGAGGCTTATTGAGCTCGGTCGGCATCGCACGTCTGTTCAAAGTGAGACCGAAATGGAAGAGAAGATGAAAATTATCAAAGACCTCAGCATCGAGGAACGCGAGGAGGTCTTTGTCGATGTCGCGCGTGTTCTGGAGGGCACCGCACACGAGGCCTATGTCGAAGGCAACCGGCACTTTGCCGCACTGTCGGCGAACATGGCCCAGGCAATCCGCGTCAATGCCGATGAACTGGCCCGCGACGACGTCCAAAACGCCGAGCGTGTGTTGCTGCAGGCGACCGCCATGATCTCGCAGTTCAATGCCGTCCATCCCTACCGGATGGTGAGCAAGGCCGTGCACTGACGATCACGGCGCCCCCCTCCTCGCGTGGTCGCCGCACTATGACGATTGCGCTTTGGAAAGTTCGACCAGCGTGGCATGCAGGCGTTGCTTCACGGCTGTATCCTGCCTGCCGACAGCGAGGACCAGATCCCGCATAACGCTGCGATGGCTATGGATCTGATCGAGGATATCCATGACAACATCAACGCCCGCACCGTTTGACCCCCATGTCGCGCGTCAAGTCCAGGATCAGACGTGCGCGGGCAACATCTGCATTTCGGAAATGGCGCTGATCCTCGGCGATCTGCGGCGGAAGCCAGCCCTGCTCGATCCACAGATCCAGCTCGATCACTTCGATCTTGAGGTGATGACGGAACTCGTTGTCATCCATTGATCAATCCTCCATACTCTTTCGCGGATTTTGTGCCGCTCCGGCCGACCATTGGGCGACAAAGCTCGCCAACTCGTCATCCGGACGATCCGGCAACACGATCTTCAAAGTCGCATAGACGTCTCCGGCGTCACCATTTCGGCGACGCACACCCTTGCCCTTTATGCGCAACGTCTTTCCGCTGCTGGAATTGGGCGGCAGGACCATGTTGACCGCGCCGGAGGGCGTCGGCACACGCACCTTGCGACCAAGCACGGCTTCGCTGAGCGAGACTGGTAGGTCGAGGCGGATATCGTCGCCATCGCGGGTGAAAAAGCGGTGAGGCCTCACGCTGATATCGATCAGCGCATCGCCCGCAGGACCACCCCCGAAACCGGCATCGCCCTTGCCCCGCAGTCGAATGGTCTGACCGTCACGTGTGCCGGCCGGAATCTGGACTTCAACCGTCGATCCGCCCGGTCGGCTGATCTTGGTCCTGGCGCCATTGACCGCGTCGAGGAAATCGACTTCCAGGGAGAAATGGCGGTCGCGTCCGGATGCACGAAATGCGGACCCACCGCCGGGGCCTGCGCGGCGCGAGAAAAAGGTCGCGAAAATATCGTCGGCGTCACCGAAGTCTGCGAAGCCCGCGCCGTTGTGGTAGGGTCCATCAGGGCCGGTTGCCGATGCATAGTCACGATAGAAGTTGCGGGGCGCTTGCTCGGCGCCGGTCATGTCAATCTCACCGCGGTCGAAACGGGCGCGCTTTTCCTCGTCGCTCAACAGCTCGTAGGCAGCGGAAATGTCCTTGAATTATGCCTCGGCAAGTTTATCGCCGGGGTTCAAGTCGGGATGCAGCTTCTTGGCGAGCTTGCGAAATGCCCTCTGAATCTCCTTTTGAGACGCATCCGCTTTCACGCCCAGAAGCTGATATGGGTCTTGGCTCATACAGGTCTCCTGTCAGGCAAATGAAATAACAATTCCCCGTCTATATAAGCTGCCAAATTCGGCTTTGGAGTGGGAGTGTCGGTGGCCGGCGGATGACCGGGCGATTGACGGCGTGAGCGAGAATCTCCTCCCGAAATGACCGGCATGACTGTCGAAATTTTTTCTCCCGGCACTATTGAATCCGAAAATCTTAAAAACCAAATCGATTGCCGCCAGCCGCTTCAGACAGGACTGGCCTTGCTGGGGGCGTCGCTTTCGGCGCTCCCGTACCCATGTTGCTTCAAGGAGGATATGGCTATGGCAACATCTTACGACTATGCACCGCTCTACCGTTCGAGCGTCGGCTTCGACCGCGTCTTCAATCTTCTGGAAAACGCCCAGCGTGCGCGCTCAATCAGCGATTGGCCGCCCTACGACATCGTCAAGACCGGCGATGACAGCTACCGGATCTCGATAGCGGTGGCCGGCTTCGAGCAGGGCGATCTCGACATCACCTTTCAATCCAATCTTCTGACTGTCACCGGCAAGAAGCAGGAGGCTGTCAATGAAGGCTACCTGCACCGCGGTATCGCCGGCCGGCCGTTCGAGCACCGCTTCGAACTCGCCGACCATGTCCGGGTGAACGGAGCCGATCTGAAGAACGGTCTGTTGTCGATAGACCTCGTTCGCGAGATACCGGAGGCCCTGAAGCCGCGGAAGATCGACATCCAGACCGACCCGGCTCTCGCACAACCGGCCGTCCCGGCTCAGATCGAAGCGCAGAAGGCCGCTTAAATTAGAACTGAGGAGAGAAGGGCGCCATCGTGATGGCGCCCTGTCGACATTCCGGGTTGGGAAGGAGAGAACCATGAAACCCGACATGTTCAAACACCCTGTATCCATCCTTGTTGGCCTTGGCTTCCCCACCAAGGTCCGAAGCGTCATGGACGCCTATCGGCACCTTTGCGAATGGCCTGCATCGCTCCGGGATAGCGCCCATTCGGTCGCGCTGAAGGCTTGTGGCGCGGCACTACGCGGCGAGATCGAAGCGGAGACTGTGCGCGGTCTGTTCGCCGCCTTCGCCGAGAAGCACGATCTGCTGGCGCCGGAGATCGATGCTATCGCTGCGTCTCACCTGCGGCGGGACAGAGATCCGCACGTGCATTAAGGAGACCGACATGCACAATATGTTGCAGCAGGTCGCGAGCAATGCCATGGTGATGGGTCCGGCGATCTTGCTCCAGGGCATCCAGCTTCAGCGGCCGATCGACGTGGTGAAAGTGGCAGCCCTGCCTACCGACGACAAAAGGACGATCCTAGCAGCATGGGCTTCGGACTTTTGCGCGGTCGATTCCAATCCTGCCTTCCGTCATATTCCCGGAACGCCAGCGCCTGTCTCGATCGATGAAATCCAGTCCGCACTCAGAGAACTTGACCGGCGTTACAGTCCCTGATCATCGACGGTTCAGGCCGCGTGTGTCATCGACTTGCCAAGCCGCTTGATGGCTTGATCCAGCGAACGCTGCCCGTCGCAATAGTCCTGCCAGGCGCTTGTCTGTTCAAGGAGCGCCTGCACGGTGCGGATGGTGAAGTGCTTCGGATCGAGATTAGTCTTCCCCTGTCCAGATCAGCCGCATTTTCATGGCCGCGCCCGGTCGTGCGCGCGGCGACATGGGGGGCGACGGCCGGGACGGTACGGCACCAGTTTCTCATTTGGGGTGGAAACCAGACTCGCAAGTTTCGGTGGATACCAAGGAACACCTTCTTACCAGAGCAAAGAGCTTCGCCGAGACGGCTTCCATGTTTGTTCCTGCAATCTTTCACCCTGCCATCTCAGACACCGTGGGCATAACATCGCTGCGCGGTCACCATCCGCCAGCGTTCTTCGTAACGGGTAAATTGCCAACGAGCGAACATTCACCAAATAAACGAACTCCAAGCTCACTCTGCCCCTGAATGACCTTAATTGAAGCGTTGCCAAACGAGGAGCCACACCTCATCATCCTTGCTTCGGCAGCAATTGAAACGGGCGCTGCCGCTCTGGGCGGTCATGCCCGTGCCCGCAATCTGAAAGGAGGACGATGTGTCTTCCACCATTCACGCCGTCGATTTCGATCCCGGCAGCAATCGTATCCTCAACCTCATGCTTCACCGAGCCGGATATGTCACCGCGAGGATGAAACCCTTGTCCGGGCCGCTTGCAAGTCGGTCGCGCGCCGTCCTGCTCAGGTTCATGTCTGGAGTCATTCGCCAGGGAAATGCCGGTTCCCCATCGGGACCGAAGCCCATCTCAGCTTTCGGACAATCATAACTGGTTAATTGGACCTGCTGCCGGGCCAATCTCTCCATGGATCTGTTGCACTGGTTGTGAAAAGGATTCCCGTGCAACAACCAAAAGCCGAGAACATCAGCGATCAAAAACTAAAAGTTGACATCCCACGAAGATGTACTTACATATTGATTGTCGATCTTTGCTCGCTTGGCTTTGGTTGTTGCGCGTCTGGCACCGTGCCCTGAACGAACCTTTTCTTTCAAAAATCGCTATCACTACCGGCTGCGCATCCGCGTAGCGGTCACTCAGTTGCTATGAAAGGGTTCATCATGACCACTGGCACAGTTAAATGGTTTAATTCCACCAAAGGCTTCGGCTTCATCCAGCCTGACAATGGCGGCGCCGATGCGTTCGTTCACATCTCTGCCGTCGAACGCGCCGGAATGCGCGAACTCGTCGAAGGCCAGAAGATCGGCTACGAACTGGAGCGCGACAACAAGTCGGGCAAGATGTCGGCCTGCAACCTCCAGGCCGCCTAAAATCATCCCGGTATCCGCTCTCCGTTGACCACGGATGTACTGGCACTGTCGAGAGCATGATACCAGCAAGGTCAGGCAGATTGCCTGGCCTTTTTTGTTGCCGCGACACCCTGCGGCTCCCAACCTGGAAACAGATTATGTCACAGACACACAGCAAATCCCGCCAGAAGGCGGAGATTGCATTCGCCAACGCCCAATCGCAATTCTTCGCTCGTAACAGCGCCGTCGAGGAACTCGATTCCCTCGTTCTGGCCCGCGAGGAAAAGACCCGGAGGCTTCGTGCAGCCCGCCTTGCAAAGGAATTGAAGGACCGCGAGACTGCGACCGTCGCCCTCCTCGCCAAACGGGGCAGGAAGAACTGACCTTATTGCCATAAGATTTTACAGGACAAAGATTTTGAAAAACGTCAGAAACAACGATCTTTCCGATCGCCGCAACGCGTCCGCAGACGCCAGGGCCGCTCTCCTGAACGCCTATCGCACGGCGAGGACTGCCGCTGATCCCGCCAGATTGGCGCGACAGGCGGAACGCATGGCCGTCGCCACAGCCAGAGAAGAACGGCGCATTGAACGTGAACGGTTAAAACGCGAAGAGGGCGAACGTCGGGTAATCGAAGCCGCCGAGCGGCAGGCAGCCGCAGATGCTGCGGCACGAGCCCAAACCGAGGCACGCGAAATAGCAGAAAGAGACCGTATCGCACGGGTGCTCGAAGACGAGGCCGTCCGCAAGGCTAAGCGCGATCGGCGCTATGCCAACCGTAAAGCCAGACAAGCCTAGGTCCAAGTTTCTAGCATCCGCTACATCCACGGGGGACCACCCCGCGGCATCAAACCAGACGCTTTCGGCGGCTTTCTTTGCCTCCGGTTGCAGTCGGCGACCGACAGCGCTGTGTAAATCGCTGCAAAAGATCATTCAGTGAAAGGAAACCATCGATGGCAGAATCGCCCGGCGAGCTTCAGGCAATCAACACAGCCTGGCAAATCGCTATTCAGGAAATCCTTCGGATGGTGATCCGAGATATGTATCACGCAGAGGGAGAGGTCGCTTTTCTGGCGAACATCAAGCGCATCGAAGAGGCTGCAGTCGACAGCATTTATTCCGATCTGCGGCTTCGCGGGACGAATGAATGGACCGAAGTGCTTGTCAAGGACAATGCGAGCAACTTCGTCACCACGCTGCTGACATCGTTTACATACGATCGCATCTAGTGGACACCAAGGGCGGCAACGCGCATTTCCGAAAGGCTCGCTACGGCACTCGGATGATCCTACGGGCCGGCTTCAGAGCCGACCTCCACCATCAGCTTTTGATCGTGAAGCTGACATGCACGGTGACGAAGTTTTTGGCGCCCGGCGGGGGCTTGGGAACGGGAGACGCCCGTCGCACCAGGTCCGTCACTTCCTTTTCCAGTTCCGCCACGCCGGATAACCTAGCCAGTTCGGGGAACATGACGGCCCTTCTCGTCGGCGAGGGTCTGCCGACGATCGGCATACTGCTCGGCCATATGCAGGTGCAGACCACCGCACGCGAAGACCAATTTGCCGCGCATCCGGTCTAGGCGGCGGCGACAAGGATTTTCCGAAAGGCTTGCTACCGCGCTCGGATGATCTCCAAGCGAAACCCTCATCCCACAGATGAAGCGAGGGTCGAACTTGGAATCGCGATACGTGTCGTCAGGCCTGTCGCCGACAGGTCACGGCTTATTCGGCCCCGGAGCTGATCCTCGACCATGGTTTTGATGAGCCTGGAACCGAACCCCTCTCCGGCTGCATTATTCACGCGACCGCCAAACTTCTCGTTCCATTCGATGGTCTGGTGATCACCGTCCGTGCTCACCGTTACATGAAGGGTGCCATCGGACCGAGACAGAGCGCCATATTTCGCAGCATTGGTGATCAGTTCGTGGAATACGAGGGCAACCGATGTCACCATCCCCGCATCAATAGTAATGTCCAGGCCATCAATGGCGATTCGCTCGTTGCGTCCGTCCATGTAGGGAGCGAGCAATTGTTCCAGCAAACCTCGTAATGAAGCGGAATTCTGGTTTGACCCGGCACGAATAAGCCCATGCGCCCGGTGCAGGGCATCAAGGCGAGCCCGCAAGGTTTCGGCCAGGGGCCGGTGGTTCGGCTGCTCTCGTGCCGAGAGTGCGACCAGGCCATTGACCAACGCAAACAGATTCTTGATCCGGTGGTCGAGCTCCTGAGATACCATCTCACGCTGTTCTTCCAGCTGCTTGGGCGCATCGATATCCGATGACGTCCCGTACCAGCGGATGATCTCGCCATCTGCATTCTTCAGCGGAAGGGCAACTACCCAGAGCCAGCGATATCGGCCGTCGCGATAGCGGAAGCGATAGTCTATATCGTAGGTCTTGCCTGTCTTCAGACACTCCTGCCAGACCTCGGTAACTCGATCCCAATCGTCGGGATGGACCAGCTCTTGCCATGTTGTCGGCTTGATATTCTCCGGGGCAATTCCGGTGAATTCTGTCCAGCGCCGATTGAAATAGTCATGCCGCCCCTCCGCATCCGTGCTCCAGATGATCTGGGGAATGGATTCTGCCAGAATGTCGAACCGGAGATTGCTTTGTTCGAGAGCGGCCGCCATCTCGGCCTGCTCGGTCGTGTCGATGACGATGCCCGCGAGTTGGACAATCCGCCCCTTGTTGTCGCGGACAGGACGCCCGGAGACAACAAACCAGCGCGTTTCGCCTTGAGGGGTCACTGCGCGATAGCGGCAGCGGTAATCGGAGCCATTCGTGATCGCGGTGCGCAAGGCTTCAAGGACCCGGTCGCGATCGTGAGGATGAACCGCCGTCGACAGAATATCACTGCTGATGCCACGCCGCGCCTCCTCCTGGGAGACGCCAAACAGTCCGGCAAAGGAGCCGCTCGTGGTTACCCTGTTACTGCGTACATCCAGATCCCATGTTCCGACGATACCGCCAGCATCGAGCGCCAGTTCCATCCGCTGTCGCGACCGCTCCAGCGCCTTGAGCGCCCGCATTCGCTCGGTCGTTTCGCTGGCGACCACCAGAACGCCATAAACGTTGGCATGGATATCGGCTATCGGCGTTAACGCGACGCTGAACCATGCCGTTTCCAACTGCCGGTCGCGCAACAACTTGACTGGCTGGTCGCGGAAGCGCACGCCTTTGCCATCGTAACAGGAACTAATCGCATCACGGAAAAAGCTGGCCGCGACGGGCAACGCTTTCACGACCGGTTGTCCGAGTGCGGCGGTATAGCGCTCACCAAGCATTTCCTGCAGGGCGTCATTTTGAACCACAAGGCCCTCGCGACCGATAAGAACTGCCATGGGTGCAGCAGAGAGCAAGATCAGTCTGACGGCTGATTTGAGTTCTTCTGGCCAGGTCTCGATCGGCCCTGCCGACGATCGAGACCAGTCGAAGGCACGGATGTTCCTCAGCATGACGCTCGGGTTCGCGAATCCTTCATGCTCCTCACTGAACCGGACAAAGAGGTGCTCCGGCATTGTCCCTCCATCAAATGCTCGGTTCAAACCTACAATGCGTTCTGCCGCTCGTCCATTCGACAAGGGCTGGCTTTGACTTACGCATCAACCCAAATCTTGCGGCAACAATGCAACTATCCGTCTATACTGAATTTTCAGTTTAATATCATTCTATTGCACCATTAAACAGCGCCATCACAAATATCTCTTCGGTCCTGTTCTGTCGAAAAAGCCCCACGGCCACCCGACCAAGGAACTTAAATTACCACATCGCGTTAATAGAAGGGCGGAGTTGCCGCTTCCTGCCCGTCACAACGGCCAGCGATCGCTAGTTGGCGGGATTAAGCGGCGAGCTTCAAATTTCAATCCGACAATTCATGGGAGGAGACGAACCATGGCGAAAGAAAAGACCCTCGAAGACCTGTTCCACGACACGCTGAAGGACATCTATTACGCCGAGCGCAAGATCCTGAAGACTTTGCCAAAGATGAAACGCGCGGCGCAGTCGGAAGACCTGAAGGCAGCTTTCGAAAAGCACCGCGAGGAAACCGAAGGCCATGTCGAACGACTGGTGCAGGTGTTCGAGATCATGGGCAAGGCCGCGAGAGGCAAGACCTGCGACGCGATCGAGGGGATCATCGCCGAAGGCGAGGAGATCATGGAGGAGTTCAAGGATACGGCAGCGCTCGATGCCGGCCTGATTTCGTCAGCGCAGGCGGTCGAACATTACGAAATCACCCGATACGGAACTTTGAAGCGGTGGGCAAAAGAACTTGGCATGAGCGATGCGGCGAAGCTGCTCGATCAGACGCTTCAGGAAGAGTCCAAAACGGACACCGATCTGACGAAGCTCGCGGACGCTTCGGCCAACCAACGCGCCAAGGCGGCGTGATCACAAACGAAGGGCGCCACGCGGCGCCCTTGCCCATTCTGACAGTGATCACCTAACGGACGGGAGGCAGCCATGCCGGCCAGCAACAAAGCCGCAAATGCGCGGAACTCATTGAAGATTCATGACCAGAAGCTCGGCGCCGGTCCAGGTGGAGACCTTCATCAAGTCGCGGGCGGCAAGACGCCGGTCTTAACCACCGCCCAAGGCGGACCGGTTTCAGATGACCTCAATACGCTCAAGGTCGGCGATCGAGGTCCTACGCTGATTGAAGATTTTCATTTCCGGGAAAAAATCTTTCACTTCGACCATGAGCGTATTCCCGAGCGCGTGGTTCATGCGCGGGGATACGGCGCGCATGGCTATTTCGAGACGACAAAATCACTCAGCGAATATACGCGTGCCGACATTTTCCAACGGGTCGGCGAAAAAACGCCAGTCTTCGTCCGGTTTTCCACCGTTGCGGGATCGAAAGGATCATTTGATCTTGCCCGAGACGTGCGCGGCTTCGCCGTCAAGATGTACACCAAGGAAGGCAACTGGGATCTCGTCGGCAATAATATTCCCGTCTTCTTCATCCAGGACGCCATTCGCTTTCCCGACATGGTCCACGCCGTCAAGGAAGAGCCGGACCGGGCCTTCCCGCAAGCCCAGTCAGCCCATGACAATTTCTGGGACTTCATAAGCCTGACGCCGGAATCCATGCACATGATCATGTGGGTCATGTCGGACCGCGCCATCCCGCGATCCTTCCGCTTCATGGAAGGGTTCGGCGTTCACACCTTCCGCTTCGTGAACGCCAGGGATGAGTCGACTTTCGTCAAGTTCATATGGAAGCCGAAGCTTGGGCTCCAATCGGTTGTCTGGAACGAGGCGGTCAAGATCAACGGCGCTGACCCGGATTTCCATCGGCGCGATCTGTGGACTTCAATTCAGGCCGGCGACTTCCCGGAATGGGAACTGTGCGTGCAGCTCTTCGATCAGGACTTCGCCGACAGTTTTGATTTCGACGTGCTTGATCCAACAAAGCTGATCCCGGAAGAAGTCATCAAGCCTGTCCCTGTGGGCCGGCTGGTGCTGGATCGGATGCCGGACAATTTCTTCGCCGAAACCGAGCAGGTTGCCTTCATGACGCAGAACGTGCCGCCCGGCATCGACTTTTCGAACGATCCACTGCTTCAGGGGCGTAATTTCTCCTATCTCGACACGCAGTTAAAGCGGTTGGGCAGCCCCAACTTCACGCATATTCCGATCAATGCACCGAAGTGTCCGTTCCATCATTTCCAGCAGGACGGGCATATGGCCATGCGGAACCCTGTCGGTCGAGCAAATTACCAGCCTAATTCCTGGGGCGAAGGGCCGAGGCCTGATCCCAGGCGCGGGTTCCGGTCGTTTGCAGCGCAGGAAGACGGACAGAAGGTTCGCCTCAGGCCGGAGAGCTTTGCCGACCATTACAGTCAGGCGCGGCAATTCTATCTGAGCCAGACCGCTGTGGAGCAAAAGCATATCGCCATGGCCCTGACCTTCGAACTGTCGAAGGTGGAAACGCCTGTTATCCGCGAGCGTGTTGTATCTCATCTGCTCAACATCGACACGAACCTTGCCGAAACGGTCGCCGGCAAGCTTGGCATCCGCAAGATGCCGAAGGCCGCGGATGCCGCTGTTGCAGTGCGCGATGACCTGTTGCCATCGCCGGCGCTGAGCATCATCGGGAACTGTCCGGACAGTTTCAAGGGCCGCAAGATCGGCGTCCTGGTCGGCAACGGGTCAGATGCACGGGTACTCGACGGGATTCGTCAGGCCGCAGAGAAGGAAGGCGCCATGGTGGAACTGATCGCACCACGGGTCGGCGGCTTCGAGGCCTCGAACGGCGAGTGGATGGAGGCGGACCACATGATCGACGGCGGTCCCTCGGTCCTGTTCGATGCCGTTGCGCTTGTGCTTTCTCAGGAAGTGGCCGAAAGATTGAACGGCGAGGCCACGGCGCGGGACTTCGTCGCTGATGCGTTCGCCCATTGCAAGTTCATCGGCTTTACCGCCGGCGCGTTACCGTTGCTTGGCAGGGCCAGCATCGAGCCCGACATGGATGAGGGCCTGATCCCGCTCGACGATGCAAAGGCCACCCTTGACTTCGTCGCCTCATGCCGCAAGCTTCGCGTCTGGGCGCGGGAGGACGCCGTCAAGCTCTGACGAGGCGGCATCGTCCTGATGCGGTCAGCTGTATCGAAGAATAAGCAAAGCGGTCCGGCCCGGTCGGGCCGTTTCCCGTTTAACAGCGAAAAGCCCTTAACGAACTGGTGATTGCCCATGAAGAACGTCGCTATCGTCGGCGCCGGCCCGACCGGAATCTACACCTTCTTCTCTCTGCTCAAGGTCGGCACTCCATTGTCGATATCTATTTACGAGAAGGCTGACGAAGCCGGCGTCGGCATGCCCTATAACGACGACGAGAACAGCCGCATGATGCTGGCCAACATCGCCAGCATCGAGATTCCGCCGATTTCCTCGACCTATCTCGACTGGCTGCGCACGCAGGACGAGAAGCGCCTCGCCCGCTACGGGGTCGACAAGTCGGCGCTCCACGACAGGCAGTTCCTGCCGCGCATCCTGCTGGGCGAGTATTTTCGCGATCAGTTCCTGGCCCTTGTCAATGCTGCCCGAGAGGAAGGCTTTGGTGTCGATGTGCATGAATCCTGCGAGGTTATCGACCTCGAAGCCACCCCGGATGGAGTGAGTCTATGGGCGGCTGGCGAGCCGGAAGCAAAACTCTTCGATCTCGCCGTCATCGCCACCGGGCACGTCTGGCCCGAGGACGACGAGGCCACCCGCAGCTATTTTCCGAGCCCCTGGTCGGGATTGATCGAAACCAGAATCCCCGCGTGCAAGGTAGGCATCATGGGCACATCGCTCAGCGCCATCGATGCTGCCATGGCTGTCGTCACTCAGCATGGAACGTTCATGGAAGAAGGAGAGGATGGGCTGCGTTTCGACGTGGATGCGAACAGCGACGCGCTGTCGATCACCCTGATGTCCCGCTCCGGCATCCTGCCGGAAGCAGATTTCTACTGCCCTATTCCCTATGAGCCATTGAAGATTGCAACCGAACAGGCGATCAATAAGGAGGTCGAAGCTGGTGCCGAAGGCCTGCTAGACAGGATCTATGCGCTTGTTGCCAGCGAGATCAAGGCCGCCGATCCGGCGTGGAGCGAACGGGTGGCGCTTTCCACGCTCGATGCCGACAGCTTCGCCGACGCCTACTTCGCTGACAGGCAGCGGTACGACCCGTTCCGGTGGGCCGAGTACAATCTGAGAGAGGTCGAGCGCAACAAGCGTGACAGGCACACCGTGCCCTGGCGCTACGCAATCCTGCGGCTGCACGAGGTGATACAGGAGATTGTCCCCCATCTCGATGAAAAGGATCGTGAACGGTTCGACGGCGGGCTGTGTAAAGTGTTCGTCGACAACTATGCCGCAATCCCCTCGGAATCGATCCGCAGGTTGCTGGCGCTGCGCAAGGCCGGTCTGATCGAGGTGCTCGAACTCGGGCAAGATTACGACATGGATGTCAGGGATGACCACACCGTCATCACCGTCGGCGACGATACATGGACCTTTGACGTTTTTATCGACGCGCGTGGCCAGAAGCCGCTCAAGTCAAAGGACCTGCCGTTCCCTTCCCTGCGCCGGCAACTCCTGTCGGTCGGAGAGGACATTCCCGATGTCGGGGACGACTATACTCTGCTGGCGCCAGACACCGCATGTGGCAAGATTGCGTTCGGCGCGCTGCCATATCTGATGCACGATCAACCATTCGTGCAGGGGATCACGGCAAGTGCCGAGATAGGCAAAGCTATATCCGAAGCAGCGGCGGTACATGCAAAACGAACACGAAGGAAACTGGCACTCATAAACTTCTAGAGGCCGCGCACACGAGGCTAGACGCCCGACAATTGAGCCCCCTGCCAAGGTCCAGTACGAAGAAAACCGGAGAAGTCGAACCGATAGTTAACGATCCAAGGTAGTTGAGAGAGCTCCGTCGCAGGTTCACGTAGTGCGAGCGCAGACGACGATTCGTGCGATTGGTTGAGCAGTCTGTATCCGCCGGCTGAAAACACTCAGGGATGCGCTGCGGCAGGCGGCCGAATGCGCGGCGGAAAACCATATGGACTGCCCGAGGTTTCGAAGGCTCGTCTATCTGGCCCCTCACCTGCGAGGTGAGGTGAATGGGAGCATGCTATTCAAGTTCTGATATCCGGCAGTTATTGTCGCGCCAATTCGATTTCCGACCGGATGGCACTGCTGAAATACCGTCCCAGCCAGGCGCGCGGCATGTGGCGCATCACGAAATTGCGCAGGCGAAACGCAAACGGGCTTTGCGGGATGAAAATCGCCGCCATCTTGCGGCTTCTTGCCTGAAGCCGATTGATGATCGGCCGCAGCCGCGCCTCATGGCGAGCAAGGGCGGCAGTTAAATCGCCACCGCCTTTCAATGCCTGCGCCAGCATTTCCGCAGAGGCGAGCGCCATGCCTGCCCCCTGCCCCGACACCAGCGTCAGGCAATGGGCTGCGTCCCCCAGCAGAAGCACCCTGCCCTTCGACCATCGTGGCAGGTCGATCATGGTGAGGCTGTCCACGACTATGGTATCAGCCGCCCGTTCGGCGTGATCGAGCAGCGCACGGACCTGCCGATGGCTGCCGGCACTGATGCTGCGGAGCAGCGCAGCCTTGTCTTGCGCGCGTTCCAGTCCATCGCGGGCATCACGCCAGACATGCATGGCGGCAAGGCGTCCATCATGCAGCGCATAATATTCCGCGAGATGCCCCGGCTCCGCATAGGAAACGAAATCAGTCTCGAAATCCTTCGGAGCATCGACGTCATAGACCGAAAAGTAATAGCCCAACGACTGAAGACAATCGCCGTCCGGGCCGAAGACCGCCTGTCGGCTGCTCGAACGAAAGCCGTCGGCACCGATGAGAAGATCCGCTTTCACCGTCTCGCCGCCCGACAGTTCCACCTCGACATGGCTGTCCTCGTCCGCAAAGCCCGTGATCGTTTCGCCGAAGCGGATTTCGGCAGTGGCGGGCAGGCTTTCGGCCAGCGTCCGCACGAGATCGGTCCTGCGGATGGCAAGATAGGGAAGATCGCGGATGAAATCGCGGTAGCGCAGCCGCAACAGTTCCCGCCCCTTGCTGTCCTTGTAGATGTTCTCATCGATCCGGTATGACGCGGCCTCCAGCTTTTCGAGCAGGCCCATACGGCCGGCAGTCTCGAAGCCGAGGCCGGAAAGGCCGAGCATGTAACCGTTCCGGCGCAACTCCGTTGCGCGCTCGACCACCAGCGAATGCCAGCCGGCCTTGTCCAGCCACCAAGCTGCGGCGAGACCGGCGACACCTGCGCCGACGATCACGGCAAGAGGTCTGGTCATGATGAAATCCCTTTCTTCAGGCAGTGTTCGAACAGGAGAAGCAAAGGCGGCACGACGATCGCCAGCAAGGCGGCTGAAGCGAAGGTCGCGGCATAGCCCGCCCGCGACGCCAGCATTGCGCCGGCCATGCCGCAGATTGCGGCGGCGATCGCACTGGCGCACTGGAAAAGCGTGAAATCGACCCCGGGCTGCGCCGGCGAGGCCAGCGCCATCAGCCGCGCATAGCTGACGACGAACCCGGCCGCCATGATCGCGCTCTCGATGACGAACAGGCTGACGAGAAGGGAAAGATGCCCCTGCGCAAATGCTACTGCTCCGGCAAGGGCGGAAAGCGAAAGGATATGCAGGCCGGCGATGGACGACATGGCCTTCACGGAGCCAAGCCCGTGGGCAAACGCGCCACCGGCGGCGGTACCGGCAAGCCCTGCCGCGACGCCGCCAACGCCATTCAGCAGGCCGACCGTTGCAAGCGGCAGACCGGCGTCGACTAGGAACGGCCCGGTCAGCGCCTGCGCCAGCCGCCCACTCAGTTCAAACGCGATCGCCATGACGATGCCTATGCGTACTTCACGACGCCGCAATGCGTTCGACAATCCGGGCGCGGTAAGCGATGTCGCCGGCATGGCGGCCTCATAGACCGTCGCCATGGGCACGGCGAACAGGACAACTAGCGCCGCCAGAAGGAAGGACGCAACCATCCAGCCGAACGCTGCGTATGTGGCGACGAACATGCCACTGCCGAAGATAAGGCCGAGATAACCGCCGCCGACCTGCGCGACATTGGCAAGCCCGCGCCGATTATTGGGAAACTGCTCGATCAGGAAGGCGTCGCAGGCAATGTCCACGGTGGCGGAAGCGAGCGCCATGACAAGCAGAAGGCCGATAATGACGGAAAATTCCGTCTTTCCGGCAAGGCCGAAAACGATGAGGCAAAGCACGACGGCAGCTTCGCCGGCAAGGATCAGGACGCGCGAGCGGCGCTGTCCGCCAGCGCCGATACGCCACCGTTCAACCGGCCCAGCCCAAAGAAACTTCAAGGCCCAGACCAGCATTGCGAGCGAAACCAGACCGATCCGGTCGAGCGCCACATTTTCGGCCCGCAGCACGGCGGGAACGCCAAGAAAGGTCAAACCGCCGACGAGGCTCTGGGCGGTATAGATGCCGCCTGCCGCGAGCAGGAGGCGCGGTAGGGGCATTGTGGAAGACACACGCATGGCCGGTCAGAACTCCTTGCGTAATGTCAGGCCGACGGTACGGCCCTTGCCCAGCGTTCCAAGTTCGTAGGCACCGTTGAGATAGCCAGAGGTCTTATAGGATTTATCAGCGATGTTCTCGACGTAGAGTCTTGCAGAGAACCCGTCCGCCTTCGCAAAGTCGAGGCTGGCGTCGAAGGTCGCGTAGCCCGATTGACCCGTGGCATTGGCCTCGTCGAACCAAGTCTTCGAAGAGACGTTGGCCGCTGCATTAGCGGTCAGCGTGCCGTCGAACAGGTCTTCGCTCAGGACATAGGCGGCATTCAGGTGAGCGGTGACATCTGGCGCGTAGGGAATGCGGTTTCCGTCATAGGACGTGCCGGTATAGGGATCGGTGAAATCGGTGAACTTCGAGCGCCCGATGGCGGCGTTGCCGGTCAGAGTAAGCCTTTCGGTGGCGCGCCATGCCGCTTCCAGCTCGATGCCGGTGCTGGTGGCTTCACCGACATTGCGGATGAACTGCTGGCCGATCATGCCGACATAGATCTGCTTGTCGGAGGAGCGGATGTGATAGACGCTTGCCGAAAGGTCCAGGTCGCCGTTAAGAAGCGTGGACTTGACGCCCACCTCGAAGTTCCAGTTCGATTCAGGATCGTAGGATGTCGCATCGATGGACGAGGAAATGCTGTGGTTGAAGCCACCCGGCTTGTATCCGCGCGAAACCACGCCGAACAGGCGCACATCCGGCGTCAACTGATAGCCGGCCGCGAATTTCGGCTGGAGGCTGGTGAAGTCGGCATCACGCTCGAAATCGAACCCCATGCCCATGCCGTAGGTGTCGGCGCGAAAGGCGTCGATGCTCGAACGGTCATAGGTGGCGCGCAACCCGCCGGTCAGGTCAAGGCGGTCCGTCGCATGCCAGGTGAGTTCGCCGAAGGCGGCCGCACTTTCGGTCACGACATTGTTGGTCGACGCGCCGTAATAGGGCGCGACGGCGCTTTTCCAACCCATGAAATCGTTGTGGCTGTACCACAGGCCGGCAACGCCGCTGAAGAGATCGCTGTCATAGCTCAATCGCAGTTCCTGGGAGATCGTTTCATCGTCCTGCGGCCACTGATAGCGGCTGCCGGCGCCGGCGGAAAAATCGCGCTTCACATCGCTCTTCTGATATCCGGTAATGCCGGTCAAAGTGAAATCGCCGAAACGATAGTTCCATTGGCCGGAAACCGTCGTCACGTCGCGGCGAAGGTCGGGGAGATCGCCATAAAGGCCGCTTCGGTAGATCCGATCGTCTACATCCGGCTGAAAGGAATAGAGTTCCTCGTGAGACAGCAGCTTTTCCTTTGAAAAGCTGATCGCTGCGTCGAAATCGCCCCCGGTCGGCGCATAGCGCAGTGCAACCCTGCCATAGCCGTTGTTGGACGTGTTGATATCGTTCTTTCCACTCGTTGCATCGTCGATATTGCCGGAGAAATAGCGGAAACTTCCAGCGTAATCGAAGTAGAGCGCTTCCGGCACGACCACCGCCGTTCCACCAATCTCGACGGAAGGCTCGTCAAGCGAGATATTGGTTTCGACATAGAAGCGGCTGGCACCCTTCTTCTTCGTGATGATATTGATCACGCCGCCGTAGGCATTGGCTCCGTAGAGCGTGCCCTGCGGTCCACGCAGCAGTTCGACGCGCTCTACATCGCTCAGCATTTGCGAAAAGGTCGACGGCAGTTGCGGCACGCCGTCTACATAGACCTGTACGGTCGGATTGAAATAATCCGGCGAGGAAATGCCGCGCACCGTCACATTGGAATAGACGCGGTTGCCGCGATTACCCATGCTGACACCCGGAAAGACCTTCTGAAGATCATCAACCGAGCGGATGCCGCGCTCCGCGAGTTCTTCCCCCGTGACAACCGTAACGGAAGCATCGACCTTGCCAATCTCCTGTTCGCGCTTGGCGGCTGTAACGGTGATCGTCTCGAGAACGGTTTCATTGCCGGCGTCCTGCGCCAGAGTAGCCGTGCCGGAAAACCCCAAAAGGCATACCGATGCCGTCAAAGCCATTTTTCTGCCGCGCAACATATTGAACCCCTAATGCCCCCGAAATAAACTTGATCGCTGTATTCCAGTTATCAATTGCAATGGCTAACGTTTTCCGGACGGAAATTGACGGAATCGGAACTAAAATGCCGACGAGAAAGGACGAACCCGATGACCGACATAGAGACGCGACCGGACACAACGGGCGAAATGCTTGCGACGGCAAGCCCGGCAAACTGGAGGACATGCGTCGACGCGGAAATCGATCAACTCGGCTGGCGCGAGGCAACGCGGATCGAACAGCCTGGCGACGACGTGACTATTTATGCGATCGAGGTGACACCCGCGGAAGACCTGGTCTTCCGACCCGAAGGTCCGGCCACCTTTTCACTTTCCGTCTTCCTGGACGGCACCGGAGCGCTTTCCGTGGATGGGGCCAAGCCTCTTAGCGTGCAGCCGGGTACAGCCGTCTTCTTCGCCTGCGACAGCATTACGCGAGGCGAGAACCACGTCAATGCTGGCCGACGCCTGAGCGTCGTGGATATCCGTATGGAGAAGCCTCTGCTCGAAAAGCTTGGCGGCATTTCGCTCGCCTGTCTCGGCGGCGCCGTGATCACCGAACACAGCCTTCCCGATCAGGATGTTTTCCTGATCGGCTTCAAAGCTCCGCCGGAGCTTTTGAGCGTTGCCGCGAACATACTGGAATGTAGGTTCAGCGAAGGTCTCGCCCGCCGCGCCTATCTCTACAGCAAGGCCATCGAGGCGGTCGGTGTCAGTCTTGATGCGGTGACGCGCCAGAGCGGCGACGCGCCGCTCAAGCCCCTTACCGCGGAGGAGATGAAACGGCTCCACGCCGCCATATCGCTGATCGAGCAGCACTATAGCGCCAACTGGACAATCGAACGACTTTCCCGCGAAGTCGGCCTGAACGAGCGTCGCCTCAAGGAAGGTTTCCGTCTCGCGATCGGTACATCGGTTCATGCTTTTCTGCGAACGACACGCCTTGATGCAGCTGCGGCCTTGCTCTCCTCCGGGTCGAGCGTCACCGAAGCGGCCTATGCCGTCGGTTTCGACAATCTCAGCCATTTCAGCAAGGCTTTTCGCGACGTGAAAGGTACGTTGCCGAGTCGTTACAAGGGTTGAACAGTTTTCGAAAGTTTGGGCGGTACTGCGCAGGGTATCGACAACCCACGCTTATTCACGCAATCAACGTCTGATCTGGCGACATGGCAATGCTTCACAATACCGTCTGTCGTACTTTTCTAGATCCCCTGTCGGTCGCCATAACCGCTGAAGCATAGGTGCGATAAGCTTAGCCGGGTCAAGCGGCGTCGCCTCGCTGGAAGCTTTGGCGAGAATGGCCGCATAAGCTTGCGAGTCCCTGACACCAGCGCGGGCAGTTCGACGGCAAGCTTGACCGGTTTATCGTCGGGAATGGCGGAGAGCTTCAGCTTGGTCATGTCGGCTCCTTCGCAGCGCCCCACTGCTGCATGAGTAGATCCCGCTGAACGATGATCCGGATTGGGAACCCCGGTCGGATGGTGAGCGTCGGCTGGATGTTGAGCTGGCGGCGCACGATCTGCTGGCCCACGTCGGACGCGGTATCCTGCGCACTTTCGCGGATCGCTTTGGCGATTTCGTTCTCGTCATTGCTAGAACCGATCTCGGTTCCGATGCCAAGCAACGTCGAGAGAGCGGCCGCCCTGAACAATTGGCCCCAATGGTAATCGACGCCATCCTCAAGGCCGGAATAGCCTTGGGGATCGGCACCCTGAAGGCGTTCGAGCGCGATGGATGTGCCGTCCGGCATGATAAGCCGGTTCCACACCAGCAATACGCGAGACTGGCCGAACGCGACCTGACTGTCATACTGGCCGATCAGGCGGGAGCCTTGCGGTATCAGCAAATGGCTCCCGGTCGGGCTGTCATAGACGTGTTCCGTGACCTGCGCGGTGATCTGGCCGGGAAGATCGGACTTGATGCCGGTGATGAGCGCGGCGGCGATCACGGTTCCGGCCTGCACGATATAGGGCGACGCTTTCTCTTGCACGCGGTCAGCGCTGACCGTTCGCTTGTCGCTCTCTGCATTGACGAAGGCAAGCTTGCGATCCTGCATGTTCTGCGCGGAGCCGGAATCGAGCGGCGGCGTCCCGGCCGGAAGAGCGAGGCCGGTCGCCGGATCGATGCCGGAACCTGTTGCTGTCGTCGTCGTGGCGGATGCGGTCTTCTGGTTGCTGGCGGTCCGCTCTCCCCGGCTGTCGGTGAAGAGTTTCGCCAGCCGCGCCGCCTCGATTTCTGCAAGCCGGCGCTGTTCTTCGGGATCGACACGCGGCGTCTGGATATTCGGCGCGGCAACCGGCTTACCCTGTTCCTGCGCCCGCAGGATCGGACGGCCAAGGTCGCCAGGAAGCGCGGGACCGAGTTTCGGGATATTGGTATAATCCTTCGGCAGACCGGCCAGCCCATCGGCCGGCGTCTTGCTGTCCACATTGTAAAGCTCCGTCGCCGACTGGTTGCCGCGTCGGCTGGTGTCGAGTGCCCAAAGCAGAGCGCCGGCAATGGCGATGCCCGCCACGCCGCCGGCCCCGATCAGAACTTTCCGCGATAGCCGCGTGACGCGCGGCGGTTCGGGGCGAAGGCGCAGTTGCGCGGTAATATCCGTTTGCGGTGATGGTGCCTGTCCGCTCATCGGTCGCCTCCAGAAGAAAACAGCGCCGTGCGCTTGGCCGTCGCCGGCCGGCCATCGGTGCGGACGATGCGAACGCGCTTCTGCGTGTCCTTATCGCCAAGGCGCAATTCGGCCGCTGCGAACAGCCGATCCACGACATAATAGTTCTGGCGGGCGCGGTAGTTGACCAGTTCGGAACTGCCCGATCCGCCGATGACGAAGAGCGGCGGCATTTCTCCCTGTCCGATGCCGGACGGAAACTCGATATAGACTTTCGCGCCATCGTCGAAGGCGCGCAACGGCCCCCACGGCGCGGCATCGCCCTCGATGCGATAGCGGAAGTTGATCTTCGATATGTCCACGCCGGACGCGACGGCCTGCGTTTCCGCCGCCTTCGCATTCTGGCGTCGAAGGGCAATGAGCTGGTCGGCCGGATATTGCCACGAGACGGACGCCATGTAGGTCTTTTCCGTCGAGCGCAGTTCCAGGTGATAGGTGCGCAGGTTGGTGTTGATGACAAGGTTGGTCTGAAGATCCGGCCGCGTCGGCTTGACGAGGATATGGACCTGCTTTGTCGCGCCAGAACCGCTCTCCGTATCGCCGATGATCCAGCGCACGGTGTCACCGGCTGCGACCGGGCCGGAACCGACAAGGGTTTCTCCCGGCTGAAGCGCGATGTCCGTCACCTGACCGGGGGCGGCATAGACCTGATAGAGCGCGCCGAGCGCGAACGGGTAGATCTGCACGGCGTTGATGAAGCCGTCACGGACCGGCTGCATACGCGCCGCCTCGTTGGCCGCGCTGATCCGCTGCTTCGGATCGGTCGATTCCGCCTTGGCTTTCGATCCATCAACCGGCTTCAACTGACCGGGCAGCGGCAGGGTTTTTGGAATTTCCACCACCTTCACCGGAAGGACCGGATCGGCCCTGAGCATCGCGGGAGCCGCGTCGTCATAGTCGATTTCCGGCGGGATATACTTTTTCGCGCACCCTGCCAGCACGGTTGCCGATACCAGAGCCAGAACCATTCCGGATGCGTAGCGCGACTTCATGCGTGATTCATTCGTCTTCATTGCCCCATTTCCTTCGACCAGTTGATTGCGTTGACATAGACGCCGAGCGGATTGGCCCGGAGTTTTTCGGCGGTGCGCGCCTGCTGGATCACAACGGTCAGGATCGCAGTCCATCGCTCCGTGCCGGAAAGCTGGCCGGTCTCGTAGGAGCGCTCCACCCATGCGATGCGGAAACTGTCCGGAGAGGCGCGGATGACGCTGGAAATCTCCACCGAGATTTGCGTCTTGCCGACCTTCGTGAAGGGATCGTTCGCCCGCGCATAATCGTTGAGCGCGATCGCGCCGCGATCCGTCGTGAACTCGTAGGCGCGAAGCCAGTTCTGCCGGACAATCACCGCATCAGCGGGGATGGAGCGGACCTGCTCGATGAAGCGGGCGAGATGCCATGCGATTTGCGGATCGGTCGGCTGGTAATCGGCCACGGCGGGCGCAGTAGCTTGCGCCTCGCCGAAGCGGTCGATCTGCACCACCCACGGAACCACCGTGCCGCGCGTGGACTGCCAGACAAGGGCGGATGCGAAACCACCTGCAAGGAAGAGAGAACCGAAGGCCATGAGCCGCCAGTTCCGCGCCTGCACGCGAGCGGAGCCGATCCGTTCGTCCCATGCCTGTCCGGCACGCTGATAAGGCGTTTCGGGTTCGGGCGTGCGGGCATAGCGCACGGAAGGACGTTTGAAGATATTCATGAGCGATCATCCTGATTGAGAGAGACGGACATGGAGCCGCCGCCGTGATCGCCGGAGCGGATCGTGTGGGCCGCGGTGCTGACGCCGTGGTGAATGGTGCTGTTGCGCTTCATACGCTGCGCCCAATCGGGCGCGGACGCAGATGCGGATTGCGGGGAAATGTCGGAACCGGACACGGCCTTGGCAGGCTGCGAGGCGGCATAAACCGGATCGTCGGCAGCCTTGCCGCCGCCTGTGCCGCCAGCGCCGCCGGGATTGACCTCGTTCTTGCCGCCCGTCGCCTTCCATGCAGCGGCCTGACCGGAACGATAGCTGGAACGCAAGGATTCACCGGCACGGCCCGCGACTTCCTTGCCCTTGTTCATGGCAAGACCGGCACCAGCCTTGGCGACACCCATCATGCCAGCCGCGCCGCCGCCGGTTCCGGTCGATCCCACGGAAGCGTCACCGAGGCCATAGGCGGTTCTGGCACCACCGGCCAAAGCAGCGCCGCCACGCGCCGCGCCACCGGCCGCACTGACGGCCATACCGGCCCCGGCTTTCGCCGCCATGAAACCACCGGCAGCAATACCAGCGGCGGCGATGCCGGTTCCGACCGCCGCACCCGCGCCAAGCTGCGGAGCGCCGGAGACAAGGCCGGTGGCGATGCCCGTGCCGAAGATCGACAGGCCCATCAGCGCGAGTGCGCCGAGAACCAGCGACAGGGCCTCGCTGATCGTCGGCGCGTCGGAAAAGCCGGCGGTGAACTCGCTGAACAGGCCGGAGCCGATACCGACGATGACGGCCAGAACCAATATCTTGACGCCGGAGGCGACGATATTGCCGAGCACCTTTTCGGCGAGGAAGGACGTCTTGTTGAACAGGGCGAACGGGATCAGCACAAATCCGGCCAAGGTGGTCAGCTTGAACTCGATCAGGCAGACAAAAATCTGGATCGCCAGGATAAAGAAGGCAATCAACACGATCACCCACGCCGCCAGCAGAATGAATATCTGGATGAAATTGTCGAAGAAGGCGATGTAGCCGGTGAGATCGGCAATGGAACTGAGGATCGGATAACCGGCGTCAAGGCCGACCTGCGCCACGCGGCCGGGCTGCAACAATTCCGATCCGGACAGGCTGGAACCACCCGCCTTCAGGCCAAGCCCGGAAAAGCTCTCAAACACGATCTTGGCGAGCTTGTTGAAATTGCCGATGATGAACGAGAAGAAGCCGATATAGAGGGTCTTCTTCACGAGCCGCTGGATGATGTCCTCGTCGGCGCCCCACGCCCAGAACAGACCGGCCAGCACAATGTCGATGACGATCAGTGTGGACGTGAGGAAAGCTATCTCGCCACTGAGAAGGCCGAAGCCGCTATCGATATAGCTGGTGAAGGTCTCAAGGAAACGATCGATAACACCGACATTATTCACGGCCCGTCTCCTTGTTGATTCCGGCGTCCCCATTGCCAGCCGCTTCCGGCCGGGACTTCGGCGGCGTCGGCCTGTCCGGCTTGTTGATCTGGAAGAAGCGGCGGCGGTTCTCCGCCCATGCCTTGCGGCAAGCGGCGTCTTCGAGTGCTACCGTGCCAAGGTCACGGCAACGGACAAGCTCTCGTCTTGCGGCGGGGACAGAGGAAGGGTCGCCGCCCGGACGCGCGATGCGGGGGGCGTCAGCATCGGGCCGGTCTTCATCGTTTCGCAGGGCGGCGATGGCGGCGGTCAGCCCCGCACCGATGGCAAAGACGGCGATCATCCGGGCGGCGATCTTTGTGTCCATGACGTTCGTGCTCCTCAATCGTGGAACATGCGGACGCTGGACGAAGAGTAGGCAGTCCCCGTCATGAAGCGGGAGAACTGCTCGCGGGCCTGTTCCTGCGCTGCGGCCTGCCGGGATTGTTCGAGCGCGTTGGCACGGCCCTGTGCGGCCAGCATGGCGGTCAGGTCGGAAATCTGCTTCGCCTGCACGGCGAGAAGCTGGTTGCCGGCCTGCGTCGCCTGAAGCACGCCGACGGAAGACTGGCTGGCGGTGACAAGCTCGCTGGTCTGTTGCTGCGTGCCTTCGATATTGCCAACCGCGACGGCCCCGGCCTTCAGCGAATGCTCGAAAGCGGAAACGGACTGCTGCCAGCGCTGCTGCGCGGAAGAGACCAGTTGCGATGCGGTGCGATCACCGGATGCAAAATCGCGGTAGGTGGCGTTGAACTGTGTTTCGATATTCTGGACATTGTAGGCGAGTTGGTCGGCTTCGTTCAGAAGCGACTTCATCTGGGAAAAGTTGCCTTCGATCTTCGACAGGAGCGAGGTCGGCAGGCTGGTGAGGTTTTTGGCCTGGTTGATGAGCATCTGCGCTTCGTTGGCGAGAGACGTCACCTGATTGTTGATCTGCTCCAGCGCGCGGGCGGCGGAAAGCAGGTTCTGCGAATAATTGGTCGGGTCATAGACGATCTTCCACGCCAGCGCCGGCGACGGCGTGAACGGGATAACGACCAAAGGCAGGGTGACGGGAAGCAGGATGGCGGAAGCGCTGACGGCGCAGGCGAACGCGCGGGCACGCGGGGAACGGGCGAGATGCCTCATAGCGGAAACTCCTCTTCGGATGATGGATCGTTTGTGACGGGAGCATTGCCTGCCCATGCAGGATCGTCCTCGTTGGAGCTGGCCGAACTGGCGGGATTAGCCGCGCTGGCCGCGCCAGTCGCACTGGTCGCACCGGACGTTCCGGCGAGGACGTTGGTTAGGTCGGGAATGAGATCGGCGGCCCAGGCAAGCGCGTTGGCTTCAAGCCATGCTTCGAGGAAATACGGTTTCGCGCCGCCCTTCATGAGTTCGTCGATGAGGGCATGGGCGGCTTTGTCGGAGGATGCGCAAAGGGTGAGCGCGATATGGCCAAGGCCAAGCTCGAACAGCCGGTTGCCGCGCCGGGACTGGCAGTAATAGTCCCGCTTCGGTGTGGCGCGGGCGACGATTTCGATCTGCCGGTCATTGAGGCCGAATTGCCGATAGACGGATGCGATCTGCGGTTCGATGGCGCGTTCGTTGGCGAGGAAGATGCGCGTCGGGCAGCTTTCGACAATGACCGGCGCGATCGGCGAGGCTTCAATGTCAGCCAACGACTGCGAGGAGAAAACGACCGAGACATTTTTCTTGCGCAGCGTCTTCAGCCATTCCTTGATCTTGGAAGCAAACCCGCCGTCGTCCAGCGCCCTCCAGCCTTCATCAATGATGAGCATTGACGGCCGGCCGTCCAAACGGGATTCGATGCGATGGAAAAGATAGGACAGCACGGCGGGAGCCGCCCCGGTCCCGATCAGCCCTTCCGTCTCGAACGCCTGTACGGAAGCCTCTCCGAGCCATTCCATTTCCGCGTCGAGAAGACGGCCATAGGGACCGCCGATGCAGTACGGACGAAGCGCCTGTTTCAAGGCATTGGCTTGCAGCAATGCGGCAAGCCCGGAAATCGTCCGTTCCACGACTGGCGCGGATGCGAGCGAGGTCAAGGCGGTCCAGAGATGTTCCTTGACGTCCGGTGTGATTTCCACGCCTTCACGGATGAGAATATCCACCAGCCAGTCGGCGGCCCATGCCCGTTCCGGCGTGTCGTGGATGCCCGCGAGCGGCTGGAGCGACACGGTGTTCATCAGCGATGTGTCGTCAGAGAGCGAACCGCCCAAATCCTGCCAGTCGCCACGCATGGCAAGCGTGGCGGCGCGGATCGAACCGCCGAAGTCGAAGGCGAAAACCTGCGAGCGTTCGTAACGCCGGAACTGGAGCGCCATGAGGGCGAGCAAGACGCTCTTGCCGGCACCTGTCGGGCCGACGACCATCGTGTGCCCGACGTCGCCAACATGCAAAGAAAACCGGAACGGCGTCGCCCCTTCGGTCTTCGCGTAGAACAGCGGCGGCGCGTCGAGATGCTCGTCTTTCTTCGGCCCGGCCCAGACCGCCGAGAGCGGCATCATGTGCGCCAGATTGAGCGTGCTGATCGGCGGTTGTCGGACATTGGCATAGACATGGCCGGGAATACCGCCCATCCATGCCTCGATCGCGTTGACCGTCTCCACGATGGCCGTGAAGTCGTGGCTCTGGATCACCTTTTCCGCCAGCCGTAGCTTTTCGTCGGCAATGCGCGGATCGGCGTCCCAGACGGTGACGGTCGCGGTCACATAGGCTTCGCCCACCTGATCGGAACCGAGATCCTGCAAGGCCGCATCGGCGTCCGCCGCCTTGTTCGCAGCGTCGCTGTCCAACAATACCGATTGCTCGTTGGTCAGCACTTCCTTGAGGATGGCGGCGATGCTCTTTCTCTTCGCGAACCATTGCCGCCTGATCTTCGTCACCAGCCGGGTTGCGTCGGTCTTGTCGAGCATGATCGCCCGCGTGGACCAGCGATAGGGAAAGGCGATCCGGTTGAGATCGTCCAGTATCCCCGGAAAGGTCACGGTCGGAAAACCGATCACGGTCAGGGTGCGAAGATGGAAATCACCAAGACGTGGTTCGAGGCCACCCGCTAAGGGCTGATCGGCCAGCAGCGCGTCGAGCTGCATGGGCGTTTCCGGAACCCGGACCTTGTGGCGCTTGGTCGATATGGTGGAATGCAGATAGGTGAGCGTATCGGCATCATTGAGCCAGTCGGCTTCCGGCACAAAACCTTCGACCAGGTGCAACACCCTGTCGGTGCGGTCGATAAAAGTTTTCAGCAATTCCCGCGGATCGACGCCGGAGCGTTCGCGGCCCTCGTAAAGCCAGCCTTCCATGCGCGAGGCTTCTTCGGCAGGCGGGAGCCAGACAAAAGTGAGATAATAGCTGCTCTCATAGAGCAACCCGGATTCTTCAAACTGTTCGCGACGCTCCACGTCCAGCAGCGCCGATGCGCTGTCGGCAAACAGGCTTTCCGGATATTCGGTGGCCGGATTGCGCTGCGCCTCGACAAAGATCGCCCATCCGGAACCGAGACGGCGAAGCGCGCCGTTGAGCCGTGCCGTGGTGCCGACCAGTTCGGACGGCGTGGCGCTGTCAAGATCGGGACCACGGAAACGGGCGGTCCTCTGGAAACTGCCGTCCTTGTTCAAGACGACGCCCGGTGCGATCAGCGCCGCCCAGGGCAGGAAGTCGGCAAGGTGCGAGGAACGCTTGCGATATTCGGAGAGATTGAGCATCGGCCGTCTCCTCACACGCTGAGATGCGCGGGATAGCGCAGGTGACGGCGGCCGACGTCCACGAACTGCGCGTCGCGCCGTGCGGCCCACACCGCCGCGAAATGACCGATGGCCCAGATCACCAGCCCGGCGATCCAGAGACGAAGGCCGAGGCCCACGGCCCCGGCGAGCGTTCCGTTGACGATGGCGACGGCGCGAGGAGCGCCGCCGAGCAATATCTGCTCGGTCAGCGCCCGATGAACCGGCGCAAGGAAGCCACGGACGTCTTCCTGTTCGGAAAGCAGCACCGTCATGCGATCAGCGCCCCGCCGCCAAACGAGAAGAAGGACAGGAAGAAGCTCGACGCCGCGAAGGCAATCGACAGGCCGAAGACGATCTGGATCAGCTTGCGGAATCCGCCGCCTGTGTCGCCGAAGGCGAGCGCGAGGCCGGTGGCGATGATGATAATGACTGCGACGATCTTGGCGACCGGACCTTCGATGCTTTCGAGAATCTGTTGCAGCGGTTCTTCCCACGGCATGGAGGAGCCGGAAGCGTGGGCGGGTGCCGCCATCAGCAGCGTGACGGACACAACGGACACCAGTGCCGTCGCGCGGGCAACGCGGTTGCGGAGACGGCGAAGGCCGGAAGGTGCGGACAGGGCAAACATGGTCATGCTATTCTCCTTTCGGGAGTGGTTGGCATTCTTGTTGAGGGTTGGCAGGGGAAAGTTGAACGGACGGAAGCTGGGCGTTGAGGGTGCGGTAATCGCCGGTGACGGGATCGATCCCGTCCACGAGGGCGATTTCGGAAAGGCGGCGGGCAGAGCCGCGGCCGGAGAGAACGGCGATCACATCGATGGTGTCGGCGATCAGCGCCCGCGGGACCGAAATCACGACTTCCTGCACGAGCTGTTCGAGCCTGCGCAGCGCGCCGATGGCCGTATTGGCGTGGATCGTGCCGATCCCGCCGGGATGGCCGGTTCCCCATGCTTTCAGGAGATCGAGCGCTTCCGCGCCGCGCACCTCGCCAACCGGGATGCGGTCGGGACGCAGGCGCAGCGACGATTTTACAAGATCGGACAGAGAGGCGACGCTATCCTTGGTCCGCATGGCGACGAGGTTGGGAGCCGCGCATTGCAGTTCCCGCGTATCCTCGATCAGCACCACGCGGTCGGCGGTCTTGGCGACTTCGGCCAGAAGCGCGTTCGTCAACGTGGTCTTGCCGGTGGATGTGCCGCCTGCGACCAGAATATTCTTCCGCTTTTCGACGGCGATGCGCAGCACGTCGGCCTGTTGCTGCGTCATGATCCCGCCCGCCACGTAATCCGACAGGGTGAAGACGGCGACGGCCGGCTTGCGGATGGCGAAGGCTGCCGCCGTGACGACGGGCGGCAACAGCCCCTCGAACCGCTCGCCGGTTTCCGGCAGTTCGGCCGAGACCCGAGGATTACCGGCATGGACTTCCGCGCCGACATGATGGGCGACCAGCCGGACGATACGCTCGCCGTCTTCCGGCGACAGAACCTCGCCGGTATCGGCAAGACCGTCCTTCAGTCGGTCCACCCACAAGCGGCCGTCCGGGTTCAGCATCACCTCGACAACGGCGGGGTCTTCGAGATAGCGGACGATCGAAGGCCCAAGCGCCGTGCGAAGCATCCGCACGCTGCGAGAGATCACGTCCCGGTTATGGTGGTGATGATGTGCCACGATGATCCCCGTTTCCGGCCATCCGCAACACGGTCGGATGGCGACGGGGACAATCAAGAAAGGCACAAATCGCGCCTTCGCAACAAGATTATTTCAGATTTCGTAGCCGCTCGTAGGGCATCGAAAAAATACTTGCGGCTCTCGGCGCAGAAAAGACATATGGCGCGGCGTCAACCCGACGCCGCGACCGAATCAGCATTTCGGTTTCAGGGCATCCAGAAACGTCTTGAGAACGGGATTGGGACTGTCCGGTCGCCAGCAGGCGATGTAACCGAGGCGGGTCGCGCCGGTTCCATCGTGAACGGGCCGGTAAACGACACCGAGACCTGTTATGCCCGAAACCGCCTCGCATTGCAGGCTGATCCCCTGCCCGCTGCCCACCTCGCTCAAGATGCTCTCGCGGCTCAACCGCCTCGTGATGATTTCCGGATGATCCGACGG
>RCUT01000241.1_pt1 | contig 30297 bp, 24 predicted proteins | sample 2166171 | NCBI WGS metagenome assembly RCUT01 (sample SAMN09932757, study PRJNA488358) | compost metagenome | isolation source: compost soil in 4-hydroxybenzoic | place: Germany: Experimental Botanical Garden | reverse complement strand
GTCCTGTATCCAGCAAGTCTTTATGCGGGGGCTGCGTATGCTTTGAGGTAAAAAGCTGGTGGCCTGCATTTTGCAAATGCTGCGCCATTGGCTTGCCCATGATCCCCAATCCGATGAAGCCGATCTTGGCCATTTCGCTTACTCCCTATTCTAACTTATGCACTCAACCGTTCAGCTTCATATTGTTTGAACCAGCCAAGACCTTCCTCGGTTGTGGTCTTGGGCTTATATTCGCAACCGATCCAGCCCTTGTAACCGGCGGCTTTCAGAGCTTCGAACACATATGGATAGTTGATTTCGCCGGTGCCCGGCTCGTTACGACCCGGATTATCAGCAAGCTGAACATGCGCAATCAGCGGCTTGTAGCGTTCATAGGTGGCGATCAATTCACCACGCGTGCGCTGCTGATGATAGAGATCATACTGGATGAAGAGGTTGTTGCTGCCGACCTCGTCAATGATCGAAACTGCCTGCTCCACCGTATTGAGATAAAAGCCCGGAATATCATAGTGATTGATCGGCTCGATCAGCAGGCGGATGCCATGCTTGCCCAGTTCCTTTGCGGCAAGCCGCAAGTTGCTGACGAAAGTTGCGCGTAGCACATCGGGATCAGCGCCCTGTGGGGCAATACCTGCGAGGCAATTGACCTGCGAACAGTTAAGCGTTGTCGCATAATCAATCGCGTCGGCAACACCGCGACGGAACTCATCGATACGATCAGGCAGAACAGCAATACCGCGTTCGCCACCACCCCAGTTGCCTGCAGGCAAATTGTGCAACACCTGCGCCAGATTGTGCTTGGCGAGTGCGGCTTTCAGCTCATGGCGGTTGAAGTCATAGGGGAAGAGATATTCCACCCCTGTGAAACCGGCTTTGGCGGCCAGAGCGAAGCGATCCATAAACGGCACTTCGTTGAAAAGCATGGTGAGATTGGCTGCAAATCTTGGCATTTCCGCCTCCTCTATTTTTCTAGGCAATTGTGAACGGAAAACCGCTTCACACTTTTCCTGCAATTGCTCATTTTTAATCCAGCAGCATGGCAATCGCCGTTGGCGCATCCTCGCCACGTTCGGCGAGCTCTTCAAACTCGACGACCTGATCAATATCCGCCCCCATGGAAATATTGGTGACGCGCTCAAGGATGAACTCGAGAACAACCGGCACCTGATGCTCTTCCATCAGCGCCTTAGCCTGTTCAAAACCTTCCGCGAACTGGTTCGGACTGCGAACCCGGATCGCCTTACAGCCGAGGCCTTCCGCAACCGCCACGTGATCGACGCCGTAACCCTTTTCCGCGTCACCTGATGCGTTGATATTGTCGAAGGCGAGACTGACCTCGAAATCCATATTAAAGCCGCGCTGCGCCTGACGAATGAGGCCGAGATAGGAATTGTTCACGACCACATGAATGTAAGGCAGCTTGTGCTGTGCACCGACCGCCAGTTCCTCGATCATGAACTGGAAATCATAGTCGCCTGAAAGCGCAACGATTGGGCGATGAGGATCGGCAGCGCGGACGCCGAGAGCGGCTGGCAATGTCCAGCCCAACGGGCCAGCCTGACCACAATTGATCCAGTTGCGCGGACGATACACATGCAGGAACTGCGCACCGGCAATCTGGCTCAGACCAATGGTCGTGACATAACAAGTGTCGCGGCCAAAGGCCTTGTTCATCTCTTCATAGACGCGCTGCGGCTTGAGCGGCGTCTGATCGAAATGGGTCTTACGCAGCATGGTTTTCTTGCGGGTCGCACATTCCTCGGCCCAGCCCGACCAGTCGCGCAGCTTGCCAGCGGATTTCCATTCGGTCGCAACGTCGAGCAGCAATTTCAGAGCTTTAGCAGCATCCGAAACAATACCGAAGTCCGGTGCGAACACACGGCCAATCTGGGTGGGTTCAATATCGACATGGATGAACTTGCGGTCTTTTTTATAGGTTTCGACATTGCCGGTATGGCGGTTTGCCCAGCGGTTTCCGATGCCTATGACGGTATCTGACGCAAGCAGGCTGGCATTGCCATAACGGTGCGACGTCTGAAGACCGCACATGCCTGCCATCAGGCGGTGATCATCGGGGATGACACCCCAGCCCATCAGGGTTGGAATAACCGGAATGCCGGTGATTTCGGCGAACTCAACCAGAAGATCGGAAGCATCGGCATTGATGATACCGCCGCCTGCAACAATCAGCGGACGTTCCGCTGCGTTGAGCATGGCAATGGCCTTTTCGGCCTGTGCACGGGTTGCTGAAGGCTTATATGCTTCCATCGGCTGATAGGTATCGATGTCAAACTCGATTTCGGCGAGCTGGACATCGATCGGCAGATCGATCAGCACCGGGCCGGGACGACCCGACTTCATGATATGAAATGCCTTCTGGAAAACAAAAGGCACCAGTGCTGGCTCCATAACCGTAACCGCCCATTTGGTGACGGGGGCTGCGATCTTGGCAATATCGACTGCCTGGAAGTCCTCTTTGTCGAGGCGCGCGCGGGGGGCCTGGCCTGTAACGCAGAGGATTGGAATTGAATCGGCGGATGCCGAGTAGAGGCCGGTGATCATATCCGTACCAGCTGGGCCGGATGTGCCGATGCACAGACCAATATTGCCGTACTTTGCGCGGGTATAGCCTTCAGCCATGTGTGAAGCGCCTTCAACATGGCGTGCAAGAATATGGCGGATAGAACCACGCGCTTTCATGGCGGAGTAAAATGGGTTGATCGCAGCACCCGGCACACCGAAAGCGCAATTGATCCCTTCTTTTTCCAGCACAAGTACGGCTGCATCGACTGCACGCATTCTGGCCATGACGGCTTCCTCCTATGGAATAATTCTCCATTTACAAAATCTATAGCCAAAAAATGGAAATGCATACCATCATACGGAAATAAAGATTTTCAACGGAATGGAGATAATCGCCACGCCCTTTTCGAGGTCATGGGGATAAGGTAGTGATAGAAAAACAAGGAATCGGAGGCGGCTGATGGAACAGGTAAAAGCGAAGCGGGGCCGCAAGGCAGCGGAAAACGCGGCACCTTCATCCGTTCAGGTTCTGGATCGCAGCCTCAAGCTTTTGGCACTTATTGCCGAGAATGACGGTTCGACATTGACCGATCTGTCTGATGCAAGCCACATGGCACCTTCAACCGTGCATCGACTTCTCTCATCACTCGCAAATCACGGCATGGTTTCGCATGATGCGGAGAGCGGCGACTGGACCATCGGCGTCAAGGCATTTGAAATCGGTAATGCCTTTCGCCGCTTCCGCAAGCTCGGCACTCTGGCGCGGCCTTATCTCAAGCAATTGATGGAAGCGAGTGGCGAGACCGCCAATATCGGCGTCGAGGACGGCGGCGATGTCGTGTTCATCTCGCAGATCGAAAGCCATGCGCCGATGCGCGCTTTTTTCCGCCCGGGGCGCCGTGGACCGATCCATGCATCCGGCATCGGTAAGGCTGTTCTTTCGACATGGTCGGATACAGAGATTGCGCGAACGCTTTCGGGAAGAACACTTGAGCACTTCACACAACGCACACTCGACACGTTACCTGCCCTGTTGAAAGACATTCAGGAAACCCGCACCCGTGGCTGGTCGATTGACGATGAAGAACATACGCTCGGTATGTGCTGCATCGCAGCACCTATTTTCAACGAGTATGGGGAAGCAATTGCGGGCATTTCCGTTTCTGGACCTGCCGTGCGTTTGCCTAAGAAAAAGCTGGAAGAACTTGGGCCGATGATCCGCAAGACAGCCGATGAACTGACCCGAACCATGGGTGGCAAGCGCCCGGAAGAGCTTTAGAACGCGCATCTATTCCGAAAACCATTTCACACTTTTCGGGATACGCTTCAAAAACAGAAGAACCCGCAGCAGATTGCTCCGCCACGGGTCCTCCCTCTCCCTCCTCCAGAGATGTCTTTAGGCGAGTTCGGCCTTCAGCGGCTTTCCCGCGATATAGGTCTCGACAATCGCACGGTCATCACCGACCGTTTGCAGCAGGAACAACTCCTGTTCAAGCGTTGCCCCTGCAGCCATGCGAAGACGCATCGGCGATGTCGCTGCCGAATCCAGCACCACGATATCGGCTTCGGTGCCCTCATCAAGCGTGCCGATCTTGTCTTCCATTGAGAGCGCGCGGGCATTGCCGAGCGTCATCATGTAGAATGACTGGAACGGATTGAGACGGCTTCCACGTAGCTGCAAAACCTTGTAGCCCTCATCCATCGTGCGCAGCATCGAAAAGCTAGTGCCGCCGCCGACATCGGTTGCGACTGCCATGCGCACGCCCGATGCTTTCAGGCGGTCGCGATCGAAAAGGCCGGAGCCGAGAAACAGGTTCGAAGTCGGGCAGAAAACCGCAACCGAGCCGGTCTCCGCCATCACCTGCACTTCACGCTCTTCAAGATGGATGGAATGGCCAAGCAACGTCTTACTGCCGAGCAAACCATAATGCTCGTATATGCCGAGATAATCAGGTGCATCCGGGTAAAGCGATTTTGTGAACTCAATCTCTTCGTGATTTTCCGAGAGATGCGTCTGGATGAAGCATTCAGGATGCTCACGTGCAAGCGCCTGACTTGCTTCCAGCTGTTCTGGCGTCGAGGTAATCGCAAAACGCGGCGTGATCACATAATCGAGGCGATCCTTGCCATGCCAGCGGGCTATTAGCTGCTTGCTGTCATCATAACCCGATTGAGCGGTATCACAGAGTGCGGGCGGCGCATTGCGGTCCATCATCACCTTGCCGCCAAGCATACGCATATTGCGATGCTGCGATGCACGGAAATAGGCATCGACGCTCTGCGGGTGTACCGAGCAATAAGCGACAGCCGTGGTGGTGCCATGGCGGATCAATTCGTCCAGAAAGCGCTCAGCGATAAATTCCGCGTGCTGCTCATCGGCGAATTTTTGCTCTGCCACAAATGTATAGGTGTTGAGCCATTCGAGAAGATTGGCCGCGTAGGACGCAACAACCTGCGTCTGCGGATAATGGATGTGTGTATCAATGAAGCCGGGCAGGATGAGATGTGGGCGATGATCGGCAACCTTTACGCCGCTGCCTGCTTCAGCACTTATCTCGGCGTAGTCTCCGAGACGCGTGATGCGGCCATTTTCGACAAGCACGGCACCATCTTCGATATAGCGATAGGATTGACTGTCATCCAGACTCTGCGGTTCGTCAAGAAAGGTCAGCACGCGGCCACGGATGAGAAGTTTGGTCATTATTGCTTTGCTCCAGAAGTCGCAGATTCATACCAGGAAGCGAGCAGCTTGCGCTCCTCATTGCTTACGCCGGTAACATTGGCAGGCGGCATGGCATGGGATCGACCAGCCTGCAAATAGATTTCGCGCGCATGCGCGGCAATTTCCCTATCAGTTTCAAGGACTACACCTTTAGGTGGCACAATGATGCCTTCCCAACCCGGCTCCTTTGCATGGCACATCGCACAACGTCCCAGAACGGTATCCCGCACTTTTTCAAAGTGCGGGTCCGAGATGAAAGTCTGCTGCAGCGATGAAACCTTTTGTTCTTCTGGTTCACCCGTCAGAATCTTCGGTACAGTCGACAGCCACATGATGATGATGAACAGGATAACCGTCACCAGCCATGTCCATGTCGGGCTACCCTTGCGGGCGTGCTGCGTGTTGAACCAATGGCGGATCGTGACGCCCATCAGGAACACCAGCGAGGCGATGATCCAGTTGAACTCAGTCCCAAATGCCAGCGGATAGTGGTTCGACAGCATCAGGAACAGAACCGGCAGCGTCAGATAGTTGTTATGCGTTGAACGCTGCTTGGCGATCTTGCCGTATTTCGGATCGGGCTTGCGGCCTGCAATCAGATCCGCCACCACGATTTTCTGGTTCGGAATGATGACCATGAACACGTTGGCGGACATGATCGTCGCGGTGAAAGCACCCAGATGCAGGAAAGCTGCACGACCCGTAAACAGATGCGTATAGCCCCAGGCCATCACCACCAGAATGCAGTAGAGGATGACCATCAGGAGCGTATCGCTCTTGCCGAGCATCAGCTTGCAGATAGTGTTATAGGCGATCCAGCCGAATGCCAGCGAGGCAATCGAAATAGCGATTGCAACCGGTGCTGAGACATCGAGCACATTCGGATCGACCAGATATAGATCGGCGCCCGCATAATAGACGATGCAGAGCAAAGTGAAGCCTGACAGCCAGGTGGCGTAGGATTCCCATTTGAACCATGTCAGATGCTCGGGCATCTCGGCAGGTGCAACCAGATATTTCTGGATGTGATAGAAACCGCCGCCATGGACCTGCCATTCTTCGCCATAGGCGCCGACCGGCAAGCCTGGACGCTGGCGCAAGCCAAGGTCCAGCGCAATGAAATAGAAAGACGAGCCGATCCACGCAATTGCGGTGATGACGTGTAGCCACCGCACTGCGAAGCCCAGCCAGTCCCAGGCCACGGCAAGATCATACATCCGGCACTCCCATTCTCAGAGCGCCATGCCTCCAAAAGGACGCATAAAGGACGCTCTGTCTCGTTTTCGTTGACGCATCGCGCTTTCCAAAAATCCATTTCGATTTTTGGGCCGATGCGGTGGCCCCATTGTTCGTTACTTTATTATGTGCCAAAGCTTGGCCCTTATGGGAACGTCACATCACGACCATCACTTTCAAAAAAATATATACAATGGTGGAACGGACGCATGTCTTATCTTGATAATCTGCGCGTTTTTGTGCGCGTTGTCGAATTGGGAAATTTGTCGGCGGCAGGTCGCGACCAGCGCGCATCGCCAGCTGTTGCAAGTAATCGAATCAAGGAGTTGGAGAAGCATCTTGGTGTGCGGCTTTTCAACAGAACGACACGCAAGCTGACGCCAACCGAGCACGGTCGCATATTTTATGATGGTGCTTTAAAAATTCTCGAAGCCGTGGATGAAGCCGAAGCAGCCGTCGCTGAACTGGCAAAAAACCCAAAGGGTTCGATTCGCATTACAGCACCTCTGGGGCTGGGTCGAAGGCTCATCGCATCAGGGATTCCGGAGTTTCACGACAAATATCCGGACATAGAAGTGCGCCTGCGACTATCTGACCATGAGATCGACATCATGAGTGAAAGCGTTGATGTTGCTTTCAAATTGGGTGTTCTGGAAAATTCGAACCTCCGGATGCGCGGCATTCTGAACTGCGAACGTGTGATCTGTGCTGCACCCGAATATCTGGAAAAGCATGGCATTCCGCAATCGCCTGAGGAACTTCTGGGCGACAAACACGATTGCCTGCTCCTGCGCTTTCCCGGTTCGAAAGAATATTTCTGGTCTCTGCAAACACCGGAAGGTCTGCGCAAATTCGAAGTCACCGGGCCTTACGATTCCGATGATGGCGACGTATTGACGCAATGGGCGCTCGGCGGGCGCGGAATTATCAACAAGCCGCTGTTTGAAGTGAAGGAATATATCCGTGACGGGCGGCTGGTTCCTATTCTTGCAAGCACGCCACCAGCGTCGATCCAGCTCGCTGCGATCTATCCGCATAAGCGGTTTCAGGACCCGAAAGTCCGTCTGATCATCGATTTCATGACAGAGCGTTGCCAGCGTCTGATCCGCGAGGCACTGGCTTAAAAAGACGCCCGCCTAATCAATTGAGTTAGGCGGGCTGTAAAACTTTACTGGAAACCAGAACGGCGGTTAAAACCTCGGCCGCAGCCAATGCGGCAATAACTTCCGGTCGCTTGTCTTTAACGACCGAGCCGCCAACCGGACAGACGAGATTTTCAAATAATTCTGCGCGACCGATTTCGCGTTTCAACCAATTTTTGAAAGTGGCCTTCTTGGTCTTCGAGCCGATCATACCGACATAGACGGCATCGTCACGCTGCAAAGCTTCCGTCACGATCAGGAAATCAAGCGCATGGTCATGGGTCAACACGATGAATGCGCTGCCGGGTGGGGCCGAACGCACCACCTGTTCGGGCATGGCTGCAAGACAGGTTTCAACGCCGGGCGCATCAACGGCCATCAGTTCCGCTTCACGCGTATCAACCAGGATAACCCGCACGGGTGTCAGTGAGAGCGTATAGGCGAGAGCATCACCGACATGGCCTGCGCCAAAGATATAAACATGCGGACGGGTGGCGATTTCGGCATCGACCTTTGCGATTAGTTCTTCAGCCAGTCCGCGATTGACGCGCCGGAAGCTCAACCCAACACGACCGCCACAGCACTGGCCGATTTCAGGGCCAAGTGGTACATCCATGGGGGAATCTTTACCGCCAGCCAAAATCTTGCGGGCATGGTCGATTGCCATGTATTCGAGCTGCCCGCCGCCAATGGTGCGAAAAATCATATCGCGGGCGACAAGCATCCACGCGCCCGCATCGCGCGGGGCCGAACCTCGGACATCGGTGACTTCAATCAGAACACTATCGGGCCGCTTGTTGAGAAACGCCCTTATGTCGTCCCGCCTGCCCAGCATCGCATCAGCCTTTCTGACTTCGCAGCCGCTCGATTGCCATCAACACGCGCTCCGGCGTTGCTGGCGCATCAAGGCGCGGACTAATTTTGTGATCGGCAACGCTCGCCACCGCATCCGACAGCGCATAAAGCACCGACATGCCATGCGGCAGCGGCGGCTCGCCAACCGCCTTTGAACGATGGATTGTTGGCTCATAAGCCTCCGACCAGTCGGTAAGCGCGACATTGAAAATCTTTGGACGGTCTGATGCCAGCGGGATCTTATAGGTCGATGGTGCATGGGTGCGCAGCCTTCCTTTGTCATCCCAGACAAGCTCTTCCGTGGTCAGCCAGCCCATGCCCTGCACGAAGCCGCCTTCCACCTGACCAATATCAATCACACGGTTCAGCGAACGGCCCGTATCGTGAAGAATATCGGTGCGCTCTACCACATATTCGCCGGTCAGCGTATCGACCGATACTTCCGAGCAGGCCGCGCCATAGGCATAATAATAGAAGGCGTGGCCTTTGCCTTTGGCACGATCCCAATGGATTTTCGGTGTCTTGTAATGCCCCGACGCAGAGAGCTGCACACGGCCAATATAGGCTTGCTTCACCAGATCATTGAAGCTGATTTCCTGATTGCCCACGCGGATACGGTTAGGGAGGAAGACGACCTGATCTTCCGGCACCTGATGTTGTTGCGCGGCAAAGCGAATGAGGCGTTTCTTGATCTGACGCGCCGCATCCTGTGCGGCCATACCGTTCAAATCGGCCCCGGACGATGCTGCCGTTGGTGCAGTGTTCGGCACTTTCGCGGTTGTTGTTGCGGTAATCTTCACACGATCAAGATCGATCTGGAATTCTTCTGCCACCACCTGCGCCACTTTGAGATGAAGCCCCTGCCCCATCTCCGTGCCGCCATGATTCATATGCACCGAGCCGTCATTATAGACATGCACTAGCGCGCCAGCCTGATTGGATTCCGTCTTGGTGAAGGAAATCCCGAATTTTACTGGCGTCAGTGACATGCCGCGTTTGACATAGCGGCTTTTCGCATTGAACTCGCGGATTGCCTCACGACGTTTCGCGTAGTCAGCACTTTCCTCAAGCTCGGCAACAATGCGCTGGATGATGCAGTCTTCCACCTTCTGGTGATAGGGCGTCACATTGCGCGTGCCACCTTCGGTGCCCATGGCATCGTAGAAATTGAGCTTGCGGATTTCGAGCGGGTCTTTGCCGACAGCAAACGCCACCTCTTCAATCACGCGCTCGGCACCCACCATGCCCTGCGGTCCACCGAAGCCACGGAATGCCGTGTTGGACACGGTATTGGTATAAAGCGGGGCGGACTGCGCATGAACAGCCGGAAAGAAATAGGCATTGTCGCAATGAAATAGTGCGCGGTCGCCAACCGGACCGGACAGATCGGCAGAGAAACCAGCATTTAGTGCAAACAGATAATCGACACCGAGAATATTGCCCTCATCGTCAAAACCGACTTCGTAATCGATCATGAAATCATGACGCTTGCCGGTCGAGGTCATATCCTCATCACGGTCGAGCCGGATTTTCACAGCGCGCTTATGCTTCTTGGCCGCAATGGCTGCAATGGCTGCCCATTGATTGGCCTGCGTTTCCTTACCGCCAAAACCGCCACCCATACGCCGCACTTCAACCGTCACCGAATGGCTCGGCACGCCAAGCGCATGGGCCACCAGATGTTGCGTTTCGCTTGGCCCCTGCGTCGAGCAATAGATGGTCACATCTTCATCTTCGCCGGGGATGGCAAGTGAAGCCTGTCCTTCGAGATAAAAGTGATCCTGTCCACCGACAAGCATCTGCGCTTTGACCTTGCGCGGGGCGTCGTCAATGGCCTTGCGGGCATCGCCGCGAATAAGCGTGAGTGGCGTGAAGACCAGCCGATCCTTGTAACCATCAAGACCCGCAATCGAAAACAGGCCGGGCATTTCTTCATATTCGACTTTGGCAAGACGTGCAGCGCGGCGTGCCTGATCACGCGTGCGGGCAACAACCGCAAAAATCGGCTGACCATGAAACTGCACGTTATCGACCGCGAAGATCGGATCGTCATGCATGCCCGATGGCGAGACATCGTTCTCGCCCGGCACGTCCTTATAAGTCAGCACATCGACAACGCCGGAGGCCGCACGCACAGCCGATAAATCAACCGCAATGATTTTGGCATGGGCAACAGTCGAACAACCTATACCGATATGCAGCGTGCCTTCGGGTTCTGGAATATCGTCGATATAGACCGCTTCGCCCGTCACATGCTTATGCGCGGAATCATGGCGCTGATCGGTTGCGACACCGCCTTTAATACGGGCGGCTTTTATTTCATTTGCAGGATGCTTGTTCATGTCATCCTCCCTATGCGGCAACAACGTTTGGCTTACGCAAAGGTTCGGCTTGCCCTTGCGTTTCAGCATAAAAGCGACGGAGCAAATTCTTGGCGACCAGCAAGCGATAATCAGCCGTCGCGCGCATATCGCTCAAAGGCTGATAATCAATTGAATAGGCATCAAGTGCAGCCTCAACCGTTGCATCATTCCATAGCTGGCCCATCAGTGCCGCTTCAACGGCCGACGCCCGCTTTGGCGTTGCTGCCATTCCACCATAGGCGATACGGATGGATGCAACCTTGCCCTCATTATCGAGTGTCAGATGGAAGGCACCAAGCGTTGCCGTGATGTCTTCCTCAAAACGCTTGGAAATCTTGTGAATGGCAAACTGGCTGCGCTCATCCGGCATCGGCACATGCACGGCTTCCACAAATTCGCCGGGCTGGCGATCCTGTTTGCCATAGGCAATGAAATAGTCTTCGAGGGGAATTGTCCGGCGTTCGGCACCTTTGCGCAGCGTCAGCTTTGCATCAAGCGCGATCAATGGCGGTGGCGTATCGCCAATCGGCGAACCATTGGCAATGTTACCGCCGATGGTGCCCATATTGCGCACCTGTTCACCACCAATGCGATTGATGAGATTTCCCAGCGCCGGAATGCGTTTTGCGAGGAAGGAGAAAGCTTCCGTATAAGTCACACCCGCACCAATGGTGATGACCCCGTCTTTTTCGCTGACGGTGCGCAGTTCTGCGAGATGGCCGATAAAGACGACCGGCGAAATATCGCGCATCATCTTGGTGACCCAGAGGCCAACATCGGTTGAACCAGCAACGATTGTTGCCTTGGCTTCGGCTGCATAGATAGTGGCAAAATCATCGAGGTCGGCAGGCACGACCAGACGATCCTTACCACTACCCACTTCAACCCGCGCGCCATCACGCAAGGCGTTAAGCTGGCTGATGACATGCGCACGTTCAGCCGCAAGCGGATCTTCCATCAGCGTACCATAATCAGAGATTGCGCGGGCCGCGCGCATGATGGCTTCATAGCCAGTGCACCGGCAGAGATTGCCTTGCAACGCCTTTTCAATCTCAACGTCTGCAGGCTTTGGATTGCGCATCCAGAGACCATAAAGCGACATGACAAAGCCCGGCGTGCAGAAACCGCATTGCGAGCCGTGAAAGTCGACCATCGCCTTTTGCACCGGATGCAGGCCACCGTCGGACCCGCGCAGATGCTCGATGGTCACGACATGGCAACTATCCAGCGAGCCGACAAAACGGATGCAGGCATTCACGCTTTCATAGATCAGCTCGTCGCCCACAATCTTGCCGACAAGCACCGTGCATGCACCGCAATCGCCTTCGCCGCAACCTTCCTTGCTGCCACGAAGTTTGCAGGCAAGACGCAGATAATCGAGCAAAGTTTCGTCAGGCGAAACGCGGTCGAGCTCTACCGTCTCGCCGTTCAGCAGAAAGCGGATATTGTGTCGGACTGCTTGACCCATATCGCTTAGCTCCCGCGATAGGTTGAATAGGAAAATGGCGAAACCAGAAGCGGCACATGATAATGCGCCTTTTCGTCAGAAATGCCAAAGCGCAGCGGCACAACATCCAGAAATGGCACGATGTCATCGCTCTTTCCGAAATATTCGCCAACATGGAAAAGCAGCTCATACGAACCAGTATGCAGCGCATCACCTGCGAGCAGCGGCTCGTTGCAGCGACCATCTGCATTTGTGCGTATCTCACGAAGCGTTTCTGACTGCTGATTCCCGATACGGCGTAATTCAATGCGTAAGTTTGCTGCTGGCTTGCCGCTCACCGTATCGAGGACATGCGTCGTCAATCGGCCCTGACCGCTCATTTCCTGACCCATTTATACTCCTGCTGCCTGCACGATTCTTCCGACCCTACCGTTAGGACCATTGCAAGCAATTGTTTTTGTGTGATTTATTTCACGCTAGACGTGAACGTTTGCGAACCACACTTGTTCCCGATTTTGAGTATTTACCGAAGTTCTGTCCTGGGAAAGATGATAATCGTTGGATGTCTTTCAAAATTTTGAGGGGGAATGGTCCGCGTAATTCTTTATTATCATAAGAAAAACCATGAATAATTGAGGGAAGACCATATGAGTTATCCGCGCAATCTGGTTGGCTATGGCCGCAACACACCAGACCCACGCTGGCCGGGCGGGGCCAATATCGCCGTGCAATTCGTTGTAAACTACGAAGAAGGTGGCGAAAGCTGCATTCTCGATGGTGACCCTGCATCCGAAAACCTGCTTTCCGAGATCGTGGGCGCACAAGCGTGGAATGGTCAGCGCAACCTCAATATGGAATCCATCTACGAATATGGTGCCCGCTCCGGCTTCTGGCGTTTGTGGCGCGCTTTCACGCGACGCAACATGCCGGTGACGGTCTATGGCGTGACCCTTGCCATGGACCGCAACCCCGAAGCCATCAGTGCCATGAAAGAAGCGGACTGGGAAATCGCCAGTCACGGCCTGCGCTGGTGGGAATATAAGGACGTTCCCGAAGACGTGGAACGCGAACATATTCGCGAAGCGGTGCGCCTGCATACAGAAATCACCGGCTCGCGCCCTCTGGGTATTTATCAGGGCAAGCCTTCGGATAACACGCTGAAGCTGGTGATGGAGGAAGGTGGCTTCCTCTATTCGGCCGATTCCTATGCGGATGAGTTGCCTTATTGGGTGAAGGGGCCGAAGGGTCCACATCTGATCGTGCCTTATACGCTCGACACCAATGATATGCGCTTTGCGACCCCACAGGGTTTTAACTCCGGCGATCAATTCTACACCTATCTTAAAGACACGTTCGATGTGCTTTATCGCGAGGGTGCGGAAGGTGCGCCAAAGATGATGTCGATTGGTCTTCATTGCCGTCTCGTCGGGCGTCCGGGTCGTGTGGCAGCGCTTGAGCGCTTCCTCGATTATGTGCAGAGCCATGACAAGGTGTGGGTTGCGAAGCGCATCGATATTGCCCGCCACTGGCACGAGCACCACAAGCCGAAACAAGTCGATGTGGTGCCATCCAAGGCCAGCAAGACGGATTTTGTTGCGCGATATGGCGGCATTTTCGAACACTCGCCATGGATTGCCGAACGCGCCTATGACACCGGCCTGACGGAACTCGCCGATTCTGCATCCGGTCTTCACACGGTTCTGGTCCGCGCTTTCCGTGCGGCATCAGACGATGAAAAACTCGGCGTGCTGTGCGCGCATCCTGATCTTGCCGGTAAACTCGCAGCGGCCAAACGCCTGACGCCTGAATCCACCTCCGAGCAGGCATCCGCCGGTCTTGATGCGTTGACGGACGATGAGCGCAAAACGTTCACCGAACTCAACGACGCTTACACGCAGAAATTCGGCTTTCCTTTCATCATCGCGGTCAAGGGCCGCAACAAAAGAGAAATTCTCGACGCTTTCAAGCGGCGCATCGAGAACACGAAAGCTGCCGAGCTGGAAACGGCGTCCGAACAGGTTGAGCGCATCGCGCTGCTGCGGCTCAAAGATATTCTCCCTGAGACACTTTACTAGGATAAGACAATGAGCCGTAATTATTATGCACCGACCGGCGGCCTGCCACCCCAGACGCAACTCCTGACCGATCGCGCCATGTTCACCGAAGCCTATGCGGTTATTCCGAAAGGCACATTCAGCGATATCGTCACGAGCTTTCTTCCCTTCTGGGACAAGACGCGGCTGTGGATCATCGCCCGCCCGCTATCAGGTTTTGCCGAGACTTTCTCGCAATATATTATGGAAGTGCAGCCCGGCGGCGGCAGCGATCGCGCGGAACTCGATGACGGTGCGCAGGGTGTGCTGTTTGTCGTTGAAGGCGAAATCACCGTCACGCTTGCAGGTAAGAATCATGTGCTGACCGAAGGCGGTTATGCCTATCTGCCGCCCAAAAGCGGTTGGACGCTTCGCAACAATTCAGGCGCTGTCGCACGCTTCCATTGGGTGCGCAAGGCTTATGAACATGTCGACGGCCTTGATGTGCCGGAGCCGCTTTTCCTCAATGAAAAGAACATCGCACCGACGCCAATGCCAGACACCAATGGCGCATGGGCCACAACACGCTTTGTCGATCCGAACGATCTGCGCCACGACATGCATGTGACTGTAGTGACTTTCGAGCCGGGCGGCGTCATTCCATTTGCTGAAACCCATGTGATGGAACACGGGCTTTATGTGCTCGAAGGCAAGGCCGTCTACCGGCTCAATCAGGATTGGGTGGAAGTGGAAGCCGGGGACTTTATGTGGCTGCGCGCTTTCTGCCCGCAGGCTTGCTATGCCGGTGGTCCGGGCAAATTCCGCTATCTGCTTTACAAGGACGTAAACCGACACATGAAATTGTCGCGATAGACGCCACGCATCACTCTCCTGACAAAGGCCGGATTTGCTCCGGCCTTTTCTTTAGAGCATAGCTCTGATTGCTTTCCCAAATAAAAACGGCGGGCCGAAGCCCGCCGCCACCATTCTTCTGACTGGAGATCAGATTAAAATAACAAAGCAGTCCTTCTACTTTGTCGAATGGTATCTCTGTATATCTAGTTTTCTAATTGCATATAATACCAATATATATTGAGAATATTTGCATTAGTATTAGTAAATGGGGAAATTAGGATTATCAAACTTCGTGTACTGGCCGCCACGTAATGTAACGGCCAGCACACTTATTAGCCAGCGCACTTATTAGAACGAACGCTGGAAGCGAACCATGCCCTGCCATGCGTCCTTGCCCTTGAGGTAGGACTTGTCGTCCTGCCACTTGGTGTAGGAAACTTCTGGAGTAACAGTAAAGCCAGGCACCATTTCATAGGCAACGTTAGCGGTTGCAGCAAAGGTGCTGCTGCCGTCATAAGCAGCCTGCACATTGAAAGTCGCCTGTTCGGTTGCCTTGAATGCAGCACCACCCCAGACAGCCCAATCGCCACCCCATGTGCCGTAGAAGCTGCTGATCGCCCGGACCTGACCGACAACGTTGCCGGAGTCATCCTTCACGTCGAAATACTTGTCCTTATTCGACTTGTAACCGCCCATAACCCAGAGCGAGAAGCGATCCGTGAGGTTTACGTCGCCACGCAGCTTGCCTGCCCATTCTTCGTTACGAGCGTCATAAGCTGCAACGGCTACAATCTTGCCCCAGCCCTGTTCATATTTCACACCACCAACGACATGCGGGGCGTAATCCTTGATGACGCCGTCGTAGCCGTACTTGCTATCAGTATCGGCGTTGTTGCCCTGTTCAAGCGACAGAATTGCCGACAGGCCATTGTCACCATTGGAGGTATAGCTGATAAGGCCGGTGCGATAACCACCTGCAAGGATCACGTCATCGTTGATGACATCGCCAAGGTAACCAGGGAAGGTAACGAAAGCCGACTCGTCGAGACCAACGCGAAGACCACCGAGCTGGATATAGCCGTAACGCAGTGAGCCGGATGCGCCTTCTACGCCGTTGCCCCAGTCATAACGGGTTTCAGCAAAGGTCTTGAGGGTGCCAAGTTCAGTTTCCGAAGCCGTGCTGAAGCGGAGTGTGAAGCGAGCCTTGTTGTCCCAGGTCTTACGCTTGTATCCGTCACTCGCAAGGGCAGCGCCGTCGCGATCGGTAAATCCACGGCCATATACATCGTTGCCACCAGTCAGATCGTAACGAACATAGCCGGAGACGCGCAGGCATGTCTCGGTGCCAGGAATGTAGAAATAGCCTGCACCATATGCATCGCAAACGCGTACGTAATCAGCGGCCTCTGGTTCTGGTGCAACGATTGCATCGGCAGCTTGAGCCGCACCATTTCCCGCAGCGATGACTGCTGCCGAACCCAGAAGAAAACCCTTAATAGTCATTTTGATATGCCTCCAGTAAATATGAATAATTAACACTATCGACTGATAGAATGAATCCAATACAGATCTCAATTACAACTTATCAATCATGGAAATAATAAATAACTATGTGGCAAATCCAGCACTATTTAACAGTATATTATATTTACCCAACTAATATTTACTTAAAGTATAGGCTATTTATATTAAACTATATTCCCTTACCAATTAATTGGTTATTATCTTACGAATACCAATTTTCTAATTCATGCCTGACCGCTTTAAAGGCCTGAACCTTGCGAAGGCAGTTCTCTTATCCGAGAAGACCAACCTTTACGATAAGCCCCGGCCTGCCCTTGATTGCAGAACTACGACAAACTTACAAAGTAGAATATTCAATTTTTTATAATCTATATTTTAGAAATCAATTACATTGCCGACTTCACGCAATATATTATCTATTGCATTTAATTTGACTTTGTGATTATTAATATATCATGGTCGGTAAGTTATTTAACGACCTTCTCTCATTGCCACTCAGAAGAGAATGTATTAATGAAAACTTATAGCCTGATCGGCCTTGCAATTGGCTTTGCTGTGGTTTCGAGTATTCCGGCGTTTGCCGCCCCTCTCCCAGGCGGCGCAAGCACCCTCCAGGAAACATATCAGGACTGGACTGTTTCCTGTCAGTCCGAAAAAGAAACAACTGTCTGCGCTATACGGCAGGATCAAAGCAGCACTCAGACGGGTCAGCGCGTTCTGACTGCCGAGTTGCGCAATATACCTGGTGGTAAGGTTGAAGGCGTCATTCTAATGCAATTTGGCCTTGATCTTGTAAAAGGCGTTGCGCTGAAGATCGATGAAGCTGACGGGCCGCAGCTGACATTTTCAACCTGTCTGCCGCAGGGCTGTCTGGCACCAGTGAGTTTTGATGCCAAGCAAGTGGCCGCTTTGAAGGCCGGCACTAATTTGAACGTGAATGCGACTGCGCTTAGTCCAAGTCAGGCTGTGGCTTTCAAAATTTCGTTAAAAGGTTACGGCGCAGCGCTCGACCGTATTATTGCACTCACGAAATAATTTGGGGGCATTTGATTTTAGCGGATACATAGGGATGTCCGCAGCATCACAGAGCATGCCGTATGGTTTCTACCGTACGGCATTTTTTTGTGATCCGCGCTGAGTGAAAGTTTCACACTTGTCCAGCCTGAAAAGGCCTTTCAAATTCAGAGCGGCTCCAGTGGATACAGAACCCTTGGACCCGCTCTAAATATTTGCCTTTGCGCAATATACCACGCAAAATTGTTTCGCGTTTGTGGCTCAAATGCTCGTAATTATTTTGATACGACACTGATGCGCATGAGAGAGCGTCGCCAGCGCATGGTCATCAGCACAGAAACTATCGCAAGCCCTGCCGCCAGACCAAGCCAGACTCCTGCCCCACCAAAGCCGAACTGGAATGCAAGCAACGCGCCGAACGGCAGTCCTACGCCCCAATAGCCGACCAACGCCAGATACATGGGTACGCGCGTATCTCTGAGGCCACGCAGCATACCTGCAGCCACCGCCTGCGCTCCATCGACAATCTGGAAAAGTGCCGCGAGTGCTAAGAAGGTGACCGCGAGTTCGATAACGGCAAAGTTTTCCGGATCTTTGAGATTAAGAAACACACCGATAAACAGACGCGGAATCAGAATCATCAACAAGCCCATGATCGCCATGAAACCCACGCCAAGCGCATAGGCGCTCCAACCGGCATAGGCCACGGCCTGAGCGTCGCCACGGCCGTAAGCCCGCCCCACGCGCACGGTTGCAACCTGACCGAAACCGAGTGGCACCATGAAGCTCAGAGAAGCGACTTGTATAGCAACTGCATGGGCAGCCATGGCAGTGGGGCCGATATAGCCCATCATGACAACGGCTGCATAAAAGATCGATGTTTCAAACACAAAGGTCAGCGCCATCGGAAAACCTATGCGCCAGAGCTCAACAAAACGCGGCCAGTCCGGACGCCAGAACCGCCCAAACAGCCGATACCGACGGAACCGGCGGTGACGCATGGTAATGAAAGCCATACCCAGAAACATCATCGTACTCGACAGGGTAGTGGCGATACCCGCGCCATGGAGTTCCATTCTTGGAAAACCGAAATGGCCGAAAATCAGTGTCCAGCCAGCCAGCGCGTTAAACCCGATAGCGACGGCTGCAACAATCAGCGTCCACATCGGCTTTTCCATCGCCGCAAAGAATGAGCGCAGCACGATATAAAACAGATACGGCAACAGTGCCCATTGCAACGTATGCATGAAATCGGTCGAGCGCGCGGCGATATCCGGTTGCTGACCAAGGAAGAGGAATATTTCCTCGCAATGCCAGAGCACGATCCAGATCGGAATCGAGATGATAATGGCCGACCACATGCCCTGACGCACGGTACGGCGCACATCGCGCACCGAATGACGGTTCCTGCCAAGTGCAATGGCGATCATCGGCATCACAGCCGAAACCAGCCCCATCGAGAAGATCATCAGGGTGTGATAGAAACTCGTCGTCAGGAGCGCCGAAGCCAGCGTGTCCTTGCCAAGACGGCCAATGAAGATCACATCGGTCGCAGTCAATGCTGCCTGTGAAAGATTGGTCAGAATCAGCGGCCAGCCCAATTTGAGAGCCATCCCCATTTCCCGGGTCCAGCGCTGAACGCTGCTCATGTGAGGCTCATGAAAGCTCGCATCAAATGTATTGGTCACAAACTTACTCCCGGGGGCACTCCCCGTACCATCCGTGGCCGTCAACCCACTGGACAATCCATAACGAAAGCACGCGCCGAGACATCAAAGGCTCAGAGACCAGGTCGATCTGAGGAGAATGGCGTGTGATACGAGTATCGATCGCCCCATGCCGGCTAAGAGCGTTCATCGCTTCAAAAGCGACTTCGCCCCAACTTTTCGGGTTATTCAATTTCTATTGGGAACGTTGTGGATGTTCCAGAAATTGATCCGGAGCCAGGCGGGCTGCGCATCGATTTGCACAAAATTAGAGCACAATGGATATCAGACTTGCTTAAAGAAGCAACACACCTTGGGAAGTAAATTCTGATCTCCTGACATGCATGGAAATCAATTTCCAGACATGTCGCAAAAATGCACTTTCTGGTCTGCAGAACAGTTGACCGTTACATCTGATTATCTAGGAATGTCGTGGATGCAATTTTGCGAGGGAAATCATGCGCAGCACCAAAGTCATCCATATTGTCGGCTGTCACGCAGAAGGCGAAGTCGGTGATGTCATCGTAGGTGGCGTGGCCCCTCCTCCTGGCAATACGGTGTGGGAGCAGTCACGCTTCATCGCCAGTGACGAGGCCTTGCGTAATTTCGTGCTGAACGAGCCGCGCGGCGGCGTGTTCCGCCACGTCAATCTGCTGGTGCCTCCGAAAGATCCGCGCGCGCAGATGGGTTTCATCATCATGGAACCCGCCGACACCCCGCCCATGTCCGGCTCCAATTCGATCTGTGTCTCCACGGTTCTTCTGGATAGCGGCATTATCCCCATGCAAGAACCAGTCACGCGCATGGTGCTGGAAGCGCCGGGCGGGCTCATCGAGGTGGAGGCTGAATGCCGTAACGGCAAGGCTGAGCGCATCAGTGTGCGCAACGTACCGTCTTTCGCGGACCGTCTGGATGCATCGCTGGAAGTTGAAGGCCTCGGCACGATCACCGTTGACACAGCCTATGGCGGCGACAGCTTCGTTATTGTTGATGCAGCTTCTATTGGAATGAAAATCGAGCCGGGTCAGGCACGGGAACTGGCTGAGATTGGCGTTAAGATCACGAAAGCTGCCAATGAACAGCTTGGCTTCCGCCATCCTGAAGAAGACTGGAACCACATTTCCTTCTGCCAGATCACCGAGCCGGTGACGCGCGATGGCGACGTACTGACGGGCGTGAACACCGTTGCCATTCGACCAGCCAAGCTCGACCGTTCTCCGACCGGCACCGGCTGCTCGGCGCGCATGGCCGTGCTTCATGCAAAAGGCCAGATGAAAGTCGGCGAGAAATTTATCGGAAAGTCCGTGCTGGGCACAGAGTTTCACTGCCGATTGGACAAGGCTCTGGAGCTTGCTGGCAAACCGGCCATCAGCCCGATCATTTCCGGTCGCGCATGGGTGACGGGAACTTCGCAGCTCATGCTCGATCCGAGCGATCCGTTTCCAAGCGGCTACCGTCTGTCGGATACTTGGCCAAATATGCCTGAGTAAGCCAGAGCAAGGCGCCAATAAAAAACCCCGCCAAAAGCGGGGTTTTTCGATAGTGCAAAGCTATAACCTTATGCGAAGTCGAGAGCACGGTCGCCGTCTTCGTCCTTGATGCGCGATGGCAGGCCTATCTGGTTCAGGATGTGGAGGAAAGGCTTCGGGTTCAGCTCTTCCACATTGACCATCTTCTTCACATCCCATTCGCCCGAAGCGATCAGGATTGCAGCTGCGACCGGCGGAACCCCAGCGGTGTAGGAAATGCCCTGCGAACCCACTTCGTTATAAGCGTCCTTGTGGTCGGCAACGTTGTAGATGAAGACTTCCTTCTCCTTGCCGTCCTTGGTGCCCTTAACGAAATCGCCAATGCAAGTCTTGCCGGTGTAATCCGGTGCCAGTGACGATGGATCAGGCAGCACAGCCTTAACTACCTTGAGCGGGATAACTTCCAGACCTTCAGCAGTTTTCACCGGCTGTTCGGAGAGAAGGCCGAGATTGTTCAGCACGGTGAAGACGTTGATATAGTGATCGCCAAAGCCCATCCAGAAACGCACATCGGCGTTCGGATAGTTCTTTGAGAGCGAATGCACTTCATCATGGCCGGTCATATAAGCCTTGCTTGGGCCAACGACAGGCAGATCAAAGGTGTGTCCAACTTCGAACATCTTGTTCGACTGCCATTCACCACCCTGCCAGGAATAGACCGTGCCGGTGAATTCGCGGAAATTGATTTCCGGATCGAAATTGGTTGAGAACCAGCGGCCATGCGAACCGGCATTGATGTCAACGATGTCGATGGATTTAACTTCATCGAGATAGTCGTCGGCAGCCAGACGCGCATAAGCATTGACCACGCCCGGATCAAAGCCGATGCCGAGAATGGCGGTGATGCCCTTCTCTTCGCATTCCTTCAGGTTCTTCCATTCGTAGTTGCCATACCACGGTGGGGTTTCGCAAATCTTCTTCGGATCTTCATGGATCGCGGTGTCCATGTAAGCCACGCCCGTATCGATACAGGCGCGAAGAACCGACATATTGAGGAAGGAAGATCCGACATTGATGACGATCTGAACGCCGATTTTCTGGATCAGAGCCTTGGTGGCTTCAATATCCAGAGCGTCCAGCCCATGCGCTTCCAGTTTCACCTCGGTCTTGAGGCTCTTCTTTTCATGCACGCTATCGATAATCTTGCGGCATTTCTCAACCGTGCGGGACGCAATATGGATATCGCCCAATATGTCAGAGTTTTGCGCACATTTATGTGCAACAACCTGTGCCACGCCCCCGGCGCCGATAATGAGAACGTTCTTCTTCATTTTCTGTCGATGCTTCCTCTTCCAGCGGTTTCCCGCCATCTGTTTCGCGTCCCCGGCGCTCTCAGCCGCGGAACCTGTTTAAGTTTTACGCCGCTGAGTAATACCGCGACGCAGGGTTCAGGAGAGCGAACCCTCGAAATCCGCATAATCAAATTCGCGGACAATTTTGACCGTGCCGTCGAGTTCACGCACGGCAATGGCTGGCATTTTCACGCCATTAAACCAGTTCTTCTTGACCATCGTATAACCGGCCGCATCTTCAAATGAGAGGCGGTCGCCAATGGTAATCGGCTTATCGAAAGTGAACTCGCCGAAAATATCGCCAGCAAGGCAGGACTTGCCGCAAATCATGTAGCTGTGCTCGCCATTGTTTGGCGCCATCTTCGCCTTTTCGCGATAGATGAGCAGATCGAGCATATGTGCTTCGATCGAGCTATCGACGATGGCGAGGTTCTTGCCGTTATAAAGCGTGTCAAGAACCGTCACTTCCAGCGTCGTGGTTTTGGTGATCGAAGCCTCACCCGGCTCCAGATAGACCTGTACGCCGAACTTTTCCGAGAACGCCTTCAGGCGTGCGCAGAATTCATCGACCGGATAATCGTCGCCGGTGAAGTGGATACCGCCGCCAAGGCTAACCCATTCAACACGGTGCAGAAGCGAGTCGAATTTTTCTTCAATGTCGGTCAGCATCTTGTCGAAAAGACCGAAATCGGAATTCTCGCAATTGTTATGGATCATGAAGCCGGTCACGCGGTCCATGACCTTTTCAACCTTCGCAACATCCCATTCGCCAAGACGGCTGAACGGACGCGCCGGGTCAGCCAGATCAAAGGTCGAAGACGAAATGCCCGGGTTCAGACGCAGGCCACGCTTGATATGTGCTGCCTTGTCGGCAAAGCGCTCCAGCTGGCCAATCGAATTGAAGATGATCTTGTCAGCATGCGAAATGACTTCATCGATCTCGTTATCGGCATAAGCCACGCTATAGGCATGGGTTTCGCCGCCAAATCTTTCATGACCGAGACGCACTTCATTAAGCGAGGACGACGTGGTGCCGTCCATATATTCGCTCATCAGATCAAACACCGACCATGTGGCAAAGCATTTCAGCGCCAATAGCGCCTTTGCGCCGGATTTCTCGCGCACATAGGCAACCTTTTCCATGTTGCGCTTCAGCTTGGTCTTGTCGATCAGATAGTAGGGCGTCTGGATCATGAGCGTTCCGGGTCGTCAATTGGGGAAATATGGCCTGTCCAGCTAGGCTGGCGAGCACGTTGTTTGAGTCTGGCGCGCATCTCATCCGAAAACCGCTTTGCACTTTTCGGGACACGCTTTAAAGCCGCTGTTGGTACAGGCTTATAGGAAGCTTGTGACAGAAACACAAATCCGCCACAGACGTTTAGAGAAAAAATTCTCCGACGCGGCAGCGGATTCTGTAATTCTTAGCTTCATATAGAGTTTTTCTGCCAAATTTGAACCCCTTTGAATTTTTATTGAAGCCGTTTTACTTCATTCCCCATTCCGAAGATCAAAAAAGCATTTTATAAGGCCAGCCAACGCGTGCGGACAGCGGGCATCAACCCGCCTCTGAAATGCGGGATAGGACCAGGGAAAGAAATGCAGATCGAAAATCCAGCCGCCACTGCCACAGCAGGGGCTACTGCAGGCTGGGGAGAATTGTTCGCGGGCAGGAATGCGATCCGTTCGCTAACACTTGTGGGCGGCGTTGCGCTCCACGCTATCAATGTTTTCATTGCTACAACCATATTACCAACCGTTGTCGCCGATATTGGCGGCATGGACTATTACGCCTGGAACACGGCGCTGTTTGTAACAGCCTCGATTCTTGGCTCGGCCCTTGTGCCAAAACTTCTTTCGCAGGCCGGGCCGCGTAACGCCTATCTTGTAGCCGCCATTATCTTTGCAGCCGGAACACTGGCCTGTGGCTTAGCACCTTCCATGCCAGCCATGCTCGCGGGTCGTGTTGTGCAGGGACTTGGCGGTGGCATGATGCTGGCGCTGTCCTATGCCATGATCCGTATCGTCTTTGATGAATCGCTCTGGCCTCGCGCCATTGCGCTCGTTTCCGGCATGTGGGGCGTGGCAACGCTTGTTGGCCCGGCTATTGGCGGCATTTTTGCTGAACTTGGCGTGTGGCGCGCAGCCTTCTGGTCGCTTGTGCCGGTGATCGGTATTTTTGCCATCATGGCGACGCTCATCCTGCCAAAACGCGCGGGCGATGATGAAGCCAAAGACAAGCTTGCCTGGCCACAGCTTATTCTGCTGACGGCAGCCGTGCTGATCGTCTCGGCGGCGAGTATTTCAGCAAGCACGTTCTGGAATGTCGCTGGCGTTGTAATTGCTTTTGCTGTGCTGCTGTTGCTTGTCATTGTTGAACGGAAGGCCACGAAACGCATTCTGCCGAAAGGCACTTTCAGCATCAAGCGACTTGGTGCGCTCTATATGACGATGGGCTTTCTCGGTGCATCAGTCACAAGTTCGGAAGTCTTTGTGCCACTGTTTTTCCAGGTATTGCATAACCAGTCACCATTGGTGGCAGGCTATCTTGCAGCACTCATGGGCGGCAGCTGGACGCTTGGTTCCATCGGCTCATCGGGTGTATCCGGTGCCCGTGTGAACCGTGTCATCCTTGCAGCCCCTGTTATGGGAATAGCCGGCATGGTGACACTTGCGATTCTCGTCCCTCCGGGCAGCGAAGGACATTGGTATGATCTTCTACCGATCTGTCTTGCCATGGCAATTATAGGCTTTGGTGTCGGCATGACATGGCCGCATCTGCTCACCCGCGTCTTCAAACGTGCTGAAGCTGCGGACCAGAATCTGGCTTCTGCGTCACTAACCACGGTGCAGCTGTTCACGACTGCCATGGGGGCAGCGCTCGCTGGCATGGTTGCCAATCTGGCAGGGTTAAGCAATCCCGGTGGCGTAGCAGGCACTGCCAATGCAGCGCTCTGGTTGTTCATCGGATTTTCCGCCCTTTCAGGCATCGCACTGCTTTCTGCCATAGCGCTTGTTCGCAGCTCGCGCTGACACACAAAAAGCGGCTTCCGGAGGTACAACATACTCCGGAAGCCACAGCGATTAGAAAGCAATTCCTTGAGGCTGCGTTTGAATTCGATTTAATTGCGCGGAGAATACAAACCGATGACTCTTGATGTCGGGACGCAGAAGCATTATTCCAACTTCCGTAATCTTCGTCCGGCTATGGCGCAGCATACCGGCAAATCACGACCTCGCGGAAGCCACCCTGAAGGCAGCCAGACGCGATCCCCTATGATTGCGATTAGAACGCTCGCTTCTTGAGAAGCGAGCACCGTGAAAAGCGAAACAGAGACAGTTCCGACAATGAGCAGCAATTTTAATCAGGAAACCGTTCTTGACGTTCACCACTGGACCGACAGGCTGTTTTCCTTCCGCACCACGCGCGACCAGGGCTTTCGCTTCCAGAGCGGCCAGTTCATCATGATCGGCCTTGAAGTGAACGGCAAACCGCTGTTGCGCGCTTATTCGATTGCTTCCAGCGTCTACGACGAACAGCTCGAATTTTTCTCGATCAAAGTGCAGGACGGCCCACTGACGTCGCGCTTGCAGCACCTCAAAGAGGGCGACAAGATTCTCGTCGGCAAAAAGCCGGTCGGCACATTGCTTTATGACAATCTCATTCCGGGTGACAATCTGTGGCTGCTTTCGACGGGCACCGGCCTTGCACCGTTCCTCTCAATCATCCGCGATCTTGAAGCCTATGAGCGCTACAAGAAAATCATCCTTGTGCACGGCGTGCGCGAAGTGAACGAATTGGCCTATGCCGATCTCATCACCAAAGAACTGCCGGACGACGAGTTCCTCGGCGAAATGGTGCGCGAGAAGCTCATTTATTATCCGACTGTGACCCGTGAAGAATTCCGCAATCAGGGTCGTCTTACGGATCTGATCAGTTCGGGCAAGATGTTCGAGGATTTGGGCCTGCCAAAGTTCTCCGAACAGGACGACCGCATGATGCTCTGCGGAAGCCCGGAAATGCTTGCCGACATGCGCCAGATTCTCGAAGGCCTTGGCCTCGAAGAAGGTAGCCAAAGCGAAGCCGGTCACTTCGTCATCGAAAAGGCTTTCGTCGAAAAGTAAGACTTTGCGCTCAAGCGATGTTTAAAAGGGCGGCCAAAGTGCCGCCCTTATTTTTCGTATCTTGCTTTATCCGGCACCAGCACTATGCTCACAGCCATGATAAAGTGTTCGAGTACCCCCTGCATCGCGCTCCTGTGATTTCATCACACGTTTCATCACTGGGAGCATGAACGTAAGCAAACTTCCGGTTTCTTACGGGGTTTTCGTTTGCATATACGCAAGCGGACAAATGCCGATCTGATCGGCGATTGCGCATTATCCCAAACAAAGCTGCTTCGTCACTTTTGCCGGATATGCCTGATGCAGTGAGCACTCTCATGAAAAATTACTTTGAAAGCCCGTTTAAGGGAATCACCCTCGATAAGCAGGTCACACATCCAAACATCATCGTAGGGCGTTACAGCTATTATTCCGGCTATTATCATGGCCATAGTTTCGACGATTGCGCCCGCTTTCTCCTGCCCGATGAAGGTGCCGACAAGCTTATCGTCGGCAGCTTCTGCTCAATCGGATCGGGTGCCGCCTTTATCATGGCAGGCAATCAGGGCCATCGAAACGACTGGATCAGCACCTTCCCTTTCTTCTTCATGCCCGAAGTGGACATGTTTGCGGGTGCTAAGAATGGCTACGCTCCCTCTGGCGATACAGTCATCGGCAATGATGTGTGGATTGGCTCTGAAGCCATCATCATGCCCGGTGTGAAGATCGGCCACGGTGCAATCATTGGCACGCGGGCGTTGGTTACACGTGATGTCGAACCCTATGCGATTGTCGGTGGCAACCCTGCCCGCACAATCCGTTCGCGTTTCAACGAAGCAAGCGTCAGCATGCTTCTGGAAATGCGGTGGTGGGAATGGCCCGATGATCAGCTGAAGGGCGCTATGCCTATTTTGACCGGCGGTGATATTGCAGCGCTTTATCACTATTGGCAGAGCGTTGTTCACTGCAGGTGACCTGGGGCCTGCTCGCAAATTGCGAGCAGGCTTTCTCCACGCAATACAGCTCTGACGTCTAGAGCACATCCCGAAAAGTGCGAAGCGGTTTTCGGAAAAAGATGCGCTTAAAAACAAATGGATAGAGAATTTCCAATGATTCAATCAAAACAGGAAATTCTCTAGAGCATAATTCCTTAAACTTGGATCAGTTTAAGGAATTATGCTCTGATTTTAAAGGGTTAGAGCGACCTTTGGGCGTCCAATAGGACGCCCGGTGCTCTAATCTTCGGATCATGTAAAGCCAGCTCATATCTCACATATGAAAAACATGATTGCAATATTCATATTTACATGGCAGTTATAACTGACTGACTATCAGTCAGTCAAAGCGACAGCCTGAAAGGTCGGCTAAAGTGTGCGTGCAGGTCTTTCAGGTTGTCGTCCTCAAAAATCAACCAAAGATAAGCGCTGCGGCTGGTTTAGAGCGCAGTTCGATCTGACTGTTTGTTTTTTAGCGTGTTATCCCGAAATCATCTCACACTTTTCGGGATGCGCACGGTCCAATGTTAACGCGCATCTTCTCCGAAAACCGTTTCACACTTTTCGGGATGCGCTCCAAGACTGCTGCGGCAGAAGCGAGATCCTATGTTTCACGATACAGAACAATGGCCTTACATCGTTACCCTTGCCAAAGGCCCCTCTACGATTGAAGACGTGCGTGCATTTTTCGACAGCTGGAACGCATGGCTGGATGAAGGAAAGCCGTTCATTGCCATTCGTCGCTTTGTTGACGAGGCAGCACTCGTTCATCCAGATGGCGCTCCACGCGAAATCAAACAATGGTTTCAGCAAAATGCCGAACGTATCCGCAATCAGGTTATGGCGATGATTAGCATCGTACCAGAATCCGTGTATGAGGAATTAAGTCGTATGGATGCGGAAAAGCTGTTTCGCGTGCCAGCAGGAACATTTTCTAATGTGGATGCAGCACTGCACTGGCTCGAAGACAGAGTTGTGCGTCCCAATCAGCTTGCCTTTGACAGAGTAGCGATCCGCGCAAAACTGGAGACATAGATTTGCCAGCAGCCAAGCCCAAGCCCCGCACGAAACCGGCCGAGATACGCCGTAGCGAGCTGATGGCGGCTGCTGAAACGATCTTTCTGGAAAAAGGCTTTGCGGCAACAAGCGTCGATGAGATCGTACGCAAAGCCGATGTTGCCAAGGGCACATTCTATCTGCATTTTCGCAGCAAGGATGATATTCTGACCGCTCTGCGTGAGCGGTTTGTTACATCCTATTGCGAAGACCTCGACAGGGAATTGGACGCAGTACCGATGGGTGACTGGAACGGGCGTCTTTCGGCCTGGGCCGCGACCGGGGTCGCAGGCTATCTCGATAATTACCGCGTGCATGATCTGGTTTTTTATGATTTTCACCCACCCATGCGGCATGTGAAGCAGGAAAACCCGGCCGTCCTTCGACTTGAAAAACTTCTGAGAGATGGTCAAGCTGCGGGAATCTGGAAGATCGATAACACACGCTTGCTGGCAACACTTCTCTTCCATGCATTGCATGGCGCGGTCGACGACTTCATCATCCGCTCAAACATCGCAGAACGCGATGAAATGGTTCGCGGCGTGCAGGATCTGTTTTTGAAAGCAGTCAGATCTTAGGCTCAGCTATTTCTTAACGCCAAACACATGTTCAGGCCCCGGAAAAGACCGCGCGCGCACTTCTTCCGCATAGGATTTTGCGGCATCAGAAACCTGCGGAGCAAGCTCGGCAAAGCGCTTGACGAAACGCGGTGTAAAATCCTGAAACAGTCCCAGCATATCATCTGATACAAGGATTTGGCCATCGCAGGCGGATGACGCACCAATACCAATTGTTGGAATTGTCAGCGTCTTAGTGAGCTCACGAGCCAATGGCTCGAAAGTGCCTTCTATTACCAGCGCAAAAGCACCTGCATCGGCAATTGCCTGTGCATCGCGGCGAATTTGATTGGCTTCCTCATCATCGCGGCCCAGCGAGCGAAAGCCGCCGACCGTATTGACCTGTTGTGGCATCAGCCCGACATGGCCGAAGACCGGAATGCCACGTTTGACGAGGAATTCAACCGTCTCGGCCATTTCCTCGCCACCCTCAAGCTTCACGCCGTCGCAGCCTGTTTCCTGCATGATGCGCGCTGCGTTGTGGAACGCTTGTTCTTTCGATTCCTGATAAGAACCAAATGGCATATCGACAATTACACAAGCATGCTCGACGCCACGCATAACCGCCTGCCCATGCGCAATCATCATGTCGAGCGTAACGCCAAGGGTCGAATCCATTCCGTAAAGCACCATGCCAAGCGAGTCGCCCACCAGAAGCAAATCGCAATGTGGATCGAGCAGGCGCGCAATTGGCGTCGTGTAGGCCGTGAGGCTGACAATCGGGCGCTCACCCTTCATCGCTTCAATCGCCTTTGGCGAAAGGCGCTTCTTTTTAACAGTCGCGCTCATTTCAGGCCGCCTTTTCCTGCGCTTTAAGCGCTATCACCCGATTATCAAGAAGGCGCGTTGAACCGAGCCGCACAAAAAGCGCCACCAGGACCGGCCTGCCCTGTACCGAAGTCAGACGCTCCAGCGTTTCAGGATCGCGTAATGCGATGACTTCCGGTGTCGCCAGCGATTCCGTTTCAATGAACACACGGATTGCAGCCTCAAATGCTTCCGGATCGTCGATGCCGGAACGATAAAGTCGCTCAGCTTCGTCCAGTGCCTTTGGCACGATGATCGCAGCCGCGCGTTGCTCGGATGTCAGATAGACGTTGCGTGACGAACAGGCGAGCCCATCATCTTCACGCACGGTTTCAACACCAACCACACGCACAGGGATCGCCATATCCTCGACCATGTGGCGAATGATGACGAGTTGTTGAAAATCCTTCTCGCCAAAATAAGCAGCGTCAGAGCCGATAATGTTGAAAAGCTTGCTGACAACTGTTGCGACGCCTGCAA
>RCUT01000240.1_pt1 | contig 30315 bp, 32 predicted proteins | sample 2166171 | NCBI WGS metagenome assembly RCUT01 (sample SAMN09932757, study PRJNA488358) | compost metagenome | isolation source: compost soil in 4-hydroxybenzoic | place: Germany: Experimental Botanical Garden | reverse complement strand
TTTTTAGATCTTGTTATCTTCTTCGCGGATTGTCCGCAAATTGCAGGCGATTTGATTTAAGGTGGTGCTGAAGGTGGCGAGGTCTGCTTCCGGGATGGTCCGGGTGACGCGGGATTGATAAGTTTCAATCACGCGATTCAGATCCTCCAGTTTCGTCAGGCCTTCCGCCGTCAGCGTCAGCAGGCGTATGCGTTTGTCATAGGGCGATGTGGAACGCAGCAGATAGCCCTGCTTTTCCAGCTGAGTAAGGGTGCGCATCAGCGGCGGCAGTTCAATGCCCTGCACCTCCGCCAGTTCGCTAACCGAGACGTTGCACCCCAGCTGATGTAGCTGCATCAGCACCGTCCAGCTTGACTGGGTCATACCGGTATCGTTGAGAGCGGCGTCGATAGTCGCACGCCACTGGCGTACCACCATTGCCATGCGCATCCCCATCGGACGGCGGGCAAACAGTTCGTCTTCGGTCATCTTTCTTTCCTCATTTAGCGCCAATCCCACCAGGCGTTGTTGGCGCGGGCAGTTTGAACGCGGACAGCGCGGAGAAACCGGAACGTACAGGCAGTACGTAAGGAGTGACTCGCTACGCTCACCCTCCGGGCCGCCCTGAAGGACGTGCAAAATACGTTCGTATTTTGTCGAGCACAGCCCGGGTTCAAAATGACAAGCAGAATAGCCCTGGTGGCCAGGCTTGTCGCTGTGAGGAAAATAATACTTATCAGGGTAAGTATCAAGAAACGAAGGGAGAAGAAGCATTAATTGATAAATACGGTGAATGTAACCATCCCGAGTGACGCCAGCTTCCCGCCCACGCCGGGCCAGGCCAGGCAGACTGCTGGCCTCGACGGGGACAGCTCGCAGCCTGCGGGGAGCAGGCCGGTCGCCCGGACAGCACCCTTGCGCCGCAGTCCGGGGACAAGCGCATTTTTTAATTGAGCTGATCCCGCCGCAGCCCGACGTCTTTCAGCTGTTCGTCGCTCATTCGCTGCAAAACCCGGCGCGTTTGCCTGCGCAGCCACCATTTTTTGATCGCTCTGCCCGCCAGGACAAACCCAATAAACGGCTGTCTTACGCGGTTCTCATGAAATTCCATACTCCACCTCCTCACCTTGCCAGAGGCTTTATCTTCGCGGATCTGAGGGTAAACAATACAGATTCAAAAAACTCTTTTCTTTAACATACAGATTGGCTAAAACAGTATCTGCGTGGGATTTTCACCGCCCATCTGTACTGGTTTATCAATCTGTATGGCGACAATAAGGGATACAGCATGACGCGTTACCAACATCTGGCCAGCCTGCTGGCGGAGCGTATTGAGCAAGGGCTGTATCGCCACGGAGAGAAGCTGCCTTCGGTTCGCAGCCTGAGTCAGGAGCACGGGGTGAGCATCAGCACCGTGCAGCAGGCCTATCAGACGCTTGAACAGCAGCAGATGATCGTCCCCCAGCCGCGTTCCGGCTACTTTGTCGCCCCGCGTAAAGCCCAGCCGCCGGTACCGCCGATGTCGCGCCCGGTCCAGCGCCCGGTGGAAATCACCCAGTGGGATCAGGTGCTGACCATGCTCGACGCGCGCAATGATAAAAGCATTATCCCTTTCGGCGGCGGCTCGCCTGACGTCACCCAGCCGAGCCTGAAGCCCATCTGGCGCGAGCTGAGCCGGGTTATCCAGCACAATCTCAGCGAGGTGCTGAACTACGACGAGCTGGCCGGACGCCGCGAGCTGCGCGAACAAATCGCCCGCCTGATGCTCGACGGAGGCTCGGTGCTCACCGCCGACGATCTGATCATCACCAGCGGCTGCCACAGCGCGCTATCGCTGGCGCTGCTCTCGGTATGCCAGCCCGGCGATATCGTCGCCGTCGAATCTCCGTCCTATTACGGCACCATGCAGCTGCTGCGCGGTTTGGGGCTCAAGGCCATTGAGATCCCCACCGATCCGGACAGCGGGATCAGCGTCGAAGCCCTGGAGCTGGCGCTGGAGCAGTGGCCGATCAAGGGCGTTATCCTGGTGCCGAACTGCAACAATCCTCAGGGCTTTATCATGCCTGACGCCCGCAAGCGCGCGGTGCTGACTCTTGCCCAGCGCCACGATATCGTCATTTTCGAAGATGATATTTATGGCGAGCTGGCCACCGACTACCCGCGCCCGCGCACCATTCATTCGTGGGATATCGACGGCCGGGTAATGCTCTGCAGCTCATTTACCAAAACTATCGCGCCGGGCCTGCGCATCGGCTGGATCGCGCCGGGCCGCTACTACGATCGTCTGCTGCAGATGAAATACGCCGCCAGCGGCACCAACGTGCCCTCAACCCAGCTGGCTGCCTGTAACTTTATCCGTGAAGGCCACTACCACCGCCACCTGCGGCGGATGCGGCAGATCTACCAGCGCAATATGGAAATTTACACCTGCTGGCTGCGGGAATACTTCCCGTGCGGCATCTGCGTTACCCGGCCGAAGGGCGGCTATATGCTGTGGGTCGAACTGCCGGAGCACGTCGATATGGTCTGCGTCGCGAAGCAGCTGTGCCAGCTGAAAATCCAGGTCGCGCCGGGCTCGCTGTTTTCAGCCTCAGGCAAATACCGCAACTGCTTAAGGATCAACTGCGCCCTGCCGCCAATCGATAAGCACCGGGAGGTGATGGTGAAGCTGGGAGACGCGGTGAAGGCGGCGATGGAGTGAGTTTTTCGCCGTAGCGAACTGGCTTGCCCCCCGGTGGCTCTGCGCTGACCGGGGCTGTGGACCCCCTCGTCCAGATAAGGCGCAGCAAGCGCCGCCTGCGGGTTTTATCTCAAATACTGCGTATGTCTCACCCTTCATTAGCTAAAACATATATGCCACTGCTCTCACCCAATATGTTGATTCATGGTCTTCGTCTCAACCTACATGTGAAGCTCAATTTTTGGCCCTAATCTCATAGGGCCATGGTCATACGAGCTATCTGACATCCCTTTCTCTCAGAATGAGATTAATTTCCTGTAAAGCATCTAGCTGTCTTTTCTCAAAAGCAGTTGGTACATCTGAGCGACAAATAGTCACGAGACTGAACAAACTGCCTGAGAACCCGGTCAAACCAGAGACCAGATCCCATTGACCATGAATATAATACCACCCTCCGGCAAAGAGCATTAAAATACCGCATCCGGTCAAAATTTTTAAGGCGAGGGTTGATTTTCTTTTCCTCTCCTTCGTCAAAACCTTTAACCGATGCTGCTCTTCTGAAAGTAATTCATCATTATCACAATGAATTAATAGCTTAAATTTATTCTCAGTTGAATGATCATTGATAGTGACATCGCCCTTAATGTCGCCCGAATTAAAATCTCGCATGTTGTTCACCTCATAATGATAACGACTCAATAAAATCCACTTCACCATTTTGCCTGAAAATCCTTCTCTATCAATGGAAAAATATAGTTGGCGCTATTTCATATACCTGATAAATGGTTAAGTGAATATATTTCGATTTTTGATATAAAATATAACCATGATCAATACTATGGGCATCAGGGAGTCAGTCAAATGGTACAAGATCCACCATCACTCGCCCCTTTCTTCAGGAACTTCGCGCAGAAAAATAATGAAAACAATGCTGAGCAGGGGTCAGGATATCGTGAGACTGTTGGTCGCGTTTAGCGATAAAACCATCATGGTTTTTGGTATACACGTGCTAACCGGGTTGCCAGCCTGCGACAAGACGGCATGTTTCATGACGAATCTACTCAAGCCCAACATGACCTTCCAGGGCTCACCAAACTCATTGCCTCCGATTGTACACCCGAGGTTTTTGAGCAGACTCATCAACATTTATAGTTACTTAAAGAACAAGACAAACTGAATAAATTCAGCTGCGTACTATGCAGTAACACCTTTGCCGATCGATATTAAAACCGAAATGGGCACATATGCGCGATAAGTATCAGTTCACCTTTGAAGAAGACAAGATGCTGGCGCTGGCGAAAGAGATGAAGGCGGTGGTCGATAACACGTCGAAGTACCCGGATTGGAGCAAGCGCGATGATATTAAAGCGAAACTGAAGGTGGAACTCATTCTGCTGCTGCATAAGCATAAGTTTCCGCCGGTGGCGAACGATGATGTGTATATGGGCGTGCTGGCGCAGGCGGAGATTTTTAAACAGCATCATATTAACACGATGCGTTAATTTTATTGCCGGATGGCGCTTCGCTTATCCGGTCTGGTTTATATTTCCCATCAATTTAATGACCAAATAAATATTTCCAGTAGCATCTTTATTATTGCCTATTTTCAGCTGGCTTTATTTTTATTTACTGGTTAGATTTACAGGTGTTATTTAGCGCAGGACGCCCGTGCAGCAACACGGGCGTCCTGCTTATCACAATCACTATTTCTAGAGGAATAGCCATCATGACTACCCCGCATTCTATTGCAGAATTCACCGATCCTGAAGTCTCCCCCACGAATAACCGTCATTTAACCGTGAGCTATGCGACGCGTCACCCTGATTACCAGCGTATTCCGGCGTTGACCATGAAGGGTCAGTGGCTGGAGGAGGCGGGTTTTGACACCGGCACCGAAGTGGATCTTAAGGTGATGAACGGCTGTATCGTGATTACCGCCAGGCAGCCGGAGCCGGAACTCACCGCCTCTCTGCGCCGGGTCGGCAAGCTATCGGCGCGCAAGCAGAAACAGGTGCAGGTGTTAATCGACGCGATCGCCGGGAAAAAACCTAAGCTGGCATAAGCTCAATCCCCCGGTGGCACTTTGCTTACCGGGGCTACGGGTTCCCGGTCGCCTGCTGACTCGTCGCCCCAACAAGACGCGGCAAACGCCCCCAGTGGGGCAATCTCTATCGCGCGCCGAACGTCGGGAATAGTTACGAGTTCTTATTCTGCTCGCGCAGCATGGCTTCCCGCAGAATCGCGTTCAGCCGGGTTTGATAGCCTTTTCCCGGACGCTTAAGCCACTCCATCACATCAGCGTCGATGCGGACAGAGGCCTGGGTTTTCAACGGTCGGTAGAATTTACCGCGCACCGCGTCCGGCCACTGTTCATCACCTGAAGCGGGGATATCGCTGTAATCAATTTCGCCATCCGCTTTCTTCGCCAGCGCTCTGAGTTCGTCTTCACGCTGAGCGCTAAGCCCGGCCGGATTGTCGCGCTTGTATTTAACTGTGCTCATAACGACTCCTCTCTTTGCCGTCCGCCTTCCGGGCGCTGATGATACGAATCACTTCAGCCCCGCTTTCAAAGCGGACCGAATGCACCACGAGAATAACGATAATTCCATGAACGAGGCCGATGGTTTGCCATCGATGCTCACCGTTTTCATAACGATCCTGGTGGGAAAGATGCTGCGGATCGTCAAAAACCAGTACCGCCTCCTCGAACCGAATTCCATGTTTTCTTAGATTGCTTGCTGCCTTGTTTGCATCCCATTCAAACTCCATTGGCATAGCATTTATCCCAATTGTATATACAAAAACGTATAGACAATTATCAGGCAAGTATACGATCAATGTTGGAAAAAGCCTCACATTTCCAGGGGCTGTTTTGTAAAGGTTATGCCCTATTCACTCGTCGAAAAATACCATCCCTTTATACGGCTGTTCGCGACACGCCGCCAGGCGCTGGGCGAGGCTGCCGACGTGCAGCTCCAGCTTGTGCCCGTCGGGGTCGAGAAAGTAGTGCGACGCCCCTTCGCTGCGGTTCACCTTCCACACCGCCACGCCGGCCGTTTCCAGACGCGCGCTGAACCCGGCGAAATCGGCTTCGGCGACGCTAAACGCGTAGTGGGTGTAGTCGCTCTCTTCCGGCGGGGTAATGCGCCGCTGCGGATCGAGGGACAGGCACAGCCACAGGTCGCCGCAGGAGAGATAGGCGCCGCTATCCCATCGCGCGTGCAGCCTCATTCCCAGCAGCTGCTGATAAAACGCCACGCTCGGCGCCAGGCTGCTGACCGCCAGGGTCAGGTGATTCAATCCGCTTAACATGGCTCAATCCTCCAGTGAACTCACAATTTGCTGGCGCAGCCAGCGGTGCGCCGGGTCGCGATGCCAGCGCTCGTGCCACAGCATCAGCATATCAAACCCGGCAATTGCCAGCGGCGGTTCGATAACCGTCAGCCCGCTTATCCCGCGCAGCAGCCGCTCCGGCAGCATGGCGACCAGATCGCTGCTGCGCAGCGTTTCCAGCATAAACAGGAAATGTGGCACCGAGAGGACAACCCGCCGCGAAAGCCCAAGGTTGGCCAGCGCGATATCGGTCGCGGCGCTGAAGCCGCCGCCGTCCGGAGAGACCATAACCTGATCCATCTGGCAAAACTGCGCCAGGTCCAACGACGCCGTTAGCGCCGGATGCCCCGCCCTGCCCGCCAGCACGTAGCGCTCGCTGAACAGCAGCCGCTGATGCAGCTCCGCCGGGGCGCCGTCGCGGGTATGAAAGAACAGATCGACCTCGTCGCGCTCCGCCTGCTGTACCAGGCGCGAAGGCTGGAGATCGAAGACCGCCATCCGGCTCGACGGAGACGCGCGACGCAGGATATTCAGCGCCGGCAGCAGGATTGCCGAGGCCATATAGTCCGTCGCCGCTATTCGCCAGGTCTGCGCCGCCGTCAGCGGGTCGAAGCTGTCGGCGGGAGCGACCGCCAGCTCCAGCGCCTGCAGGGCATCACGCAATGGCCCGCGTAGCGCATCGGCGCGGGCGGTGGGCAGCATCCCGCGCGGACCGGGCAGCAGCAGCGGGTCGGCAAAAATTTCCCGCAGGCGCGCCAGCTGGATGCTGACCGACGGTTGCGACAGGTTCAGCCGCTGCGCCGCTCGGGTGACGTTATTCTCGCTCAGCAGCACGTCGAGGGTGCGCAGCAGGTTGAGATCCAGACGATGTAAATTAATCACGGCTATACCTGGGATTTAAGTAATTAATTTCTACTATAGCGGCCAGCCGCCTACTCTGCAGCTCTCCATGACTCAGAGGTGATTCTCATGAAAGTACTGCTGATTTACGCCCATCCGCAACCGCGCTCCCTGAACGGCACGCTAAAAGATTTTGCCGTCCAGCATCTGCACAATGCCGGCCACGAGGTGCAGGTTTCCGATCTCTACGCCATGCGCTGGAAAGCGGGCTTTGATGCTGACGACAGCAGCGCCCCGCCGGTCGGCGAGTTCTGGCGCTCGACCCTCGATTCAAAGCAGGCCTTTGAACAGGGAACCCAAAGCGCGGATATTGTTGCAGAACAGGAGAAGCTGCTGTGGGCGGATACGGTGATTTTCCAGTTTCCGCTGTGGTGGTTCTCGATGCCCGCCATTATGAAAGGCTGGATTGACCGGGTTTACGCCAATGGTTTTGCCTACGGCGTCGGAGAGCAAAGCGACCGCCACTGGGGCGACCGCTACGGCGAAGGCACCCTGGCAGGCAAACGGGCGATGCTGGTTGTCACCACCGGCGGCTGGGAGGAGCACTACGCCCCGCGCGGCATTAACGGACCGATTAACGATATCCTGTTTCCGATCCAGCACGGGATGCTGTTTTATCCCGGCTTTGAGGTGCTGCCACCGCTGGTGTTCTACCGCACCGAGAAAACGGACGAGCAGCGCTTTATGCAGCAGTGCCGCGAACTGGGGCAGCGGCTGGATACGCTGGCAAGCACCGCGCCAATCCCGTTCCGCCGGCAAAATTACGGCGACTATCTGATCCCCTCCCTGACGCTGCGCCCGGAGCTGTCACCGGGACAGAGTGGCTTTGCGGTACACCAGCGCGACGCGTAATCTGCGGTGGTGATATCTCTGGCAAAGAGTATATCGCCATCATTTATATGACGAATTGTGAGCCTCCGCGCAATAACGGCATTCCACCTCCGTCCACTCCCCCGCACATTGATAGCGATCAAGAATAATCATACCGTCTGGTCGGTATGATTCAGGCCATGAACATGGAAGCCCAACACCGAAAAAAAGACCCCGTCCGCCTGCATCAGCAGCTGCTGGAATCCGCGGCGATGATTGCCGGCAGAGACGGTATCGCCTCGCTGTCGCTAAACGCCGTGGCGCGCGAAGCCGGGGTGAGCAAAGGCGGTCTTTTGCACCACTTCCCCAACAAGCAGGCGCTGATTTTTGCCCTCTTCGCCCGCCTGCTGGCGATTATGGAAGAAGCGATTTCGGCGCTGATGGCCGCCGACAATATCTCTTACGGCCGCTTTACCCGCGCCTATCTGCACTATTTATCCGACCTGACCGATACCCATGAGAGTCGGCAGCTGATGGTGCTGTCGCTGGCGATGCCGGATGAGCCGGTGCTGCGAAAATGCTGGCGCGACTGGATGCTGGATCACCTCGCGCAGGGCGATGCGCTGGACAACGGCCACACCGGCACCCTGGTACGCTACGCGGCGGACGGCATCTGGCTATCGGAGTTAACCGAGGGGCGCACCATGAGCGCCGAACACCGGCGGTCGCTGGTCAGCGATCTGACGAGGATGACGCTTCCCGCGTGAAGCACGTTGAGCCTGATAAGTCAGGCGATTAGATTGAGGCCGCGATGCGCTACAACATCAATGGCCGTCTCATTTATGATGCAACGGACGGCACACTAATCCTACCGGGAAGCGATGAGGCGGACAGCCAGCTGTCGATCACCGCCAGCGCGCTGCTGTGGTTTTTCCTGCGTCATCCGGAGATTGTTAGCCGCGATGAGGTGCTCAAAAAAGTCTGGGACGACAACGGATTAACCTCCTCGAACAGCAACCTCAATCAGTACCTGAGCATGCTGCGTAAAACCTTCCGCCACTATGAGATAGACAATATCATCGTCACCGTCTCGCGCGGGCTGCTGCAGCTGAACCCGGAAATCACCGTTCATCCGCTGGACGCCCCCGTGCCGCCGGAGCCGCAGGTGGAACCGCCGCCGTCGTCTCCGTCCGAGGAGCCGGACGCCGAGTCCCCGGCGACGCGGCAGAGCCCGAAACCAATCCGGCACGCGCGCGGCACCTGCTGGTATATCGCCGGCGTCTGCCTGCTGACCATCGCCCTGCTGCTGGTGCTTTTCAGCTTCTTCGGCAGCAGCGAATCACGCCCCATTACCCTGACGCAGATGACCCACAGCCAGTGCGAACTGCTGGCCAGCGATGAGATGCTGCGCTCCGTGGCCGGCACCGCCTACGGCAAAAACTTTGATGCCGTACGCCAGCGGCTGAAGCTGGAGTGCAAACCCGGCGAACGTTTTGTCTTCTTCTACGGCGATCGGCTGGAGACCAACGGTCTCGGCCGCGTATTCCTCGCCCACTGCGCGATGCATGAAGACAACCCCTTCAGCTATTGCGACAACTATTTCTACTACTCCTGGAAACCGCAATGAGACTCGCACCCCGGCCTTTTTTCGCCCTCTCAGCCCTGGCGTTTATCACCGCTGCCGGGCTCAGCGCCTGGAAGCTGCTGCCGGCGGAAAACGACGGGGTGATGAGCTGCTCGACCAAAGCCATCATGCGCTTTGAAAACATGGATAAAGAGAACGTTAACGGCAATATTCACTTCAATTTTGCCGCCCACGGCAAAGGCTCAATGGTCGTTGAAGGCTATACCGATTCCGCCGCCGGCTGGCTCTACCTGCAGCGCTACGTTAAATTCAGCTACACCAGTAAACGCATCTCCTCAACCGAGCGCCACTACCGCATCAGCCGGTGGGAATCCAGCGCCTCATCGATCGACGAATCCCCTGACGTCATCTTCGCCTACTTTATGCGCGAGATGTCCGACAGCCACGACGGGCTGTTTCTCAACGCCCAGAAGCTCAACGAGAAGGCGATTCTGCTCAGCTCGATCAATTCGCCGCTCTACGTTTGTACCCTCAAGTCCGGCAGCAAGCTCGACTGACGGCCTGCCCCACCCGCGCCAGCCCCATCCCATTTTTTCCCCGCGCCGCCTCATGCTGTAAAAGCGCACTTTTTGCGTTTAGCTCCCGGCGGAAAACATGACCATAACCACACTTAATCGATGGGTATATTACCCGACCCCAGCATTAAATTAGCAACCCGTTAACATTTACCGCCGCCCGCCAGGATGGCGAAAAACGCGCCGCATCCGCAGCCAATTCCATCGGCCCACCTCAGCACAAAGAGATAAATACAGGCCCTTCTAACGCTAAATCACAGAGTAAAAAACTAAAAACGTAAATATCACGGATTTAAATTTCACTTCACCCGCCATTCCCTATAGTGAACCTCGAACGCCGCTACCGCGTGTTGACGCCGTTACGCGGACGGTTTTCCCGAATCACAAACCTGTCTGGAGGAACAACCATGGGTGATGCATTGGGGCTTATTGAAACCAAAGGCCTGGTGGCCTGCATTGAAGCAGCGGATGCGATGTGCAAATCCGCCAACGTCGAGCTGATTAGCTATGAAAACATCGGCTCCGGGCTGGTCACCGTGATGGTGAAGGGCGACGTCGGCGCGGTGAAAGCGGCGGTGGATTCCGGCGTGGAATCGGCGCAGCGCATCGGCGAGGTAGTGACCTCGCTGGTTATCGCGCGTCCGCATAACGACATCAACAAAATTGTTATTAAACACAAGGCTTAAGGCCAGGAGAACGCAAATGGGTGATGCATTAGGTCTGATTGAAACCAAAGGTCTGGTGGCCTGTATCGAGGCGGCGGACGCGATGTGTAAAGCCGCCAACGTCGAGCTGATTGGCTATGAAAACGTCGGCTCCGGGCTGGTCACCGCGATGGTGAAAGGCGACGTCGGCGCGGTGAAAGCGGCGGTGGATTCCGGCGTGGAATCGGCGCAGCGCATCGGCGAGGTAGTGACCTCGCTGGTTATCGCGCGTCCGCATAACGACATCAACAAAATTGTTATTAAACACAAGGCTTAAGGCCAGGAGAACGCAAATGGGTGATGCATTAGGTCTGATTGAAACCAAAGGTCTGGTGGCCTGTATCGAGGCGGCGGACGCGATGTGTAAAGCCGCCAACGTCGAGCTGATTGGCTATGAAAACGTCGGCTCCGGGCTGGTCACCGCGATGGTGAAAGGCGACGTCGGTGCGGTGAACGCGGCGGTGGACTCCGGTGTGGAAGCGGCGAAACGCATCGGCGAAGTCGTCACCTCTCGCGTCATTGCGCGACCGCATAACGATATCGAGAAAATCGCGTCGCAGCACAAAGCATGACCTGACAGGGCGCGCCCCGTCTCCACTCTTTTCGTCTGATGAAGGATAGACTCATGATTGAACTGGATAACGATTTGCAGTCCCGCCAGAACGCGCGGGAACTGGTGCGCAGCGCCAAAAAGGCCCAGGCGATTCTGGCCACCTTTTCGCAGCAGCAAATCGACGCCATCGTGAAAAACGTGGCCCAGGAAGCGGCGCACCACGCCGAAGCGCTGGCGAAAATGGCCTCGGAAGAGACCGGATTTGGCAACTGGCAGGACAAGGTGCTGAAGAACCGTTTTGCCTCGCTGCGCGTCTACGACGCCATCAAAGATATGAAGACCGTCGGCATCATTCATGACGATCCGCTAAAAAAAGTGATGGACGTGGGCGTGCCGCTGGGGGTGATTTGTGCGCTGGTACCCTCAACCAACCCGACCTCAACCGTAATCTATAAAACGCTGATTGCCCTCAAAGCCGGCAACGCGATTATCTTTTCCCCGCATCCCGGCGCGCGCGAGTGCAGCTGGAAAGCGATAGAGATCGTTAAGCGCGCCGCCGAAGCCGCAGGCGCCCCGGCGGGAAGCGTCAGCGCTATCACCCAGCTGACCCTCGAAGCCACCTCCGAACTGATGCACAGCAAAGAGGTCTCGCTGATCCTCGCCACCGGCGGCGAAGGCATGGTGCGCGCGGCCTATGCTTCCGGCACCCCGACCATCAGCGGCGGTCCGGGTAACGGTCCGGCGTTTATCGAGCGCAGCGCCGATATCCACCACGCGGTGAAAGATATCATCACCAGCAAAACCTTCGATAACGGAGTGATCTGCGCGTCCGAGCAGTCGATCATCGTCGAACGCTGCATTTACGACGAAGTACATCGCGAGCTGGAAGCCCAGGGCGCGTACTTTATGAACGAGGGCGAAGCGGCAAAAATGGCGGCCCTGCTGCTGCGCGCCAACGGCACCATCAACCCGAAAGTGGTCGGCAAAACCGCGCTCTATCTGAGCCAGATGGCCGGCTTCAGCGTTCCGGCCAGCACCCGGGTGCTGATCGCCGAGCAAACCACCGTCTCGCACAAAAACCCCTATTCTCGCGAAAAGCTGTGTCCGGTACTCGGCCTGTACGTGGAAGAGGACTGGAAGGCGGCCTGCAATCGGGTGGTGGAGTTGCTGACCAACGAAGGCCTCGGCCACACCCTGGTGATCCACACCCGTAACCAGGACGTCATCCGCCAGTTCTGCCTCGAAAAACCGGTTAACCGCATTCTGATCAACACCCCGGCGGCGCTGGGCGGCATCGGGGCGACCACCAATATCACCCCGGCATTAACCCTCGGCTGCGGCGCCGTAGGCGGCGGTTCCAGCTCCGATAACGTCGGGCCAATGAACCTGCTCAACATCCGCAGGGTCGGCTACGGCGTGCGCTCTATTGATGAACTGCGCGCCCCGGGCAGCCGCCCTGAACCGCAGCCCACCCTCGTTGCCCCGGTCGATAACCCGCATCGCAGCATTGTTGACGACCAGCGCTTCACCGCCCCTGCCGCCACCGCGACCCTTAGCGCAACGGCAGACGATCGTTTTGCGGTCCGCGCCGCCGTCGAGGCGGAAGGTGACATCAGCGAGCAAAACGTGGAGCGCGTTATCCGCCAGGTGCTGGAGCGCCTCGGTAAGTAATGCATTGAGATAAGGCGATAAAAACAATGATTCTCGCAAAGGTAGTCGGACATGTCGTCGCCACGCAGAAATGCGCTGAGCTACGCGGCAGCAACCTGCTGTTAATCGCCAGGTTAGATGATGAACAGCGGCCAATGAAGGACCAAACCTGGGTCGCCGTCGATAGCGTCGGCGCAGGCATGCACGACATCGTGCTGGCTGAAGAGTATTTCGCACTCAACCGGGACCGCTATAAGGCCATGTCGGTGGTTGCCATTGTCGAGAACGTGTTTCGGGACGCTTAAGGAGTGAATAGTCCAATGAGTGAATTTTTGCTGAAACCCCGGATCCGCTTTGGTCAGGACGCGCTTGCGGTCCTGAGCGAGCTTCCCGCCCGCAGCGTCCTGCTGGTCACCGATAAGGCGATGGTGAAATTTGGCCTCGCCGATCGCGTGACCCGAGTCCTGCAGCAGCGCGGCATCACCTTCCAGGTCTGGGACGACGTGGTGGCTGACCCGGATATCGCCACCGTCGTGCGCGGTATGAAGCTGATGGACAGCCGCTATCCGGATCTGGTTATCGCCCTCGGCGGCGGTTCGGTGATTGATGCCGCCAAAGCGGTTATCTTCGCCCTGGCGCAAACCCGTCCGGACGCCCGCCGCGAGCGCCCCTGCTTCGTGGCGATCCCCACCACCAGCGGTACCGGCTCGGAAGTGACCGCCTTTTCGGTGGTGAAAGCCGGCGCCGAAAAGCTGGTGCTGGTGGACCCGTCGCTGCTGCCGGATATCGCCATTCTCGACCCGGCGCTGGTGGCCTCGGTGCCGCCGGCGATCACCGCCGATACCGGGATGGACGTGCTGTGCCACGCGCTGGAAGCCTACGTCTCTCTCAATGCCAGCGACTTTTCCGACGCGCTGGCGGAAAAAGTGGTGCAGCAGGTGTTTCGCTACCTGCCGACCTGCTGGCGCAGCGGCGACAACCTGCTGGCACGGGAAAAGATGCATAACGCCTCCTGCATGGCGGGAATGGCCTTCACTAACGCCTCGCTCGGCGTGACCCACAGCCTCGCCCACGCGCTTGGCGGCGTCTTCCGCGTCCCGCACGGCCGCGCCAACGCGCTGCTGATGGCGGAAGTCGTGGCGTGGAACGCCGATTATCAGGGGCGGTGCGATACCGACGCCGCGCGCAAATACGCTCGCCTGGCTCATCTGCTGGATCTGCCGGCCGCCTGCCCCCGCGAGGGCGTCGCCAGCCTGCTGATCGCCATTCAGGCATTAAAAGATGAAATGACCATGCCGGCCGGCATCCGCGATACCGGCGTCGACGCCGCTGATTTTGACCGGCGGCTGGCGGAAATGGTCGGCCAGGCGCTGCGCGATGGCTGTACCCCAACCAACCCGCGCGTACCGGATGCTCACGCTTTAACCGAACTCTATCGCCGGGCGTGGACCGGCGGCGCCGCTCAGGGCCACTGATAACAAGAACTGGAGAACCTTACCCATGGCACACTACAGCTTAACGCCGCGCGTCAACGTGCTGGCAAAACGTTTACTCTCACAAAAAAGCACCCTGTGCACCGAACATGCCACGACGCTCAACGCCCTTGATGGCGATATCGCGGGCGTCCCCGCCGCCGTTAAACCGGCGCGCCGCTTCTACGAACTGATGCGCCAGCTGCCGGTGTGCATCAGCGCCGACGAGCTGATCGTCGGCAACCAGACCCGCAAACCGCACGGCGCCATCTTTCACGATGAAAGCGCGGCCCATCGCCCGTCGGCGTTCCAGTTTCTCAATCTGAACGGCGACCTCGACTCCCCGGACTATAAGCTGGTCATCGAGAAAGGCGTGCTGGCGATAAAACACCAGCTCGAAGAGAAAACCCGCAGCCTGGGCAGCGCCGTCAGCCGCAGCGGCATGGATGAAGTCAACGGCTGCCGCGCGGCGATTTACGCCTGCGACGGGCTGCTGACGCTGGCACAAAATCTGGCTAACAGCGCGGAGACCCTGGCCGCCGGCGAAAGCAACGCTTATCGCCAGAGCGAGCTGCGCGACAGCGCCGCCATCCTGCACCAGGTTCCGGCCCACCCGGCGCGCAATTTTAAAGAAGCCTGCCAGGCCTTTTATCTGTTCCAGCTCGCGCTGCAGCTCGATAACGGCAGCTATGCGGTGAACCCGGAAGGCGCCGATAAGGCCCTGCTGCCGTGGTACCAGCGCGATATCGATAGCGGCGCCCTGACGCCACAGCAGGCCTATGAGATCGTCGAATGCCTGTGGTTCAAGCTGGCGGAGCTGAGCGAAGTCCGCGCCGCCTGCGCCATTGACGGCTACCCGATGTTTGACGCCCTGCTGCACGGCGCGAGCCTTGAGAACGCCAATATCAACGCGCTCTCCGCGATGTTCCTCAGCGCCCAGCACAACCTCAGCGCGCTGAACCTGCCGGTGCGCCTGTTCCGCGGCGCGCAGCAGATCTCCGCCGCCCCGTTCGCCGCCTGCGCCGATACCCCGGCGATGGAAGGCCTGACTCCGCGCATGCAGCGCCTGCGTAACCACTACCTGACCGTGCGCCCGAGCGTCTCCATCTACCGCGCGCTGGCCTTTACCGAAGTGGTCAAAGCCAACCCGGGCATGCCGACCATTCTGCTGCGCGCCAAAGCGTTCCGCCACGCCTGCGAAACCGCGCCGATCCTGATTCAGGATGACGAGCTGATCGTCGGCCATCCGTGCGGCAAGCCGCGCGCGGGCGCCTTCTCGCCGGATATCGCCTGGCGCTGGGTGCGCGACGAGCTCGACACCATGAGCACCCGCCCGCAGGATCCGTTTGAGATCAGCGAAGAAGATAAAAAAACCATCCGCGAGGAGATCGTCCCGTTCTGGGAAGGCCGTTCGCTGGATGAGATTTGCGAAGCGCAATATCGCGAAGCCGGCGTCTGGGCGTTCAGCGGTGAGACCTTCGTCAGCGACCTCTCCTATCACCAGATCAACGGCGGGGGCGATACCTGCCCGGGCTACGACGTTCTGCTGTTCACCAAAGGGATGAACGGCATTAAGGCCGATGCCCAGGCCCGCCTCGAGCAGCTGAGCATGGAGAACCCGGAAGATATCGACCGCATTTACTACTACAAGGCGGCGATCGAAACCTGTGAAGGCGTCATTAACTACTCCCACCGCATCGCCGCCCACGCCCGGGAGCTGGCGGCAAGGGAGCAAAACGCCCAGCGTCGCGCCGAGCTGCTGACCATCGCCGAGGTTAACCAGAACGTGCCGGCCAACCCGCCGAAAACCCTGCAGGAAGCGCTGCAGAGTATCTGGACCGTGGAGTCGCTGTTCGAAGTCGAAGAGAACCAGACCGGCCTCTCCCTCGGCCGCGTTGACCAGTACTGCTACCCGATGTTTGAGGCCGATATTCGCGAAGGGCGCCTGACCCACGACGCTGCGCTGGAGATGATGCAGGCCTTTATTATCAAGTGCGCCGAGCTGATGTGGATGTCCAGCGAGCTGGGGGCGAAATATTTCGCCGGCTATCAGCCGTTTATCAACCTGACCGTCGGCGGCCAGAAGCGTACCGGCGGCGACGCCTGCAACGATCTCACCTATCTGATTATGGACGCCGTGCGCTTCGTGAAGGTTTACCAGCCTTCGCTGGCCTGCCGCATTCACAACCAGTCGCCGCAGAAGTACATGGAAAAAATCGTCGACGTGGTGAAGGCGGGTATGGGCTTCCCGGCCTGCCACTTCGATGACTCCCATATCAAGATGATGCTGCGTAAAGGCTTCGATTTTGAAGACGCCCGCGACTACTGCCTGATGGGCTGCGTCGAGCCGCAGAAATCGGGCCGCATCTACCAGTGGACCTCCACCGGCTACACCCAGTGGCCCATCGCCATCGAGTTCGTGCTGAACCGCGGCCGGATGGTGCTGTTCGATAGCTATCAGGGGCTGGATACCGGCGACCTGCGCGACCTGCACACCTTCGAAGCCTTCGACGCGGCGGTGAAAAAACAGATTGCCCATATCGTGCGCCTGTCGGCAATCGGCACGGTGATCAGCCAGCGCGTGCACCGCGACGTGGCGCCGAAGCCGCTGATGTCGCTGCTGGTGGAAGGCTGCATGGAGAGCGGTAAAGACGTGGCGGCCGGCGGCGCGATGGTCAACCACGGGCCGGGGCTGATCTTCTCGGGCCTGGCGACCTACGTCGACTCCCTCGCCGCGATCCGCAAGCTGGTATATGAAGATAAAAAATATACCCTCGAGCAGATCCGCGATGCGATGCTGGCGAACTTTGTCGGCTTCGAAGGGCTGCGCCGCGACTGCCTGAACGCGCCGAAGTACGGCAACGACGATAACTACGTTGACCAGTACGCGCTGGATATCACCGAATGGACCGAGCGCGAGTGCCGTAAATACCAGATGCTCTACTCCACCCTCAGCCACGGCACCCTGTCGATCTCCAACAACACGCCGATCGGCGAGCTGACCAACGCCACGCCGAACGGTCGCCTGGCGTGGATGCCGCTCTCGGACGGTATCAGCCCGACGCAGGGCGCCGATAAGCAGGGTCCGACGGCGATAATCAAGTCGGTCAGCAAGATGAACGTGGAGACCATGAACATCGGCATGGTGCACAACTTCAAATTCCTCAAAGGGTTGCTGGATACGCCGGAAGGACGCCATGGCCTGATCACGCTGCTGCGTACCGCATCGATTCTCGGCAACGGCCAGATGCAGTTCAGCTACGTCGATAACGAAGTGCTGAAAAAAGCGCAGCAGGAGCCGGAAAAATACCGCGACCTGATCGTCCGCGTGGCGGGCTACAGCGCCTACTTCGTCGAGCTGTGCAAAGAAGTTCAGGACGAAATCATCAGCCGTACGGTGATTGAAAAGTTCTAATTTAAAGACATTTTCCCCCAGCAATGTCGAGTTGTAGAAAAGCGGTAAGCCCGTACATCCCAGGCGCATAGATAGCGATGTGACTGGGGTGAACAGGCGCAACCAACGCATTTACGGCTCGAAAGAGGACGGGGAGGAGGCAAGCGTGATCGCAACACAAGAATTAACCGGGCGCATCTTCAATATACAGAAGTATTCGATCTACGACGGGGACGGTATTCGCACGCTGGTTTTTTTCAAAGGCTGCAATATCCGCTGCCCGTGGTGCGCGAACCCGGAAGGGCTTACCAGCCAGTTTCAGGTGATGTTCTCGCAGGATAAATGCGTTAACTGCGGCGACTGCGTCAGCGTCTGTCCGGCGGGAATTCACTACCGGGCGGAAGAAAACGGCACCATGAAGCACTTCGTCGACCGCAATAAGGACTGCATCGGCTGTCGTAAATGCGAAGAGATTTGCACCCAGAACGCGCTGGATATTATGGGGAAAGACGTCACCGTCAGCGAGCTGATGGAGATAATCATGCAGGATTACGATTTTTATATCGCCTCCGGCGGCGGCGTGACCATCGGAGGCGGCGAAATGAGCCTGCAGACCGATTTTGCCGTCGCCTTATTTAGCGAATGCAAAAAAATGATGCTCAATACCGCTGTCGAAACCCAGGGCACCACCTCGCTGGCTAATTATCAGAAGCTTGCGCCGGTCACCGACACCTTCTTATTCGATATTAAGCAGATCAATAGCGCGCACCATAAAGCGTTATTCGGTATTGGCAACGAAGGGATCCGCCGCAACCTGGAGTGGCTGGTGGATTCCGGCGCCAACGTGATTGTCAGGATGCCGCTGGTGCGCGGATATAACGACTCCTGGGAAGCCATTACCGGCGCCATTGATTACGTACAAAACCTGGCGAAGCGCGGAAATATCCGCCGCATCGATATGCTGCCGTACCACCAGCTGGGGCGTAAAAAATATGAACGCCTGGATATGCCGTACCCGATTACTCAGGACCCGTCTTATTCGCCCGAAGAGTTAGAGCAGCTGGAAACGTTCTTCGCGCAGTTTGATTTTGATATTCGTTTAGTCCGCCATTAACAGGAGCTGACAATGAAAAGTTTAGGCGTAATTGAAACGCGAGGGCTGGTCGCCGCCATTCAGGCCGTCGACGCCGCCTGCAAAGCCGCAGGCGTAAGCTGCATCGGCTACCGTAAAATCGGCTCGGGGCTGGTCAGCGTCTGCTTTGAAGGCGAAATCAGCGCCATCCACACCGCGATTGAGCGCGGCGTCGAGGTCGTCGCCGCGGGCCAGGTCGTCGGCTCGCTGGTCATCGCCCGTCCGGAACGCAGCGTGGTCGATGCGCTGGGTAAATTAAAAGGCCGCCCGTCGCGTCCTGCCGCTCAGGCCGAGGCGCCGGCGGCTAAAGCCGACGCCTCGCTCCCGCCACAAGAAAAAGAGCCGGCCGCGCCCTACGCCACACAGCCGGCAGCGGACCAGGCGGAAGATAAAAACGCCGCGCAGAGGAGAGGGAAGAAGGCATGATCGACGCTCTGCTCCATGAAAAAATTGCCGCCCGCCTGAGCCGCGTCACCCCCGAGATCCCGGTCGGCATCTCTAACCGCCACGTTCATCTGGCGCAGCAGGATGTCGAGACGCTGTTCGGCAAGGGCTACGCGCTAACCCCGCTGAAGCCGCTGCGTCAGCCGGGGCAGTTCGCCGCCGAAGAGTGCGTCACCGTGGTCGGGCCGAAGGGCTCGCTGACCCAGGTGCGCGTCCTCGGCCCCACCCGGCCCTGCAGCCAGCTGGAAATTTCCCGCGCCGACTGCTTCACTCTCGGTATCAGGGCGCCGGTGCGCGAGTCCGGCCAGCTGGAGAACGCCGGCAGCGCGCTGCTGATCGGCCCGGCGGGCCACGTTGAGCTTCGTTCGCAGGTGATCTGCGCCTGGCGGCATATTCATATGTCGCCGCAGGACGCCCGCCGGCTGAACGTCAGCAACGGGCAGAAGGTCAGCGTCCGCAGCAACGGCGAGCGCCGGCTGACGTTTGATGAGGTGGTGGTTCGGGTGCGCGATGATTTTGCGCTTGAGTTCCACATCGATACCGAAGAGGCCAACGCCGCCGGACTGAAAAACGGCGCCCAGGTCGTCATCACCCAGCCCGCTTAACGGAGACCGGCCATGACCGACGAAGAGATCGAACGCCTGGTAACGCGGATTATCCACCGGCTGCAGCCGCCGGTTCTGGTGATGGTCACCGCCGCCGACGGCTACCGGCAGGCGATCCGTCGCCGCCTGTCGGCCTGTGGGCTGCCGCTGCATATCGCGCTGGACGAAGGTATCCCGGACGCCGCATGCTGGCAGGAAACCGGCGCAATCATCCCGCCGTCAGCCTGGCAGGAGGCGCTGCCGGCAATGGCCTGGCGCGCGGCGATCGTGCCGTTTCTCGACTATCCGCTGGCGGCCGACCTGGCGAACGGCAGCCTGCACAGCCCGTTCGCCAGACGCCTGCATGAGGCGCTGCTTAGCGGCCTGCCGGTGCTGGCGCTGCGCTACCACTGCGATCCCGACAGCGAGCTCAATCAGCTGTACGGCGCGGCGACCCGCTCGGCCTACGCCGGGCAGATGCGTGCGACGCTGGCCCGCCTGACGGAGTGCGGCGTCACCCTGTGCGATATGAACGAGCTGCTGGAGCGGCTGACGTCGGGCAGTGCAGCGCCGCCGCCGGTGAACGCGACGCGGCGTTATCTTACCGTCACGGACGTCGTGAATAATCCAGCGCTAGCCGCCGCGCCCGATGCCGAGCTGACCGATGCCGCCATCGATTTTTTGAAAAACAGAAAAAAAGAACCTTACCTTAATAAATAGACCCGGAGTTTATTATGTCTTCTAAAACAAAATGTTGGCTATGGATGCTGCTGGTTATCCTCTCCGAAACCTCAGCCACTTCGACGCTTAAAATGTTCGGCAGCAGCGAAGGCTCAACCAAAATGATGCTGCTCGCACTGCTGATTGTTCTCTACTGCACCTGCTACTACTCGCTCTCCCGCGCGGTGAAAGATATCCCCGTCGGCCTGGCGTACGCCACCTGGTCCGGCACCGGCATCCTCGTCGTTTCCACCCTGGGCATGGCCTTTTACGGCCAGCATCCGGATACCGCGGCCATTATCGGCATGGCGGTTATCGCCAGCGGCATCGTCATCATGAACCTGTTCTCGAAAATGGGCAGCGAGGAGAGCGCCACCGCGCCCGCCGAGCCGGTTACGCCTCTCGACAAAAAAATCGCCAACTAACTGAAAGGAATAGCATATGTTTAATCTCGGATTTTTATGGCTGGCGCTGTCAATCGGCTCCGAAATCACCGGCACCTCGATGATCAAAAAGACCAACGGCTTTAGCAAACTGGCGCCGTCGGTGCTGGTGGTCTGCGCCTACGGGCTGTGCTATTTCGCCCTCACCCGCGCGATGAGCACCATCCCGGTGGGCGTGGCCTACTCGCTGTGGTGCGGCTTTGGTATCGTCGGCGTCACCATCTGCTCCATGATCCTCTACAAGCAGAAGCCGGATCTGCCGGCCATCTTCGCGATGGTGCTGATTATCTCCGGCGGCATCATCATGAACGTCTTCTCTACGATGTAACGCTCGCGGGGCGCGGGTTTACCCGACGCCCGTTTCGTGGCAGGATAGTCCGATGAACAGAAACGTTGTCGTTACCCGCTCCCTTCGCTGGTGGCTGCCTGCATAAAGGCGGCACGATTCACGTTTCCATTTCAAAGCCGCCGGAAGGCGGCTTTGTCATTTCTCAGCAGCGCCTTTCGGCTTAACCGCATCGTAAGGAGTTTCTGATGAACGCAAACCACACCATTCTTACCGGCGATCGCCCGACCGGCCCGCTGCACCTCGGCCATTACGTGGGGTCGCTGCGCCAGCGCGTGCAGCTGCAGCATGACCACCAGCAGTTTATTTTGGTCGCCGACCTGCAGGGATTAACGGACAACGGCAGCAACCCGCAAAAGATAAGCAGCAATATCTTTGAAGTGATGGCCGACTATCTGGCCGTCGGCATCGATCCGCAGAAAACCACGATTTGCCTGCAGTCGGCCCTCCCGGCGCTGGCGGAGCTGAGCACCCTGTACATGAATATCGTCACCGTTGCCCGCGTCGAGCGCAATCCCACCGTCAAGCATGAAATTGCGCAGAAAGGCTTCGCCCGCTCGCTGCCGGTGGGGTTTCTGGCCTACCCCATCAGCCAGGCCGCCGATATCACCGCCTTTAAGGCCGGGCTGGTGCCGGTCGGCGACGATCAGCTGCCGATGATCGAACAGACCAACGAAATCGTACATAAGATGAATAGCCTGACGACGGCGCCGGTGCTGCAGCACTGCAGGGCGCTGCTCAGCGAGGTCGGCCGCCTGCCGGGCGTTGACGGCAGCGCAAAAATGTCAAAATCGCTGGGCAATACGCTGACGCTTTCGGCCAGCGAAGAGGAGATCCATCGCGCGGTCAGCGCCATGTATACCGATCCGGACCACCTGCGCGTTGCCGACCCGGGCCGGGTGGAAGGTAACGTTGTCTTTACCTATCTCGATGCCTTCCACCCCGACAAGCCGCTGGTTGCCGAAATGAAGGCGCACTATCAGCGTGGCGGACTGGGCGACCGGCAGTGTAAAGACGCGCTGGAGGCGTGTTTGCAGACGCTGCTGGCGCCGATCCGCGAACGACGGGCGCGGTTTATTGCTGATAAAGGCATGCTGCAGGAACTGCTGCGTCAGGGCAGCGAGCGGGCGAACGGCCTCACGCAGCAGACGCTGCATGAGGTGAAACGGGGTCTGGGACTGCCGATACTGTTCTGAGCGAAGAGGCTTCGGGCTTGCGCCATCGCGCGTCGCCGGCAAACGGCTTAGCCGCCGCTGCCGCCTTCATGCATCTTCACGCAGTTGCGTCCGTCGCGCTTGGCGGTATAGAGCGCGCTATCGGCGTCGCGCAGCAGCAGGTTGTAATCAGGGTGGCCGGTATGGATGGCGTAGCCGATGCTGGCGGTAATGGCGATTTCGGTCTCGCCGCCCACGTTGAAGGCGAGCTGGCTGATATTTTTGCGCAGGCGCTCAAGGAGCACATGGGCCTCGTGGGCACCGGTTTCCACCAGCACCAGCAGAAACTCTTCGCCACCGTAGCGGAAGATATAGTCGCTGGAGCGGATATTATCGCTGAGCAGATCGGCAACGTGCTTAATCGCCCGGTCGCCCACCTGGTGGCCCCAGCTATCGTTAATCTCTTTAAAATGGTCGATATCGACGATCGCCACCGTCATCGGCCGCTCATACTCGATGGCGAGCGTGACCTCATGCTTGAGGACCACCGGCAGATAGCGACGGTTGAGCAGGCTGGTGAGGGCGTCTTTGCCGTTTTGCATTTGCGTCAGGCTGCTAAAAATCACCCCCAGCTGGCTGCCGATCTGCTGGCAATGAATATGAATGCCCTGCAGCAGGTTTTGCGTCTCTTTATATCCCGTATGGCTATCCGTTGATTTCCAGCCGCTAATTAGGTTATCGACCTCAGCGATTAATCCGCCAATCTCTTCCATCTGCGCGTTCTTATTAAAATAGCGCACGCATTTATGGCGGAACCACAGGCCAAATTCGGATTCAGATAATAACGTGGCGTTAATATCGTTTTTATTTTCGCTAACGATATTAAAAATAACGGTATTTTCCCAGCCGGAGAGCGCGGCCTGCTGTTTACCGTACTCCATCGGTACGTTATCCATCAGGCTGTACAGGCGATAGGCCTCTTCGTTTTTGGTGGCCCGATAGTGCGACAGAGTGTAGGCATGGCACATCATCTCGATCGCCATATTAAACGCCATAATCGCATAGTAGATCGCGGCCACGCCGGTTTGGCGGTCTATCGCGCTGTCGCGAATATATTCGATAACCCCGGCCTTGAGCTGCCTGGCACCGCGCAGCACGGCCTCGGCAGGAATGCCGATCCGCGAGTGAATGCTGCCAATATGGTATTGCCGTTCCGCCAGCGCCTGCAGGCCGTCCCTCTCGCAGGTCAAAATGTCTTTGACCCAGCCGGCCAGCGAGCGGCTCAGACGCTCCTGAACCAGGTCATAGGTAAGGTGCCTGGCAATATCCGGGTCCTGAAAAATAAAGTCATAAAAGCGGGCCGCCAGCGCTTCAGCCTGCTCGGCGGCAATATTATTAAGCACCGCCTTTACTTCCGGCGTCAGGCTGTCGTGCAGCGGCAGCCATTCCTTAAAAATAACCGCGATATATTTTTTGCTTTCATCTTTCATTGAATAAAGCACTCGCTGACGTTTGTCTCTTTTCAGGGCCGCAAATCATACAACAGTTAGCTATGACCAACCAGATTGAAAATGCAGCAATCTGCTTTACGCCAGGCCGCCGGCGGACGGTTGGCGACGCGGCGTCAACATCCCACACTTATCGTATGGACATACTCAATACAAATGCTAGTATCCCATAGACAGTAGCTATATTTATGCGTGTTTCATTTAAGGCCAGGATTGCTGATGATGACCACATTCGTAGCACATCTTTCTCACCGGTTAGCCGCGCAGCTGGATCCGCGCGCCGGTCGGCCTTGCCCCTCCACTCCCCTGTCTTTCAAAGAGAGAATGCTCCGTATGGCGGAGGACAGAAGCGCGCATCACTCAGCAATATGGAACAGAGCGAGTAGCGTATGGACAAAATCAAACAGCACTGGGCCTGGTGCCTTGTCGGCCTGCTGGCGGTCATCGCCGCCCTGATAGTATGGACGCTGCGTCCGCCGGGACTTCCGCAGGGTTTTGCCGGCAGCAACGGCAGGATCGAAGCCACCGAGGTGGATATCGCCAGCAAAACCGCCGGGCGTATCGACGCCATTCTGGTCAAAGAGGGGCAGTTCGTTCGCAAGGGCGAGGTGCTGGCGCGGATGGATATTCGGGTGCTTAACGAACAGCGCCTCGAGGCCGCCGCCCAGATCAAAGAGGCTGAAAGCGCGGTCGCCGCTGCGAAAGCGCTGCTGGATCAGCGGCAAAGCGAAATGCGCGCCACCGAGGCGGTGGTCAAACAGCGGCAGGCGGAGCTCAACTCCACCGCCAAACGGCACGTGCGCTCCAGCGCGCTGTCGCAGCGCGGCGCGGTTTCGGCCCAGCAGCTCGACGATGACCAGGCGGCAGCGGAAAGCGCCAGGGCGGCGCTCGAATCCGCCAGAGCCCAGGTGTCTGCGGCGAAGGCGGCAATTGAAGCCGCCCGCACCAGCATTATTCAGGCACAAACTCGCGTCGATGCCGCGCAGGCGACGGAGCGACGCATCCTCGCCGATATCGACGATAGCGAGCTCAAAGCACCGCGCGACGGCCGAATTCAGTATCGCGTCGCCGAGCCGGGCGAAGTCCTGGCCGCCGGCGGCCGGGTGCTGAATATGGTCGACCTCTCCGATGTCTATATGACCTTCTTCCTGCCCACCGAGCAGGCTGGCCTGCTGGCGCTGGGCAGCGAGGCGCGCATCGTGCTGGACGCGGCGCCAAACATGGTCGTTCCCGCCCATATCAGCTTTGTCGCCAGCGTCGCGCAGTTTACGCCGAAAACGGTAGAAACCAGCGATGAGCGCCTGAAGCTGATGTTCCGCGTGAAGGCCCGCATTCCGCCGAAGCTGCTGGAGCAGCACCTGGAGTATGTCAAAACCGGCCTGCCCGGCATGGCATACGTTCGCCTGGATAGCCAGCAGGCCTGGCCCGATACGCTCACGGTGAGGTTGCCGCAATGAGAGGCTCTCAGCAGGATACTTACCCACCGGTCGCCCTGCTGGAACACGTTGGCCAGCGCTTTGGCGCCACCGTCGCGCTGCGGGATATCACGCTAAGCATTCCCGCTCGTCGGATGGTGGGCCTGATTGGCCCTGACGGCGTCGGCAAATCCAGCCTGCTGTCGCTGATTTCCGGGGCGCGGGCGATTGAACAGGGCAACGTGATGGTCCTCGGCGGCGATATGCGCGACCCCCGGCATCGGCGGGATGTCTGCCCCAAAATCGCCTGGATGCCGCAGGGGCTGGGCAAAAACCTCTATCACACCCTGTCGGTGTATGAAAACGTCGATTTCTTTGCCCGGCTATTCGGTCACAACAAGGCCGAGCGCGAGAACCGCATCGATGAGCTCCTGCACAGCACCGGGCTGGCCCCTTTCCGCGGCCGTCCTGCCGGGAAGCTGTCCGGCGGGATGAAGCAGAAGCTCGGCCTGTGCTGCGCCCTGATCCACGATCCGCAGCTGCTGATCCTTGATGAGCCCACCACCGGCGTCGATCCGCTTTCGCGCGCCCAGTTCTGGGAGCTGATTGACAGCATTCGCCGGCGCCAGCCGGAGATGAGCGTGCTGGTGGCAACGGCCTATATGGAAGAAGCGGAGCGCTTCGACTGGCTGGTGGCGATGAACGCCGGGGAAGTGCTGGCGACCGGCAGCGCCGAAGAGCTCAAAGCGCAAACCCGCAGCCAGACGCTGGAGCAGGCGTTTATCGCCCTGCTGCCGGAAGCCCAGCGCGAGGCGCACAAAGAGGTGATCATCCCGCCGCGCAGCGCGCAGGATGATGACATCGCGATTGAGGCCCGCGACCTGACCATGCGCTTTGGCAGCTTCGTGGCGGTCGATCGCGTGAATCTCCGCATCGCCCGCGGCGAGATTTTTGGTTTCCTCGGCTCAAACGGCTGCGGTAAATCAACCACCATGAAGATGCTTACCGGCCTGCTGCCCGCCAGCGAAGGCGAGGCCTGGCTATTCGGTCAGCCGGTCGATCCGAAGGATATCGAAACCCGCCGCCGCGTCGGCTATATGTCGCAGGCCTTCTCCCTCTACAGCGAGCTGACCGTCAGGCAGAACCTCGAGCTGCACGCCCGCTTATTCCATATCCCGGATGGCGAGATCCCCGCTCGGGTGGCGGAAATGAGCCAGCGCTTTATGTTAACGGAGGTCGAAGATACCCTGCCCGCCGCTCTGCCGCTGGGTATTCGTCAGCGGCTCTCTCTCGCCGTGGCGGTGATCCATCGCCCGGAAATGCTGATCCTCGATGAGCCAACTTCCGGCGTCGATCCGGTCGCCAGGGATATGTTCTGGCAGCTGATGGTCGATCTCGCTCGTCAGGATCGGGTGACCATTTTTATCTCGACCCACTTTATGAACGAAGCCGAGCGCTGCGATCGTATTTCGCTGATGCATGCCGGGAGGGTGCTGGCCAGCGATAGCCCGCAGGCGCTGGTGGCCCAGCGCGGTGCGGCAACGCTTGAAGAGGCGTTTATCGGCTGGCTACAGGATGCTCAGCAGCCCGTTGCTGAAACAGCGCCCGCTCCGCCGGCTAGCGCTTCGTCCGTGACGACGGCGGCGCAGCAGGCGTTCAGCCCTGGACGGCTCTTTAGCTACAGCCGACGCGAAGCGCTGGAGCTGCGGCGCGATCCGGTACGTTCGACCCTGGCCCTGCTGGGTACCGTTATTCTGATGTTCATCATGGGATACGGCATCAGCATGGACGTGGAAGATCTGCGCTTCGCGGTGCTCGATCGCGACCAGACCCTCAGCAGCCAGGGCTGGTCGCAGAATATTGCCGGCTCGCGCTACTTTATTGAGCAGCCGCCGCTGCAGAGCTATGACGAACTGGACCGGCGGATGCGCAGCGGCGAGCTGGCGGTGGCCGTTGAAATCCCACCTAATTTTGGCCGCGATATTGCCCGCGGCACGCCGGTGAAAATTGGCGTCTGGGTGGACGGCGCCATGCCTAATCGTGCCGAGACGGTGCGCGGCTACGTTCAGGCCATGCATCTGGCATGGCTACAGGAGATGGCCGAGCGGCAGGCCTCTCCCGCCCGCGATACGTCGCTGATATCCATCGAGACGCGCTATCGCTATAACCCGGACGTGAAAAGCCTGCCGGCCATCGTTCCGGCGGTGATCCCGCTGCTGCTGATGATGATCCCGGCGATGCTCAGCGCGCTGAGCGTGGTACGTGAAAAAGAGCTTGGCTCAATCATTAATCTGTACGTCACCCCGACCACCCGCAGCGAGTTTCTGCTCGGCAAGCAGCTGCCCTATATCGTACTGGGAATGTTTAACTTTTTCCTGCTGTGCGCGCTGTCGGTGTTGGTGTTTGGCGTGGCGCATAAGGGCAGCTTTCTGACTCTGACCCTGGCGGCACTGCTCTATGTCACCATCGCCACCGGGCTGGGGCTGCTGATCTCCACCTTTATGAAAAGCCAGATTGCGGCCATCTTCGGCACCGCCATTATTACGCTGATACCGGCCACCCAGTTTTCCGGCATGATTGACCCGGTCGCGTCGCTGGAGGGGCCCGGCCGCTGGATTGGTCAGATCTACCCGACCAGCCATTTTCTGACCATCGCCCGCGGCACCTTCTCAAAAGCCCTGAGCCTGACGGATCTGTGGGCGTCCTTTATACCGCTGCTGATTGCCGTTCCGCTGGTGCTCGGCCTCAGCGTGTGGCTGCTGAAAAAACAGGAGGGATGATGCGCGGATTACGCAATATTTATAATCTCGGCGTCAAGGAGCTGCGCAGCCTGCTCGGCGATAAGGCGATGCTGACCTTAATCCTCTTCGCCTTTACCGTGTCGGTCTATTCCTCTGCGACCGTGATGCCAGGCTCGCTGCATCTGGCGCCTGTGGCGATTGCCGACATGGATAAATCGCAGCTCTCTTCGCGTATTATCAACGGCTTTTATCGGCCGTGGTTTTTACCGCCGGAGCTGATTAACGAAGATGAGATGGATGCCGGTCTGGATGCCGGGAACTATACCTTTGCCATTAATATTCCCCCCAACTTTCAGCGCGACGTGCTCGCCGGGCGGCAGCCGGAGATACAGGTTAACGTCGACGCCACGCGGATGAGCCAGGCGTTTACCGGCAATGGCTATATCCAGAATATTATCAGCGGGGAGGTGAACGGCTTCGTTGCCCGCTATCGGGATAATGCCACGCTACCGGTCGAGCTGGCGGTGCGCATGCGCTTTAACCCCAATCTTGAGCAGGAGCGCTTTGGCGCGGTCATGGCCATCATCAACAACATCACCATGCTGGCGATCGTGCTGACTGGCTCGGCGCTGATCCGCGAGCGGGAGCACGGCACGGTCGAACACCTGCTGGTTATGCCGGTGACGCCGTTTGAAATTATGCTGGCAAAAATCTGGTCGATGGGGCTGGTGGTGCTGGTCGTTTCCGGGCTTTCGCTGCTGCTGATGGTTCAGGGGGTGCTGCAGGTGCCGATTGAAGGCTCGATCCCGCTTTTTATGCTGGGCGTGGCCCTGAGCCTGTTCGCAACCACCTCCATCGGGATCTTTATGGGGACGGTAGCGCGCTCGATGCCGCAGCTGGGGCTGCTGATGATCCTCGTACTGCTGCCGCTGCAGATGCTTTCAGGCGGCTCAACCCCGCGGGAAAGCATGCCCCAGGCGGTACAGGATATTATGTTAACCATGCCGACCACCCACTTCGTCAGCCTCGCGCAGGCGATTCTGTATCGCGGTGCCGGCTTTGCCATCGTCTGGCCGCAGTTTTTAACCCTGATGGCGATTGGCGCAGCGTTTTTTGCCATCGCCCTGCTGCGTTTTCGTAAGACCATCGGCGCGATGGCGTAAATGAGCCGTACCGGCCGTCACCTTAGGCGGCGGCCGGTGGACTATTTTTTGCTGTTTATCACGCGGCGCAGCAGCCAGGTAAAGCCCATCGCCATGCTAAACAGAATGAACAGCAGCACGACCCAGCTCACCGAGATGCGGACCAGCGTGCCGAAGGTCATCAGCGGCTGCAGATAGACGGTAAACGAGTCGCTTAACGGCTTATTCATCAGCATATAGGCGCTATCGGCCAGCCAGACGCAGACGCGGCACGCCAGCCAGATAATTGCCGGCCAGCAGAGCAGGACCAAAAAGGTAAGGCGTTCTTGTACGTAGCGAGTGAGCCGGCGCAAAGGGGGCCAGCCAAGCAGGATTTTCATTTATATTCTCATATTGCCACCCGGTGACAGGGGGTTATTTAGCCCCGGGAGTGACCGAAACAGGCATTAATATCGGCAGTACACTTGATATTTTATATCACAATTCGGTTAATCCGAACCCGATCAAGTTAACAAAGTGTTAAGGACAGTAAATCATTTGATTGGCAAAGTCCAGTTATTACGATTTTACGTCTGGAATAGCGAAGCGTTATTTTGTAAATAATTGATAATATTAATTAAATATAATTCAGGAGTGAATTAAAGATATTCAGAGAATTAATTAAAAACCGTGGTTTTATATTTAAAACATAGCTGGCTTATATTTTAAATATAGCATCAGGGGTGCGAAGGGACTGTTCTTATCAGAAGAATAACCAGAGATAGCAGTGCGCGGCGCCCGATCCGGGCGGCGTCCGGCCGCTTTTCCTGAACCGCAGACAACAAAAAACCCCATGCTTTCGCATGAGGTTTCTTTGTTTATTTGATGCCTGGCCGTTGATGGCGGGCATTCTGCGGGCCGTTACGCCAAATCCACCGCGTTTTCGCGCCTGAATAACCAGAGATAGCGGTGCACAGCGCCCGATCCGGGCGGCGTCCGGCCGCTTTTCCTTAAACCGCAGACAACAAAAAAACCCCATGCTTGCGCATGAGGTTTCTTTGTTTATTTGATG
>RCUT01000236.1_pt1 | contig 30617 bp, 16 predicted proteins | sample 2166171 | NCBI WGS metagenome assembly RCUT01 (sample SAMN09932757, study PRJNA488358) | compost metagenome | isolation source: compost soil in 4-hydroxybenzoic | place: Germany: Experimental Botanical Garden | reverse complement strand
AACCGTCGTCTGCGGCACATTCGTGGCCAGTGACTGCATCGCACCTGCCGCTCGCGTTGAGCAGGCAACGTCAGGATAGACCGGGTTCTACGCTTGTACCTGCAGTTTGCAATCGACTGTAGAACCGCTCCTCAGCACGGCCCTACAAGGCTAAAAAAAACGACTAGGCTGTTTTTGATACCCAACAACGCCAGCCCTTTCCCTAATCAGCATCTGAGGGACTGACCGCTGTGTGGCGATGCCCCTGATGGCCTGCCCTCTTCCAGGGCTCAGAGTGATGATGTGGACATGACGACCCAGCCCCGTTCTGCAGTGCCTACCGCGTTCAAACCCCAGCGCCAAGCGCTGGCCCTGGAACCGCGCATCTTGTTTGACGGCGCTGCCGCCACGGCGGCGGCCGACCAGCAGCACCAAGACGGCAGCGACAACGCCGATGCCAATACCGCCCACGCGACCCCCGCTGAAGCCCGCAGTGAACCCAGCCAGCAACCCTCTGCTGCCCGGCACCTGTTGGTCCTCGATAGCCGCATCGAAGGCCGCGAGCAGCTCACCGCCAAGCTGCCCGGCAATGTCGATGTGCTGGTGGTAGAAGCGGATGAAGATGGCTTGGCGGCGATTTCCACTGCCTTGGCGCAACTGGGGCAGGTCGATTCGATCCAGATCCTCTCCCACGGCGCCGCAGGCGAGTTCACCCTCGGCAAGACTACCCTGAGCGCCGACACTATCGAGCAGTTTTCCCAACCGCTGAGTCAATGGAGCCAATCCCTGAGCGAGGGCGCGGACATCCAACTGTATGGCTGCAACGTTGGTGCAGGCAGCGATGGACGCACCCTGGTCGATGAACTGTCACGCTTGACCGGCGCCGATGTTGGCGCCTCCAATGACAATACCGGCAGCGCCCGCGTCGGGGGCGACTGGACCCTGGAAGTCACCCGTGGCGTACTGGACAAGCCCGTTGCACTAACCGCCACCGCCATGGCCGGTTATGACCGCCTGCTGGCGGCCGGGCCCAATACCGACCTGTCCGGCGGCGCTAACGTTCTGATCGGCGATACCTTCAGCTTTACCGTGACCTTCACCAACAGCACCAGTGACACCGGCTATGCGCCGTTTGTCGACCTGTTCTTCCCCGCCACGGGCAAGGACGGCGTCGGCTCGCAAACCGATGATGGCGTCACCTTCGTATCCGCCACTTACCTGGGCCAGGCGCTGAATGCGCATGTCCTGACCTTCGATGCCAATGGCCGCGCCAGTCACCCCTTGGCCGTCGGCAGCGATGGCAAGCCGCTGGTGATCAATGCCGCCGATTTCGGCATGCGCGCGGGTGATCAGATGGTGGTCCTGGAGCTACCCTTTGCCAGTGTCAGCCAGGGTCAGCCACCAATCGCCATCCAGGTAACGGCAAGCCTGAGTAACCTGGCCGACACCGATTTTTCCTTTTCCGGCTCGACCCCAGACCTGACCATCCGTGCCCGTAGCGGCTTTCAGTACGGCAACGACTCGCTGAACAATCCGGCCACCGACCCGAGCATCCTGGAGCCTGCGGCCAACGCCGACAGCTATCGGGTGCATCCGACGGTGATCACCGTCGATCAAGTGGTCACCACCCCGGAAGGTGAAACGGCAACCGGCCCCAACTTCAAGCGCGACCTCGACGTCACCCTCACCCCCGCCGATGAGCAGACCCTGACCGACGTCGTGATCAAGCAACCGGTGCCGGACAATGTCATCGTCACCGCCATTACCCCTGGCGGGGGCGGCACGCTGACCTCCATTACCCTCTACGATGGCCGCGCCGTCACCAATCCGGCGCTGATCCAGGCGATCCTCGCGCAAAACAACGACGGCAACCTTAGCAACGATCTCTACATCCGCGAGTTCAGTGTCCGCTACCCGACTATCAGTGGCCCGACCAGCACCAATGTGCAATTCTTCGTGCCCGAAGACGATGCCGACGGTGTGCCGGTGATCAACCCGGTGAGCGGCAATGACGTCACCATTACCTTCGATGGTCCCAGCGCCACCGGCAGCTGGCAGCCACTGGACCCACGCGATGCCGCCAGCGGCCAGATCGACTTCAGCGGCCAGGGCCAGGATGTCAGTTTCGTCGCCAAGTCGATTACCCTGCAAAAGCAGGTCACCGTCACGGTTGACGGCGGCAGTGCCGGCATCAGCCCAGGGGACACGCTGACCTACGACCTGAGGATCGCCCTGTCCGATTACTTCGCCTTTGGCGAGACGTTTCTGGGCGGTGGCAACTTCGTCATCGCCGACGGATTGAGCGACGGCCAGACCTTGGTGACGGGCAGCCCCACCCTGACCCTGACGGTCAACGGCGTGACCCAGAGCATTACCCTGGTCCGCAGCAGCGTGGTCAATAGCGACGGCAGTACCTCGATAGTCTTCGACATTGGCCAGTCGTTGCGTAATGCCTTCGCCGTGCGTTCCTGGCTCAATGGTGACCTGGCCTTCGATGACGTGCTCCAGGGTGCGACCCTCGCGGTGATCAGCTACCAGGCGCGGGTCGCTCAAAGCTATACGCCACCAGCGGGGAACCCCCACAGTGAAATCAACGAAGGCGATCCGCTGGGTAACCAGGCCACCGTCACCGCCACCGTGCTGCTGGACCCGCTGAACCTCAGCGGTCAAGACCAGAGCGACGGCTCCAGTACCCTCTCGCGCATCCCCAACAGCCAAGTGCAGATCGACCTCGCCGACCTCAATGGCAACGGTGCACCTGCGCCTGGCACGGAACTGCGTCCCGGCGACAGCGTCACGTTCCGCCTGAGCTATGACCTGATAACCGGCGACTACGAGAACTTCAAGCTCACCGCTTACTTGCCTTTGCCACTGTTCGACCTCAGCGGCCTGGACCTCAACAGCATCTGGCGCCTGGCCACGGGTAACACCAACCCCAACAGCCCTACCTCCGTCACCCTTGGCCCAGGTAACTCGCTGGTGTTCACCTTCGCCGACTACGTCAACCCTGGGATCAATGGCAGCCGGATCGCGATAGACTTCACCCTGACCGTCAGCGACCAGCCGTTCGCCGACCAACGTGCCTTCAACGTGCTGGGCGAATCCAACCAGACCCGCACCTTGGACAAGAGCGTTCTGCAAACTACCGATGACGTGACTCTGATCGCTTCGGTCGCCGAACCGGTCCTGAGCATCAGCCATGGCGTGGTGTCCACCAACCACGGCACAGTGACCGGCACCACTGGCAGCTGGAACCCGCCAGGCGGCACCGGCATCCCCTTCAACGGCAGCATCACCGATATCAGTGCCGTCAACGGCAATGTCAGCGGTATCGATGCCAATGATCGCCTGCGACTGGCAACCGCCATCGAGAACAGCGGCGGCGGCAACGCCTTTGACGTCAGCACGCGCATCACCCTGCCCCCGGGCCTCTCATTTGTGGGCGGCAGCCTGTCGACGGCCAACCTGCTGATCTATCGTGGTGACGGCACGCGCCTGATCGCCGGCACTCACTACACCGTGAACAACGCCACCAATACCATCACCTTCATCGACGGCGCCGGTGTCGGCGCCTTGCTTGCTGGTCGTCCCGGCACTGTCGCCGATACCAGCGGTGCCAACCTTGTGGTGATTACCTATGAGGTCAACGTCGCGTCCGCCATTGCCGCCAGCAGAACCCTGCAGAGCACCGCGCAACTGACGGGCTACGCCAGTGTCGAAGGCGGACAGAACTTCCTCGGGGCGACACCCTTGAGCGACCTAGCCAGCCAGCAGGTCGCCGCTCCGACGATCACCAAGACCTATGCCGGCGGAAGCCTCGACAACAGTGACTCAAGCGCCAGCCATACCACCGGGGCAAACCTGGTGGTGGGCGAAAGCATGCTCTATGACATCGTCGTCACCCTGCCCGAAGGCACCACGCAGACCTTGCGCATCGATGACCTGATTCCGCCCGGCATGCGCCTGGATACCAGCTTCAACAATCAAGGCTATCTGCTGATCACCACCGCCGGTGGTGTACTGGCGCAAAACTTCGGCGGCACGGTCACCATTGGCAGCCTCACCGCACCGTCAGGCACGTTGGGCGCTGACGGTGTTGACGCGCGGTTTACCTTTACCGTCTCCACCACCACCGGTGACAACAACACCGCCAACAACAGCTTCGTCATTCGCCTGCGCCTGGTGGCCAGCAACGTGACCAGCAACCAGACCAGCGCCGTTCGCCTGAATGATGCCACCCTCACCTACAGCGACCCTGACGGTGATACGCCCAACGGCAGCACGCCGATCAACCGTGACGTAGCGGTTACGGGAAGCAAGCCCAGCGTGACCATTCAGGAACCCACCTTGCAACTGGGCCAGCAATTGATCACCCCACCAGGGATCGGCTTCGACCAAGGTGACCCGCTTGAATACACCATCACCCTCACTAACGGCTCAGCCGGTAGCGACTACGATGCCTACGACATCGCCTTCAGCAGCCAGCTGCCAACCGAACTGGACCAACTGACCCTGGTCAGCGTGATCTACACCGTCAATGGCGTCAGCACCAACATCACTGGCAGCTTCAGCCTTGACCCGAGCGGCCGCACCCTGGTCAACAGTGGCAATGTCGACATCGCCAAAGGCGGCAGCGTGGTCATCCGTGTGTCTGGCGTGGTCAATGCCACTGGCGCCTCGGTGGCGCAATTCGACAACCTTGCCCAAGTGCGCTGGACCAGCCTCAATGGCAACAGCAGCGCAGGTGCCGATCCAGCTGGCGAGCGCACAGGCCAGAATGGCCCACTCAACGGTGGCACCCTCAACGACTACCGCCGCGACAGCGTGCTGATCATCCCGGTCGCCCAGGGCATCAAGTTTTCCCGGGTCGGCGGCCTGCCCGACACCAGCGCCCCCAACCCGACCAATGCCCTGCAAGAGACGGCGGCCATCGGTGAAATCATCCGTTACCGCGCCACGGTGCTGGTCCCCGAGGGCAACAACCCCAATTACCAGCTGGTGATTACCCTGGGTCAAGGCCTGACCCTGGCGGACCTGAGCACGATGCGCATCGGTTTTGTCTCCGACGGCGGCCTGGTCACCAGCCTGAGTGACCTGATCACCAGCGGCACCTTGCAGATCATCGGCAACGAGGACAGCCCCGAAGCCCAGTTCATCACCCCGGACCTTTCCGGCGCGGCGCCCACCGGGGTACTCAACTCGGCTTACGTGCAACTGAGTACCGATGCCAACGGCAACCAGATCATCACCCTCAACCTGGGCAATATCACCAACGGCGCCTTTGGCGGCGGTAACGATGGCAACGATGACGACCTTGAAGGCATCGTGGTGGAGTTCAGTGCCAGGGTCGACAACCGGGTCGAGAACCAGGCCGGCGATGTCCTCGGCGCCACGGTTCAGGATCGGGTAAACGGTGTTACCCGCGCCACCAGCAACACCTTGAGCGAACGTATCGTCGAAGCTGGTTTTACCGGCCTGAACAAACAGGTCACCGACTTCAGCCCCAATCCGGGCACCACCCTGGGCAGCGCAACGGTCAGCGTCAGCTTTACCGCCAGTGGTGGCCTGCCGGCCTATGACGTGCACCTGACTGACGGTTTCCCGACCGGCAGTAACTACAACCTGATCAGCATTACCATTGACGGCACCACCTACGGTCCGGGCAACCTGCCGGCTGGGGTGACCTTCAGCACCAGTGGCGGCCTGAGTGTGGACATTGCACGGGTCGACATCGGCTCCCAGGTCCGCGTGCTGTACTCGGTCAGCGTCCCCAATGGCACAGCCATCGCCAGCAGCGATGCCAGCTTGAGCTGGAGCAGCCTGCCAGAGACGTTCACCAGTTGGGGTGGCTCAGCCGTAGGAGCCGACAGCAGCGCCAGCGGCGAGCGCACGGGGGCCAACGGCCCTGGTCCGGATGCCAGCACCCTGAACAACTATGTGCTGCGCGAAGGTGCGGGCCTGGGGATCATCAGTGGCACGCTTTGGAACGATACCGGCACTGCCGCCACAGCGCCTAACGACGCCACCCCGGATGTGGATCCGGTACCCGGCACACCTGGCTATGAACTGGCCGTACCCAACCAGACAATCAACCTGATCTGGGCGGGTACTGATGGCATCCTCGGCAATGCTGACGACAAAACCTTCAGCACTACCACCGACAGCAATGGCCGCTTTACGTTTGGCGTGTTGCCCTCTGGTCTGTACCGCCTGGACGCCCCCACCACGGTCAACAGCATCGCCCAGTTCGGCGAGTTGCGCCTGCGCATAGACACGGACGCAGGCACACTCGGCCAGGTGGGCGTGACCCTGGGCGAAGGCAGCACTGCGCAGGCCAACTCAGGGTATGTCGAACTCAATGACGCGCCAGTCAACAGTCTGCCCGGGCTGCAGAGCGGCCTGGAGGATGTACCGCTGGCAATCCCCGGCATCCGCGTCAGCGACATCGATGCCGAGCGCGATCCGGACGTCAATGGCCGCGCGATCCAGGTCACCCTCACGGTCACCCACGGCACCCTGTCGCTGACCGGAACTACCAGCAGCGTCACAGTCGGTGGCAACGGCACAGCAACGCTGGTGCTACTGGGCCGAATCGCCGACATCAATGCGGCGTTGGCCGGTCTGAGCTACCTTGGCAACCTGAACTTCAACGGCAATGACTTTCTTCAAGTCACCACCACTGACCAGGGCAACTACGGCGATTTCGATGGTAACGGCGTACCTGGGCAGGCGACCGATGCGCGCACCGACCTAGACGTTCTGGTGATCAACCTCACCCCAGTCAATGATCGGCCAGCGGCCGTGAATGACAATGCGACTGCGGTCGAAGCTGGCGGTACCGATAACCGCCTGGAGGGTGTGGACCCACGGGGTAATCTTCTCGATAACGACACCGATGTCGACATAGCCACCAATGGCGACTTCCTCAACGTGGTCTCGGTGACTTCACCGCTGGGCGTGGTGGTATCGGTGCCGGTGGTCGGCTCGGTGGAGGTCATTGGCCGCTACGGCAAGCTGGTGATCCAGGCCAATGGCGCCTATCAGTACATCGTCGATAACAACAACGCCGAAATCCAGGCACTGCGCCTGGCGGGCGATCAGTTGACCGAGGCCTTCAACTACACCGTTTCCGACATCGGCCTGGGCGGCGCACCGTTGCAGTCCAGTGCCACCTTGAACGTGTTGATCCAGGGTGCCAACGATGCCCCGGACGCGGCAAATGATACCGCCACCGCCATTGAACAAGGCGGCGTCAACAACACCGACAATGGCAACCCCAATGACACCCCGCCCAGTGGCTTCCCGATTGACGGGGTCAACCCGACGGGCAACGTGCTGACTAACGACAATGATGTCGATGGCGGTGAGCGCGCAACCGATCCGATCGATTACGGTGAGACCCAGGCGGTTACTGGCGTGCGGCCCTTGCGTGAAGCAGCCAGTGGGCCGTTGACCGTCGTGCCTGCCGGTGGGTCGATCAGCGTCACCGGCACCTACGGCACCCTGACAATTGCTTCCGATGGCACCTATACCTACGTCATCGACAACAGCAACACTGCCGTGCAGCGCCTGGGCCCGAATGACACCCTGACCGAGTACTTCAGTTACCAGGTCACCGATCAGCTCGGTCTGAACGACCTGGCCGAGCTGCGTATCACCGTGGTCGGCAACTACGACAACCCGGTGGCCAGTGACGACCAGGCGTCCGCTCAGGCCGGGGTCAGCAACGCCGATCCGGAAAGCAATCCGGTCGGCAACGTCATCCTGTTTCCCAGCCGCCCGGGGCCGGTCAACCAGCCCGGTGGCACCGGCGTCGACCTGGATGTCGACCGCGCCGACCGTCCGAGCTCAGTGCTCAAGGTCAACGGCATCCGCAATGGCCCAGAGCTAGCCGGCGGCGCCTTGACCACGGTGGGCACTGGCGCGGTAATCGTCCAGGCAAATTTCGCCCAGTTCGACAACGGCGATCCCGTAGGCAGTTCAGTGAGTTACGGCACACTGACCATCAACCCCGACGGTTCATTCAATTTCGACGTCAACAGTGACAACCCTGAAATCGTCGCCTTGGCGCGTGGCGCGACGATGAACGTCATCTTTACCTACCAGGTCGTCGACTCAGCTGGGCTTACCGACACCGCGCAACTGGTTATTGTGGTGCGCGGCGCCAACAACCCGCCGCACGCGCAGGACGCCGTGGCGCTGGCCACCGAAAAAGGCGGGGCCAACAACACTGCACCCGGCGTCGACCCCGGCGTACCTCCGGGCCCAGGGCGGCAAGTCACCTTTGTCGACCCTGATGGGGACCCGGTCAGCGTAACCGCCGTGCGCACCGGCCGTGAGACTGACACCGGCACCGCCGGGGTCGTCGGCAGCGCGCTCAACGGCAGCTATGGCGCACTGACGATCAACGCCGATGGCACCTACCGCTACGTGGTCGACAACGATAACCTCGAGGTCGACGCCCTGCGCGGACCGGATGATCTGTTGGTCGAAGTTTTCACCTATCGGGTCACCGACGCCGATGGTGAGTTCGATGATGCCCAGATCATCATCGTCATTCGTGGCCAGAACGATAACCCGGTGGCCGACAATGACGAGGCCGAGGCGGTAGAGGCTGGTGGCGTCAACAACGCCAGCGGTGGGAGTGACCCGAGCGGTAATGTGCTCAATGATGACACCGATGTTGATGGCGGTGCCGGCGACCCGATCGACTATGGCGAAACCAAAGCGGTGAGCGCGGTACGTACGGGTGCCGTTGAGGGTGCTGGGACTGCCGGCACCCTGGGAAGCGAATTGCGCGGCACCTATGGTTGGCTGACCCTCAATGCCGATGGCAGTTACAGCTATCGCCTGGACAACAACCTGGCGGCGGTGCAGGCCCTGCGACCGGGCAATACACTAATCGAAACCTTCAATTACACCGTGGTCGATACCGCAGGCGCCACCGACATCGCGCTGTTGACCATCACCATTCGCGGCAGCAACGATGCGCCGGTGGCCAACAACGACAACGCCATCGCCGTCGAGGCCGGCGGCTTGAACAACACCACTGCTGGCACTAACCCAAGCGGCAACGTGCTCAGCAACGACACCGATGTCGACCGCTTTGGTGAAACCCTGACGGTGACTGGCGTGCGTCAGGGACTGAGCATCGGCAGCCTCGGCAACAGCTTTGCCGGCGAGTACGGCAGCCTGACGCTCAATGCCGATGGCAGCTACAGCTACCAGGTCGACAACTCAGATCCTCTGGTACAAGCCCTGCGCAGGGCCAGCGATACCTTGCGCGAGACCTTCACCTACACCATTCGCGATTTGACTGGAGCTATCAGCACCGCCACCTTGACCATCACCATTCATGGGCGCAACGACAACCCGATAGCCGTCAACGACAGCGCGGTGGCTGTCGAAGCCGGTGGCACCAACAATGGGACTGCCGGTGTCGCCCCTACCGGTAACCTGTTGAGCAATGACCGCGATGTCGATGCGGGAGACACCAAGTCCGACAATGGCATTCGTATCGGCGGCATCCTTGCCGGCGGCACCTTTGTTACGGTCAACGGTAGCCAGATCATACGCGGCACCTACGGCACTCTGACGGTGTTCTCCAACGGTGATTACCGCTATCTGGTCAACAATGACCTGGCTGCCGTCCAGGCGCTCAAGCCCGGTGATACCTTGCAAGAGCTGTTTACCTACCGCATGCGTGACGCCGCTGGTGCCCTCGGTGTGGCGCAATTGACCCTGACCATCGAGGGGGCCTGGGATGCGCCGGTAGCGCGCAACGACATCGATCTGGGCGTCGCCGACAATGGCGATGGCCTGGTCCTCAACCCCAGCGGCAACGTGCTGCCCAACGACAGCGACGTCGACCAGGGTGACCAACTTACGGTCACTGGTATCCGTACCGGCGCTGAAAGCGGCACTGGCGTTGCCGGCACCGTTGGCAATGTTTTGATCGGCCAATACGGCACCCTGGTGATCAATGCCGATGGCAGCTACACCTACACCATCGACACCTCTAATCCGGCGGTATTGGCTCTGGACCTGTTGCAGACTGTGGTTGATAGCTTCACCTACGAAGTCACTGATCGTGGCGGGCTCAGCGATCTTGCCCAGCTGTCGATCGTCATCATCGGCCGCAACGACGCCCCTCATGGTACTGATGACAGTGCCACGGCTGTCGAGGCCGGTGGCTTGAACAACGCCACGCCGGGCCTGAACCCCAGCGGCAATGTTCTGAACAACGACGGTGACCTGGAAAACGACACACTGGGCGTTTCGACGATCCGCACCGGCAGCGAAGCCGGCAGTGGTATCGCCGGCACTCTGGGCACCAGCCTGCGCGGGCTGTATGGCAACCTGGTAATGAACGCCGATGGCAGTTGGACCTACACCGTCGACAACAGCCTGGCAGCCGTTCAGGCCTTGCGCACCAGTGGCCAGGTGCTGGTGGACACCTTCACCTACACGGTGGTCGACCCGCATCAGGCCGATGACACTGCACAATTGCGCATTACCATCGACGGCCGCAACGATACGCCGATTGCCGTCGATGATGGCAGCATCGCGGTCGAGGCCGGCGGCGTCGGTAACAACACCCCAGGCGTGAACCCTACCGGCAATGTTCTGGACAACGACACTGACGTCGACAGCCCGGCCCTGGGTGAAACCCGTCAGGTGTTGTCAGTGACCAGTGAAACCGGCACCGTCGCCCTCGCCGGCCAGACGCTGGCGGGGCGTTATGGCCAGTTGGTGCTCAATGCCAATGGCAGCTATCAATACGTATTGGACAACAACAATCCTGTGGTCCAGGCCCTGCGCACAGCAGGACAAACCCTGCGCGAAGTTTTCACCTACCGCATGCGCGACACCACCGGCGCCGAATCTGTAGCACGCTTGAATGTGGTGATTCAGGGGGCCAATGATGCGCCGCTTGCCCGTGACGACAGCAACGTCGCCAGTGATCAGGTGTCGGCCCCGCAATCGGTTGGCAACGTACTGCCCAATGACAGTGATGTCGATGGCGGTGAGCAGCTCAGTGTCAGCGCTATTCGTACCGGCGCCGAAGCAGGCAGTGGCGCGGCGGGGGCTGTCGGCCAGCCATTGGCCGGGCGCTACGGCACCCTGGTGATCAACGCCGATGGCAGCTACACCTACACCATCGACCAGAACAATCCTGAGGTGCTGGCCGCCGCAGGGTTGGGGCAAGTTCTACAGGATGTATTCACCTATACCCTCAGCGACCGCGCGGGCGCCACTGACCTCGCCCAGTTGACCATTACGCTGGACATCGCCGCGCCGTTCATTCCCGCCCCCGGTGGCCCGTTCTTCGACCGCGACGTCAACGACCCGCTGCAGAATCTGCCGTTGCCCGACGTTGATCCGGCGGTATTCGTTGGCCCGGTGGTGGAACGTGAAAGCCGTCTCCTCGAACTCTCCAGCTGGCAGGCCGATGGCAGCAACCTGAGCTACGGCCGTACCCCCGAGATTCTCAGCGAAACCCTGAACCAGCGCCTTGGCTTGATCCAGGGGCAGTTCGTCGCCGGGGCGGTGCGCGGCAGCCGTCTGGCCAGTGAAGGGGACATGGCCTGGATCCTCGGCCGTCAGTCGCGCATCAACCTCAGCGCTGATGGCTTGCTCCCCGACCCTTCCGTCTTTGCCACCGACTCCGCGCACATGACCGAGGGTGATGCCCAGTTACCACCGCCCTCAGAGGCACGCGTTGCATCTGGCTTTCGCGCTCAGCTACGGGAAGCTGCCGAACGCCTGCGCGCTATGGATAACCGTACCCGCGAATAAACAAGGACCCAGGACAGACCATGCCAAGACTGCCCCAGACGTTGCTCAGTTCGGCCATCGCCTCCACCCTGTTGTTGGCCGCGTGCTCGGCGACCAAGCCGCAGCCCTACAGCGAGGATGAAGCCCGCCAGCGGATTATCCACGACCAGACCCAGATGTATGCCAATCAAGAGCCTGTCAGCAAACCCATCACCTTCTACGAAGCTGCGGCGCGGGCCCTGAAGTACAACCTCGACTACCGCCTCAAATTGATGGAGAGCGCACTGGCCAGTGACCTGCGCGACGTTTCCAGCCACGAGATGCTGCCGCGTCTGGTCGCGTCGGCCGGTTATGCCGGGCGCAACAACGACTCCGGCGGTACCTCCATCGGTATTGAGGACCGCCAGGAAAGCTTGCGTGCCTCCACTTCCGAAGAGCGCTATCGCGAGCTCTATGGGCTGGGTTTGAGCTGGAGCCTGCTGGATTTTGGTGTGGCCTACTTCCGCACCCAACAGAAAACCGACCAGATCCTCATGGCCGAGGAACGTCGACGCAAAGTGGCGCAGAACGTTCTGCAGGATGTGCGCAATGCCTATTGGCGCGCGCTCAGCGCCCAACGCCTGATGCCCCATGTCGACCGTCTGCTGGTGCGCACCCATCAAGCCCTGCTCTCGGCACGCCAGGCCGAGAGCAAGGGCTTGTTGCCGCGCCAGGAGATCCTCGCCTACCAGCGTGCCCTGCTCGACTCCATTTACCTGCTGACCGTGCGACGTCAGGATCTGGAGTTTGCTCGCGCCGAACTGTCGGCGCTGATGTCGCTGCCACCGGGCTCACGCATGGTGCTGGCCGATGAGGTCGAACCGAGCCTGCCGCACATGGCGCAGAACATCGACCAGCTTGAGCAGCTGTCGCTGAAGAACCGCCCGGAAATCATGGAAGAGTGGTATCGCAAACGGGTCAACGAGAATGATCTGAAGATCGCCAAAGCCCAGCTGTGGCCCAATGTAAGCCTGGATTTCGGCTACAAGTACGACTCCAACAAATACCTCTACAACAGCGATTGGACCGATACCAGCCTGCAGGTGTCGATGAACTTGTTACGTCTGCTTCAGTTGCCCTCGCTCAACCGCGCGGCCGAATCCCAGACGCAGACCGACGACATGCGCCGGGTGGCGTTGTCCATGGCGATTCTGACCCAGGTGCGGGTCGGCACCTTGCGGTATCAGTTGGCCCGTCAGGAAGTCGAATTTGCCGACCAGAGCCTGCAGGTAGACCAGAGCTTGTTGAACTACGCTGAAGCAGCACGAACCACTTCCTATGGCTCAGAGCTGGAGGTGATTCGCGCCGAAGGCCGTTACCTGCTCTCGCGTTACCAGCGCGAGGCTGCCTACTCCAGTGCCCAGGCGGCCTGGGGGCGGCTGTACAACTCAGTGGGCCTGGACACCCTGCCCAAGGAAATTGAAAAGCACGACATCCAGACCCTGGCTCGGGAAATCCAACGGACCCTGGATGATCAGGAACGCAGCAACCTTCTTGTCAGCACGCAAGGAACGCCGAATGCCATACAGCCCTGAGCGCCGTTTGCTCGCCGTGATACTGTCCCTGTTGCTTACCCCAGCCCTGGCCGCTGACAGCGAGCCGGTCGTTAACCCCGACCAACCCGGCACCATCCGCGTACTGTTGGTGGCAAGCCTGGAAACCACCCTTTCCAGTCAAATGAGTGGCACCCTCGGCGAGTTCAACGCGGCGCTTGGTCAGACCGTGGCCAAGGGCGCCGTGCTGGCCCGCTTCAACTGCGCCGAAGCCCAGGCACGCGCACGGGTTGCCGCCGCAGAACTGACCATGGCCCGGCAGAACCTCGACGCCAAGCGCAACCTGCGCAAACTCGATGCCGTCGGTGACCTGGAAGTGGCCATGGCCAACACCGAACTGCAAAAAGCCGACGGTGCCCGTGCCCTGGCCCAGGCGCAGAGTGGCTACTGCGTGGTGCAAGCACCGTTTGCCGGGCGTGTCGCCAAGGTCCATGCCAAACCATTCCAGACTGTGGCAGGCGGTACGCCGCTGTTCGACCTGGTCAGTGATGGCGCGCTGAAAGTGCGCCTGAACGTACCTTCGAACCTGTTACCGCAGCTCAAGGACAACCAGGCACTGGAGGTCGATATCCTCGAAACCGGCAAGGTCTACCCTGCGCATGTCAGCGCCATCAATGCCCGGGTCGACGCCGTCGCCCAAACCGTGGAGCTGGAAGCCCGGCTGGACGCCGCCCATCCAGAGCTGATCGCCGGCATGAGTGGTACCGCCCGCTTCCCCCGCGCCAATGACTGAGCCGCTACCGCACCCGCAGCTGCTGCTGGCCATCGCAGCCCTGCGCGACCGCGCCCTGGCCACCGACTCGCTCAATGCCTTGGGTTTCTCGATCGCCAATGACCCTTACCCGCTGTTGCAGTATCACCAGGCGCTAGTGTTCCAACAACAGGGCCAGAGCCTGGAGCTGCTCTGCGTGTCGGGCCTGGCCCGTCCCACTGAAGATTCGCCCTACCTGGTCTGGCTGCAGCGTGCGGTGCACTGGATTGCAACCCAGCTGGAAAACGATCAAGCGTACTGGCTGGCTCGGGACGCTGTGACCCCACCAGCGGACATCGAAGAAGGTTGGGCCGAATGGTGGCCACATGGCCTGTGGTGTATTCCATTACATGATCGCGACGGCAAGCGCCTGGGCCTGGTGCTGTTCCTGCTCGATGCCGCGCCAGCGCAATCACTGCAACCCTTGTTCGAAGGCTTATGGCGAACTTGGGCTCACTGCTGGGCGGGCTTTACCAAGCAACGTCGACTGACCCGCTGGCGGCCGAGCAAGCGTCAATTGCTGCTGACCTTGGCAGTGCTGGTCGCCTTATTGCTGGTACCCGTCAGGCAGACCGCGCTGGCGCCGGCCGAGATTGTCTCGCGCCAGACGATGATCATCAGCTCGCCGATTGATGGCGTGATCCAGAGCATGCACGTGCGCCCCAATCAGCCGGTGGAAAAAGGCACACCGCTGTTCAGTCTCGATGAAACCACCCTGAACAGCCGCGCCGATGTCCTCAGCAAGGAAGTGGCGGTGGCCGATGCTGAACTCATGGCTGCCAGCCAGCGGGCGTTCGACAACTCCCAAAGCAAAAGCGAATTGACCCTGTTGAATGGCCGGGTACAACAACGTCGAGCGGAACTCGCGGCGGTCAAAGCACAATTGCAGCGCACTCAAGTGCGCGCGCCGCGGGCCGGTGTGGCGGTCTATAGTGATCCCAATGACTGGCTGGGCAAACCGGTTTCCACTGGCGAACGTATTGTGTTGATCGCCGACCCCAAGCAACCGGCCATGCTGATCCAGTTACCGGTGGCCGATGCCATTGCCCTGGAGCCGGGCGCCGAAGTCACCTTATTCCTCACCGCCTACCCCTTGACCCCACTGAAGGGGCAAGTGCTGGAAACCAGTTACCAGGCGCAGGCCAGCGAAGAAGGCGTGGTCGCTTACCGCCTGCTCGCCAGCATTGACGGCCAACCTGAACATGCACGCCTTGGCCTGCACGGCACCGCGCGCCTGTTCGGCGAACGTGTGGTATTGGGCTACTACCTGCTGCGCAGGCCTTTTGCCGCGCTGCGGGCATGGAGTGGATTATGATCGCCAATCCGGCCGAGTTGTCGCCACCGCCGCTGCGCGACGACCTGCGCTTGCTGGAGACCGCGCCGGACAGCAATGGCGAACCGGCTTGGGTGATTCACGATACCGTGCTCAACCGTTTCTTTCGTATCGGCTGGCTCGAGTTCGAGTGCCTGTTGCGCTGGGAGCGCACGCCCACTGAAATCTGCAAGGCCATCCATGCCGAAACACCGCTGCGCCCGGACGTCGAACAAATCGTCGAATTTCGCCAGTTCCTGGAAAACCATCAACTCGTGCGCCCCGGTCACGAAGCCTTGGCCCGACTGGCTGCGCGCAGCCAGGACAATGCATGGCTAAGCTGGCGCTGGTGGCTGCACCACTACCTATTTTTTCGCGTGCCGCTGCTGCGCCCGCAACAACATTTGCAGCGGCTGGCACAGAAACTTGACTGGCTGTTCCAGCCCCTGACCGGCATCGTTGTGTTGCTGCTGGGGATCACAGGTGTGCTCCTGGTCCTGCAGCAGTGGGATACCTTCACCACGGCTGTGGTCGAGTCGTTTTCTGCCTCCGGCCTGGTCAGCTTCGCCATCGCGCTGGCACTGGCCAAGACCCTGCACGAGCTCGGCCATGCCCTGGTGGCTACCCGCCTGGGGCTGCGCGTAGGCCACATGGGCATCGCCTTCGTGGTGATGTGGCCGATGCTCTACACCGATACCGGCGAGAGCTGGAAACTGCGCAGTTCCAGACAGCGCCTGGTGATCGCTTCAGCGGGCATCATCACCGAACTGGCCTTGGCCGGCCTTGCCACTCTCGGCTGGGCTTTGTCGGACCCTGGGCCATTACGCAACGCCCTGCTCTACCTGGCCACCACCAGCTGGGTGCTGTCCCTGGCACTCAACGCCAGCCCTTTCATGCGCTTTGACGGCTACTTCATTCTCTCCGACCTGCTCGACTTCCCCAATTTGCACGAACGCTCCTCGGCGTTGGCGCGCGTCACCCTGCGCCGGGTGCTGCTGGGCCTGGACGAAGAGTGGCCAGAGTCATTCCCTGCCAACAAGCGTCGGGCGCTGGTGGCGTTCGCAATGGTCACCTGGGTCTATCGCCTGGTGCTGTTCCTGGGAATTGCCGTGGCGGTGTACCTGCTGTTCTTCAAACTACTGGGGATTTTCCTGTTTGCCGTGGAAGTTGCCTGGTTCATCGTCATGCCGGTGTGGCGTGAGCTCAAGTACTGGTGGAGCCACCGCGAAGGCATCAGCAGAAAACACCGGCAGCGCTGGTGGCTGGTCGCCGGATTGGTACTGCTGCTGTTGGCCGTACCCTGGCGCACCCAGGTCCAGGCCTTGGGCGTGGCCCGTGCCGAGCATCAATTGCGGGTCTTCGCCCCCTACCCGGCCCGCCTGCAGGCCCTGCATCCAGCTGGTTCAGTAACAGCAGGCGCAGCCCTGGTGACCCTCGATGAACCGGATATCGCGTCACGTTTATCCAGCAGCGAGGCCAGTGCCAAAAGTTATCAGGCCCGGCTCGGCGGGCTGATCGCTGACCCCGCAGGCGCTGACCAGGCCATTGCTACCCGTCAGCGCCTCAACGTGCAGTTCGAAGAAGCACGTGCCGCACGCTCGGAAATCGCCCGTTTGACCTTGCAGGCACCGTTCAGCGGCCAATGGTTGGACCTGGACCCGAGCAGGCAACCCGGCCAGTGGATCAACAGCCGCGAGGCCATTGGCATCCTCGTCGACCCCAGCCGTTGGCAAGTGGATGCCTATGTCGACCAGGATGAGGTGCAACACTTGGTACAAGGCGCCGCAGTGCGCTTCTACCCCGAAGGGCAACCCACCCCCATCAACGGCAAAGTGCTGGCCATCGGCAGTACCCGAGTCAGTCAGTTGCACCACGCCATGCTCGCATCACGATTCGGCGGGCCATTGACGGTTGCCAGTCGCGGCAAGGAACTGCTGCCAACACCGCCGTTGTTTCATGTTCTGGTCCAGCTCGACGGGGCCCCGCCAGCCCTGCGTGAAACTCGTGGCAGGTTGCAGATAACCGGTGAGCGCCGCAGCTTGCTGGGCGAGGGATTTATCCATGTCGCGGCGGTGCTTCTGCGTGAGAGCGGCTTCTGAGGCACTCAACCCGGCAGGGCCGCCGGGCATTCGAGTTCGATCAGAAACGCGGTTTCACCGTTCTCGTGGACATCCCGAAAACTGCCTTCCATCGACTGCGCCAGGCGTCGGCAAAACTGCAAGGCAATACCCTGGTGATGCGCCAGGGGCTGGCAGAGGGTGATTGCCAGATTAAAGGTGACTACGCCACTGAGCTGCATCCGGGTGGCCAGGCTGATGCGCAGCGGCGCTTGGCTGGCCTCTTCACTGAGGCGTTGTAGCAGGCTGTCGAACAACGCGCCCAGTCGTTCGGCATCGATCCATAACTGCTTGGCACTCACCCCTTCCAGCGCCAGCGTCGGTACGGCGGCGCCTTTGCTCAGTTGCGCGTTGAACGCATCAAGTCGGGCACTGACCCACTCAACAATATCCAGCTGCACCGGCACCAGTGGCGGACGCTGCAGACTCAAGTTGACCAGGCGCTCCAGCTGCGCCATGCGTTGGCTCAAGCGCTGCAGGGCAACTTGGCCAGGCACCGTCAGGCGCGCAAAGTCGAGGCCTGCCTTCAGACGCTGCAGCGGCTCGTCGAGGTCGGCATGCAGCACACGGGCAAAATGGGTGGCCTCGCGGTACCTGGCCTGGGCGTGTTCGTGGGCGTCGCGTAACTGACCCAGTAAAATGTGTCGGTCGGTCAGGTCTTCAAAGCTGCCGACCATACCCTGCACGGTGCCGTTGGCATCGCGCCAGGGTTCAGACCAGTGTTGCAGATAGTGCAACTCCCCCAACCAATCGACACTGCCCTGGGAGGTATACGCCTCACCTTTTTCGACACTGGCCTCGTAACGGGCCTGGTAGGTACGGCCCTGTTCGGCACTGAACCAGAACATATCCTCTACACGTTCACCCAACACCCGTTCCAGGGAGGTATGGTGCAGCGTCAGAAAGGGCTGGTTGCACAACAGCAAGCGGCCCTGACGGTCACGGACATACATCGGATTGGGTGAGGAATCCAGCAGTGCCCGCAACAGTGCTTGCTGTGCCGGGTCCGGTTGGGTTTGCGCCAGCTGGGCGGGCTCGACCTGGGTACTCACAGCCGACAGGCCGATGCCATTGCGATGAGCGATGTCCGCCAGGCCCAGGCGCGAGTCGACCTGGAGCTTTTCCTGTAACCGGGTTTTGTAGGTGCTGACGGTCTTGTAACTGATCGACAGCTGTTCGGCGATGGCCTGATTGGAGCGCCCCTCACCGATCAACCCCAGCACCGTCAGCTCCCGCGCCGACAGGGCGTCCAGCTCATTGCCGCCCATCGCAACCTGCACATTCCCAGGCTCGCGAGGGAAATAGCGACGCCCGTGCGCCACCGCGTTCAATGCCCGCTCCAGCTCGACAGGTTCATCCTGCTTGCTGACAAAACCATCCGCCCCGGCCTGCATGCACAAGCGCGCGAAATGACTGCTGCTTTGCCCGGTGTAGACCAACAGTTGCAATGCCGGGTCGCGCAGTTTCAAGCGACGGATCAAGTCCAACCCGCCGAGACCGGCAATAGCCAGTTCAAGCACCACCAACTGCGGTGAATCACTACGGGCGTGCAGCAGCGCATCCTGACCATTGTCCACCTGGGCTACTACCTGATGGCCGAGGCGTTCCACTACCTGGCCAATGGCCAGACGCAGCAACGGCAACGGCTCGACGATCATTACCCGGCTCATGGGACCGCTCCTTTTGGACCAATGCAGGCCTGAAAGACAAGCCTAGACCAGCGCAGCCTTCAGCGAACCTCCTACAAGCGGCTAAGGCGACTCCTACAGAGCACTTCCCTGCCTAGGCAGACACTTCCAACACTACATTCGTTGGAGGTTGTCATGAAACATAACACCTTGTGTGCACTGCCTCTGGACCACCTGGCTCACAACCGTCTGGCCCTGGCGATCAGTCTGATTCTGGGTAGCCTGAGTTACCTGCCGATCATGGATGCGCAAGCAGAGGAAGCAGAAATAACCGTCGAACTTATGGAAGAGCCACGCCCCTCTGAAGCGGGCTTGAACATTGGCCGCTTCGCCCTGCTCGGGCTGCTTGGCGTACCTGCACCTATCTCGGTCACCGTGGCTGCTGGCGTGGGTATCAGCAGCGGTGCTGCAGACAGTTCCAGCGTGCTCCTGCGCGCAGCCAACTCCATCGGGGTTAAGGCCAACGCCGGGGTCCAGATCAGCTTCGAACAAGGTTCTGTGCTCAACAGCGCCGTGACCGGCGCTACCGCCAATGGCCAGAAAGGCGTGTTGGCGGTAGAGAGTGGCAAGATCAGCGGCAGCGGCGTGACCATCGAAATGGTGCCAAAAACCGCCGCAGGCGCTGCTTTGACCGCCAACAACATGACCGGCGTGAGCGCGCAAAACGGCGGTGAGGTCAGCCTGACAGAGAGTACAGTCACCATGGGCGGCCTGGCTGGCAGCAACAATGTTGGCCTACTGGCAACGGCGGCAGGCAGCCTTATCAACTTCAGCGGTGGTGATATCAGCACCCTGGCCAAGGGCTCCGTCGCTGTGCACGCCAAAGACGGTGCCAGCATCGCCCTGAGCAATGGCACTACCGTCACCAGCACGGGCGCGGCCAGTGGTACCACCATCAGCCACGGCCTCAAAGCCGAAGGTGCCAGCCGCATCAGCGCCACTGACGTCACCGTCAACACCAGTGGTGCCTCGGCCAGCGGTGCCCGTGCCGAAGGCGCTAGTGAAATCACCCTGACCGACAGCACCTTCAACACCACCAACGCGGCAACCAGCACCACCACTACGGCGGTGCTGCATGCGCTGGATGGCTCGCAGATCAACGCCAGTGGGCTGAACGTCACGGCCACCGGCAACCACGTTGGCGGTGTACGCGCCGAAGCCGCCAACGTTTCGCTCAAAGACAGCACGGTCAGTGTCAACGGTGCCGGTAACCTGATCAATCCCGCTGCCGCTGCCCGGGCCATGACCGGTGGCAGCTTGTTGATCGACAACAGTACGCTGGCCACCCAGGGCATGTACGGCCACGGTGTGTCTGTCGAAGGCCCAGGCGCCCAGGCTCAGGTGTCCAACAGCGATATCTCGGTACTCGGAGCCCGCTCCATTGGCCTGAACATCAGCGGCGGCGCTCAGGCCCAGGTGACTAACAGCACGTTTGCCGTGGGCGCCATCGCCGCAGGCCCTTGGTCGCCCGGTGTGTTGGTCGACGGGGCTGGCTCGACCTTGGTGATGCGTGACAGCACAGTGAGCACTTCGCCAAAAACCAGCTACGGCGTTAGCGCAGGCAACGGTGCTGATATCAAGATCACCAATGGCAGCGTCAGCACCCTGGGTGATTACTCCACCGCGATCAGCGCCGGTAACGCAACGATCACTGCCGACAACGTCAACGTCTACACCGCAGGTAACGACAATGCCATGGGCGTGGTGGCCAACCAGAACTCCACGGTGATTCTCAATGGCGGCACCGTGACCACTAGCGGCGACGGCTCACCGGTACCGTCCAACCTGACCTTCCCGCATGCCCTGGCCTCGCGTAATGAAGGCGCGCTGCTGATCGCCAACGGCACCCACCTGCTGACCACCGGCCAGCAGGCCTATGGCGCGGCCGTGGATGACGGCGGCAGCATGCAGCTCAATGGCGTATCGGTGCGCACCGAAGGCGACCGTTCCCTGGGCCTGTACGCCGGCATCGGCACACCAAAACCCGGCAATGTCGCTCTGGAGGCCAATAGCGTTACCGTTGAGACCTTTGGCGCCAATGCCAGCGGCGCTCGTGTCAGCCGTAACTTCAAACCCGACCAGACCGCCACCCTGAGCCTCAAGGACTCCAGCGTCCGCACCCACGGCGATAACGCCGTCGGCCTGCAGGCCGAGCGCGGCGGTGAACTGCTGGCCGAGAACAGCGTTGCCAGCACCAGCGGTGTCGGTGCCCACGGCGTGCTGGTCAGCAACGCGCCAAGCGCGGCAACCCTCAAGCAGGCCAGTGTGATTGCCACCGGCGATCAGGCCCATGGCATGTTGGTCAGGGACGGTGGCCAGCTCAGTGCAGCACAGTCGACCGTGAGCGCCGCGGGCAACGACGCTTCGGCCCTGCGCCTGCAAGGCGACAGCACCGACATCAGCCAGGTCGACCTGAGCAGCAGCGTGCTGCACAACCAGCACGGCGCCACCGTAGCGGTGACCGGTGTGGGTGACATCGACTTTGAGGATGTGATCGCCAGCGGCAGCGGCCAATGGCTGCAGGTCGATGCCGGTGCAACTGAGCCGGGCCTGGCCAATATCAACCTGGCCAGCTCCCTGGTCACCGGTTCCGCCCTTACCGCGCAAGGCAGCACCTCAAACCTGAGCATGAGCGACACCAGCCTGTGGCACCTCACCGATGACTCCAACCTGAGCACCCTGAGCAACGCCAACAGCCTGATCGACTTCAGCGCCCCAACTGGCGGAAAATACAAAACCCTCACGGCCAATCAGTACCATGGCAACAACGGCACCATCGCCCTCAACACCTACCTGTACGACGACCAATCACCGTCAGACAAACTGGTGATTGACGGCGGCAAGGCCACTGGCAGCAGCAACCTGCAGATCAAGAACGCCGGCGGCCCTGGCGCCTTGACCAAAGGTAACGGCATTCAGGTGGTCGATGCCAAAAACGGCGGGACTACCGAGGAACAAGCCTTCAGACTGCTCAGCCGGGTCAAGGCCGGCCCTTATGAATACACCCTGCACCGCGCCAGCCTTGACGATAGCAACACCCAAGCCTGGTACCTGCGCTCGACCAAAGACGCCAAACCTGTTGACCCCGATCCGGTCGACCCGAAACCGGTTGATCCCGATCCTGTTGATCCAAAACCAGTGGACCCGAAACCTGTCGATCCAAAACCGGTTGATCCAAAACCTGTCGACCCAACACCTGTTGATCCGAAGCCAGTCGATCCAAAACCTGTCGACCCAACACCTAAGCCTGTCGACAACGACCCAAGTCCTGCACCTCAGGTGCCGAACTACCGCCCGGAAACTTCGCTGTACAGCGCGATCCCTGGCATGACCCTGCGCTACAGCCGCATGCTGGTCGACACCCTGCACGAGCGGATGGGTGAAGAAGTTCGCAACGCAGTCGACCCGCTCCCGGTCGACGCGCAAAGCGACTACGGTCCCTCGCTGGGCTGGGGCCGTTTGATCTATGGCCAGGGCGAACAGGACCTGGGCAATGGCGGCGGCTATGACTACAGCCAGCACGCCTTCCAGGTCGGTATCGACCTGTACCACAACGAAGACACCGATGGCAGCACCGATCAAGCCGGGATCTCGCTGTCGGCTGGCAAAATCACTGGTGATATCGAACACACCGATGGCAGTTCAGCGGGCGACAGCAAGGTCCGCGCCACAGGCCTGGGGGGCTACTGGACTCACTACGGTCCTGCCGGCTGGTACCTGGATGGCGTGCTGCAATTCAACCACTTCGATATCCAGGCTCACCCGCAAGACCTGCCACGCTTCAACACCAAAGGCAAAGGCATCACCGCTTCGTTGGAGGCCGGTTACCCATTCAAGCTGAACAAGGACGAATCACTGAAGATCGAACCGCAAGCGCAAGTGATCGTCACCAAAGTCAAGATCGATGATGCTCACGACGCGGGTGCTAACGTGCGCTTCGAAGATGTCGACTCGCTGACCGGGCGCCTGGGAGTACGGATCGACAAGGACATGTTCCGTGAGGACGACAAGGGCAAACTGCACCGTACCAACGTCTGGGTTCGCCCAAGCATCTGGCACGAGTTCAAGGGCCAGCCGAAAACCGAGTTCTCCTCCAACGATGGTTTTGTACCTTTTACCACTGACATGGGCGGTACTTGGACGGAGGTGAACCTGGGCGTGGACTATCAAGTCAGCGAGAAAACCACGATCCACGTCAACGCCGGCTATGAGAAAGGCCTGGATAACGACAGCCACGGCTACGAAGGGATGCTGGGGATCAAGGTCAAGTTCTAGGTGCATCTGGTGTGGGAGCCGGCATGCAGTTCGTCGGCGGGGCTGGCGCAAGTCGCCAACAATCAGTTACTGTATATGCATACAGCTATCGAGGCCTTACCATGACAACTCATGACGATGACTTCGGCGACATCGCCTCACCGACCCTGATCGAAATGTGGCGGCACCAGGCCGTGTTGATGACCAATGAAACCGAGTACCTTAACCAGGAACTGGTTAAAGCGCGGCAGAACATCGCCAAGCTGGTGGCCATCAACGAGGCGCTACAAAATCAGCTGCGCGCCCGTTCAGCGCCCATGGTGCAACCCCGGCCACAGGCATGAAGGCCCCCGTGCCTTTCGCTCTGAACGCTGCCGACCGTCCAACAATTTGTAATCTAAATTACAGCGCCGTACAGACGATTTCAGTTCTGCCTGTACGGCGCTTCTGGTAAAACGCGTCTTTGTGCTCAGGCCACGACGTCGCGGATGACAACCTCCCTATTGAAACGACCTCGCCTTCGCTGGCTGCAATGGCTGGCGCTGGCCACCGTGGTTATCGGCGTGCCGGTGGGCTGCACGGTGCTTGAGCATAAAGAACGGCAATTGGTCTTTCGCATTGAACCGGGTGTTGCCAGTTGGTACCGCGGCCTGCCCAGCGGTATTCAAGAACTCGAATTGCGCCCCACGACCTTCAAGGGCGATCAGAACATCCATGCCTGGTGGTGGCCTGCAAAACGGGCCGATGCGCCGACCATTCTGTATCTGCATGGCGTGCGCTGGAACCTCACTGGCCAGTTGTTCCGTATCCAGCAATTGCACAACCAAGGCTATGCGGTACTGGCCATCGACTATCGGGGGTTCGGCAAGAGTCGCGGAAACCTGCCGTCCGAAGCAACGGTGTATGAAGATGCGCGCGTGGCGTGGGAACGCTTGACGCAACTGCAGCCGAACCCCAGCAAACGGCTGATCTATGGTCATTCGCTAGGCGGTGCGGTGGCCGTTGAGCTGGCCGCGCAACTGGCGCAGCAGGCACAACAGCACCACCGCCCGGTGCCGGCCCGCGGCTTGATCCTTGAGTCGACCTTTACCTCGCTGGGCGATGTCGCAACGGCAGTGTCCAATACCTCACTGCCGGTACGTTGGCTGCTGTCGCAAAAGTTCGACTCCCTCGACAAGATTGCTGATATCGGTATGCCGTTGCTGTTGGTGCACGGCCTGAACGATCGCTTTGTACCGCCACGCTTCAGCAAACAACTGTTCGAAGCCGCGCAGCAGCCCAAGACCCTCCTGCTGGTGCCCGGCGCTACCCACAACAACAGCATGAGCCTGGGCGGCCAGCGTTACCGCCAGGCCATCGATGCCCTGCTGCGAAGCAAACCTTCCCAAGTAGCGGCGGCGCCCGCTTAGGCAATAAATAAGTCTTATTGTTCTTATTAGCACTTACAAGGGGTTCAACGTTATCGCTACGCTGGACCTTATTCAACAAGCCGCTGGTCTAATTACGTTGTAATGACGTAAACACTTTTATGCCGTGATCTACGCTCAATCCAAGTCTGCCTGGAGAGCGTTCACATGCCATCGGCTGAAGAACCAAAACCTGTGCGTCGCAAGGAAGCGCTCTTGTTCATCTTCCTTGTCGCCTGCCTGTTCCCCCTGCTCTCAGTGGCTATCGTTGGTGGCTACGGGTTCATCATCTGGTTCTTGCAAATGCTCTATGGCCCGCCTGGGCCGCCCAACTGATAGGCCTTTGACCGTGTCTCTTGGAGCCCGCGCATGAACCACACGCTACATATTGCCAGCCTTGTCGTACTTGCCCGCCCAGAATTACTTGATGCGGTGAAAGCCAACTTGCGCCTGCTTGAAGGCCTCGAGTTGCATCAACAAAGCGCCGCCGGAAAGTTGGTGGTGGTTCTCGAAACCCACGATGAAAATCAGATTTTGCAACGCATCGACCAGATCAACAATTTGCCGGGCGTACTCAATGCGGCGTTGATCTACCACGAACTCCTCGACACCGCAGGAGAGATCGAATGAGCATGACCCGCCGTGAATTCGCCAAAGCCCAGGCTGCCGCCATTGCTGCCGCGGCGGCCGGCCTGCCGATCTACACCACCGCCAGTAACCTGATCACTGAAGCGGACATGGTCACCCTGGACTGGAACAAGGCGCCCTGCCGTTTCTGTGGCACCGGTTGCAGCGTGATGGTCGCCACCCGCGACAACAAGGTGGTGGCCACCCATGGTGACGTCAAAGCCGAGGTCAACCGCGGCCTGAACTGCGTCAAGGGCTACTTCCTGTCGAAGATCATGTACGGCAACGACCGCCTGACCCAGCCGCTGCTGCGCATGAAAAACGGTCAGTACGACAAACAAGGCGAGTTCCAGCCGATCAGTTGGGAAAAGGCCTTCGACATCATGGAGGCCAAGTTCAAGGAGGCCTTGAAGAACAAAGGCCCGAGTGCCGTCGGCATGTTTGGTTCAGGGCAATGGACGGTCTGGGAAGGCTATGCCGCCAACAAACTGATGAAAGCAGGCTTTCGCAGCAACAACATCGACCCCAACGCCCGCCACTGCATGGCCTCAGCGGTGATGGGCTTTATGCGCACCTTCGGCATGGACGAACCGATGGGCTGCTACGACGACATCGAAGCCACCGACGCCTTCGTGCTCTGGGGCTCGAACATGGCCGAGATGCACCCGATTCTCTGGAGCCGAGTCACCGACCGGCGCCTGAGTCAGCCGCAGGTCAAGGTCGCGGTGCTGTCGACCTTCGAGCACCGCAGCTTCGAGCTGGCCGACATTCCCATGGTGTTCAAGCCACAGACCGACCTGTTGATCCTCAACTACATCGCCAATCACATCATCGAAAGCGGCGCGGTCAACAAAGACTTCATCAGCAAGCACACCCGCTTTGCCCAAGGCGCCGACGACATCGGCTACGGCCTGCGCCCGGACAATCCACTCGAGACCCGGGCCAAGAACGCCGACAAAGCCAATACCTGGAGCGACATCGATTTTGACCAGTTCGCCGCCTTTGTCAGGCCGTACACCCTGGAGCGCACCGCACAGGAGTCCGGGGTGCCGGCTGAGCGCCTCAAGGCCCTGGCCGAGCTGTATGCCGACCCCAAGCGCAAAGTGGTGTCGTTCTGGACCATGGGCTTTAACCAGCATACCCGTGGGGTCTGGGCCAACAACCTGATCTACAACATCCATTTGCTCACCGGCAAGATCAGCGAACCGGGTAACAGCCCGTTCTCGCTCACCGGCCAGCCCTCTGCCTGCGGTACCGCCCGCGAAGTCGGGACCTTTTCCCACCGTTTACCCGCTGACCTGGTAGTGACCAATCCCAAGCATCGCGCCACGGCAGAAAAAATCTGGAAGCTGCCGGCAGGTACCATCGAGGAAAAGGTCGGTTTTCACGCGGTGCAACAGAGCCGTATGCTCAAAGACGGCGTACTCAACGTGTACTGGACTCAATGCAGCAACAACATGCATGCAGGTCCGAACATCATGCAGGAGGTACTGCCGGGGTGGCGCAAGCCTGAGAACTTCGTGATCGTCTCGGATGTGTACCCCACTGTCTCGGCGCAAGCCGCCGACCTGATCCTGCCCAGCGCCATGTGGGTAGAAAAGGAAGGCGCCTTTGGCAATGCCGAGCGTCGCACCCAGTTCTGGCACCAATTGGTCAGCGCGCCTGGGGATGCCAAGTCCGACTTGTGGCAACTGGTGGAGTTTTCCAAGCGCTTTACCACCGATGAAACCTGGCCCGCCGAGTTGCTGGCCAAGGCCCCCGAGTACAAGGGCAAGACCCTGTACGAGGTGCTGTTCAAAAACGGCCAGGTCGATCAGTTCCCGCTCGAGCAACTGGAAGCTGGCTACAAAAACGATGAAGCCAACGCCTTTGGCTTTTACTTGCAAAAAGGCCTGTTCGAAGAATACGCCCAGTTTGGCCGCGGCCATGGCCATGACCTGGCCGCGTTTGATCAATACCACCAGGAACGCGGACTGCGTTGGCCGGTGGTCGATGGCAAGGAGACCCGCTGGCGTTACCGCGAGGGCCTTGACCCGTATGTCCAGGCAGGCACCGGCGTGCAGTTCTATGGCTATCCGGACAAGAAAGCAATCATCTTCGCCCTGCCCTACGAGCCGCCAGCCGAAGCCCCGGATGCCGACTACCCATTCTGGCTGAGCACCGGGCGAGTGCTTGAACACTGGCACACCGGCAGCATGACCCAAAGGGTCGAAGAGCTGTACAAGGCTGTGCCCGATGCCTTGGTGTACATGCACCCCGACGATGCCAAAGCCTTGAATGCGCGGCGCGGCAGCGAAGTGAAACTGATCAGCCGACGTGGCGAAATTCGCGCACGGATCGAGACCCGCGGGCGTAACAAGCCACCGCAAGGGTTGGTGTTCGTGCCGTTCTTCGATGCCAACAAGCTGATCAACAAGGTCACGCTGGATGCCACCGACCCGATCTCCAAGCAGACCGACTACAAGAAATGCGCCATACGAATCGAGCTGATCAGCGTGGCCTGAGGAGATCCATCATGCCCTTTCGCATCCTGCCGTTGCTACTGTTTGCAACTATTGGCGTGGTGATCGCCGCAGAAGTCGACTATCCGCTCGATGCCCCAGGGCCCGACGGGCGCAGGCCCGGCGGCATGATCACCCAGAGCATGCCGGCACCGCCGTTGGCCAACGACGAAAACAAGGACCTCAAGCGCGAGCGCAACTACCCTGACCAGCCGCCGACCATTCCCCACAGCATTCGCGGCTATCAGATCGACAAGAACAGCAACAAGTGCCTGTCCTGCCACAGCCGGTCCAACAGTGCGCGCAGCCAGGCAACCATGATCAGCATCACCCACTACATGGACCGTGACGGCCAGCCCCTGGCCGCGGTGTCGCCGCGCCGCTACTTCTGCAACCAGTGCCATGTGCCGCAAAAGGACGTCGAGCCATTGGTGGGCAACAGCTTCGAAACCATCGACAAGATCCTGCAAGATGACGCCAACGCCGCGCAGAAACCCTGAGGAGGCGCCATGAAAGCACTGTTCGCGTGGCTCAAGGAGTACTGGGGTATCCTGCGCCGCCCGAGCCTGTACTACAGCCTGGGTTTCCTGACCCTGGGCGGGTTCATTGCCGGGATCATTTTCTGGGGGGGCTTCAATACCGCCCTGGAATTGAGCAACACCGAAAAGTTCTGCACCTCGTGTCACGAAATGCGCGACAACGTGTTCGTCGAACTGCAAGAAACCATACACTACACCAACCGCTCGGGCGTGCGCGCCAGCTGCCCGGATTGTCACGTGCCCCATGAATGGACCCACAAGATCGCACGTAAGATGCAGGCTTCCAAGGAGGTCTGGGGCAAGCTGTTCGGCACCATCGATACCCGCGACAAATTCGTCGCCCTGCGCCGTGAACTGGCCGAACATGAATGGGCCCGGCTCAAGGCCAATGACTCACGCGAGTGCCGTAACTGTCACAACTTCGAATTCATGGACTTTACCCGCCAGAGCAAGCGCGCCGCAGCCATGCATTCGACCTCGCTGGCCAAAGGCGAAGCGACCTGTATTGATTGCCACAAGGGGATCGCTCACAGGTTGCCAGATATGCATGGGGTGAAAGGCTGGTAATAGTCTTGATCTGGTAGCCGCTGCCCAGGCACGAGGCTGCGATCGACTGCAAAGCAGTCGCAACCGGGGCAATGCATGTATTCAGGTTTCATGGCCGCTTCGCGCCCAATCGCAGCCTGCCGGCAGCGGCTACGGCCGGTGTTTTTCCAGCACACCGAACAACCCCATACCTGCCAGCATTGCCAGGACAAACAACAATATCTGCCAATTGCCGCTCAACACCAGCACCAGTGACGGCCCTGGGCAGATACCGGCAATCCCCCAGCCCACGCCGAATATCAGACTGCCAAAGATTAAGCGCCGATCCACTTCACGCGTCACCGGCATATGCATCGACAAACCAAGCAATGTGCGTGTGTGCCGGGTACTCCACTGCATGGGAATCAGCGCAGCGCCAATGGCGCCAACCATCACCAAGCCCAAAGACGGATCCCAATGACCGGCCAGATCCAGAAAACCCAGAACCTTGACCGGGTCAGCCATGCCGGCCAGCAGCAAACCAAGGCCGAACAACACGCCCGCAACCAATGCCATCAAGCCACGCATGTTCAGCCCCCGATCACATGACGAACAACGAACACCACGGCAAAGCCGCTGGCCATAAAACACAGCGTCGCCAGCAACGAGCGCGGCGACAACCGTGCCAGGCCACACACGCCGTGACCGCTGGTACAACCCGCGGCGTAGCGGGTGCCCAAGCCGACCAGCAATCCGGCGAGAATCAGGCCGAGCCAGTCGCTCTGAAACTGCACCTGTACAGGTCCTGCCACCAGCCACCACAGCAATGGCGATAGCAGCAGGCCTGCGAGGAACAGCAACTTCTCCCCTCGCCCTTCACTGCCCGGCTGTAGCACGCTACCCAACAGCCCGCTGATGCCAGCGACGCGACCATTGAACAGCGCAAACAAGCTCACGGCGATGCCGATCAACGCGCCGCCCAGCAAGGCTGTCCAGGGGGTGAAGTTGGCCCAATCAATTGTCATGCGTGCTCCTGCTCAAAAAATGATGGCGTTCAGCTGTCTATTGTACAGCGGCTGTGGAACCTTCATGACTCAACCTGGGCTGATCGACCGCTAGCGTCTGCCACAGCACAAACGGGCGGCGGGAAGAGCGCCCGTTTGGCTGTCTAGTGTGTTGCATCCACCGGTTGAATCTACAACTCATAGCTGCCGCTGGCCTTGAATCCCCTCTCCAACCCCGTTAACCTCCACCAGTCGCTGCCAATTCAGCGACCGGGCGTCGCGGCCCGTAAGGCAAAAGGCGCAACAGCGCCACACCACCACAATTGCAGGCGCTTTTTTTGTGCCCACTATTGTGCAATGGCGGCTGTGCGTGGGAGACCTTTGGGTCTGCCGGGTTTCCTTTTGCCTCGGTCCGCGAACCCGCGTACAGCTGCCACCCAATCGTTTCGCGGCGATGGTTGGCGGCTCCACTGCAAAAGGAGCTGCACCATGACAAAACCCGTTCCTGACCCTCCCCTCGTCACCAAAACCAGCACCACCTTCG
>RCUT01000234.1_pt1 | contig 30713 bp, 34 predicted proteins | sample 2166171 | NCBI WGS metagenome assembly RCUT01 (sample SAMN09932757, study PRJNA488358) | compost metagenome | isolation source: compost soil in 4-hydroxybenzoic | place: Germany: Experimental Botanical Garden | reverse complement strand
GGCGCGTGTGCAGGATATCTGTCGTAAAGCCGGGAGGCGTTCATGAGCGGTCTGGAATTGGGGCTGGTTGCCCTGGGCATCACCACGGCGCTGTTGCTGTTCCGGGTGCATATCGGCGTCACCATGCTGGTCGGGGGCGCGGCGTGCTTCTGGGCAATCAATGACGGTGATTTGTCGAGCCTGTTGTACACCCTCAACTCGTTGGCCTATTCGCGGCTGTCCAACTACGACCTGGCGGTGATCCCGCTGTTTGTAATGATGGGGCAGTTCGCCACGCATGGTGGCTTATCACGCTCGATTTTTCGTTGTGCCGCCGCTTTTATCGGCCACTGGAAAGGCGGCATGGGCTTGTCGGCGATCGGTGCCTGTGCCGGTTTCGGGGCCATCTGTGGCTCGTCCCTGGCGACGGCCGCGACCATGAGCCATGTAGCGCTACCGGAGCTGCGTCGGCATAACTACTCCGGACGTCTGGCGACCGCCACCGTGGCCGCTGGCGGTACCCTGGGGATTTTGATTCCACCGTCAGTCCCGCTGATCATCTATGCGGTACTGACCCAGGAGTCGATTGCCAAGCTGTTCGTCGCAGCCATCGTGCCGGGCGTAGTGGCCATCGTTGGCTACATGATTGTCCTGCGCATCATGGTTTCGCGTGATGAGAGTCAGGCCACTGTATCGCCCAAGGCGTCGGGCGCTGAACGGGTCAAGGCACTGGTCAGCGTGTCACCGGTGATCGGTGTGTTCCTGGTGGTGATCGTCGGCATTTACGGTGGTTGGGCCAACCCTACCGAGGCTGCCTCGATTGGCGCTGCGGCCTGCGGCATTCTCGCGGTGTGGCAGGGTGGGATGCGCTGGAGCGGCTTTCGCGCGAGCATGTTGGGTACGGCAGAAACCACGGCGATGATCTTCCTCGTACTGCTCGGCGCCGACTTGCTCAACTCGGGGCTGGCCTTGACGCAAATGCCCGGTGAACTCGCGGCCTGGGTAATTGGCAGTGGTTTGGCACCGATGCTGGTGCTGCTGATCATCCTCGGTTTGTATCTGGTGTTGGGCTGCGTCATGGATTCGCTGGCGATGATCCTGCTGACCATTCCGATCTTCTACCCGATGATCATGGGCCTGGATTTCTTCGGCATGAGCGAGACCGACAAATCTATCTGGTTTGGCATCCTTGCGCTGATGGTGGTGGAGATCGGCCTGATCCATCCGCCGCTAGGCATGAACCTGTTCATCGTCCAGCGCACGGCGGGTGATGTGCCTTATGGTGAAACGGCCAAGGGCATTGTGCCGTTCCTCTGCTCGGACCTGTTGCGTATTGCCTTGCTGGTCGCCTTCCCAGGCTTGAGTCTGTGGTTGCTGACGTTCTGAGTATGCTTTTGCTCCTTGAGCCACCTTCGGGTGGCTTTTTTATGACGCTTCGTTTGCTGAGCTGTTGCTCTTCATACGCGTAGGTTCAGGCGCTGCGGATCTGCGACTTCAGAAGGCCGAGCGGAAGGTGCCGGAGCGAGCCTCGGCGCCTTGAATGGATAAGCTCACGGCCAAGTCAAGATCATGCTCGCCGGGGTTCCGTGAAAATCTTAATTAATTCAACAAGCCGGAGACCCCATGTCCATCACTCGCCAGCCGTATCGGCTGATCATCCTGCTCGCCGCCCTAGTAGCTTTCGGTCCGCTGTCGATCGACATGTACCTGCCCAGCCTGCCACTGATAGCCACTGACCTGGTCGCCAGCGAGCAACAGATACAACTGACCATCAGCCTGTTCCTGGCCGGCTTCAGCCTGGGCATGCTGATCTACGGTCCGCTGTCCGACCGCTTTGGTAGACGCCGTCTGCTACTGGCTGGCATCGCCCTCTATATCTTCGCCAGCCTTGGCTGCGCCATGGCCAGTGGGCCAGGCCAACTGATCGGCTGGCGCTTGATCCAGGCGTTAGGCGGTGCCGCGGCGTCAGTGCTGGCACGGGTAATCGTGCGGGACCTGTTCCCGCTCAATGAAGCGGCACGGGTGCTGTCGCTGATGCAACAGGTGACCATGATCGCCACCCTGGTCGCGCCGGTGCTGGGCGGCTACCTGATGTTGCTGAGCGGTTGGCGCATGCTGTTCATGGTCTTGCTGGGGTTCGCCGGGCTGTGTTTGCTGCTGGTGCTGCGCTACCTACCGGAAACCCATGCACCCGAGGCGCGCGGCACGTCGCTGGTGAACGCCTTCAAGGCCTATGCCGAGATCGTGCGCAATTCACAAGCGTTGGGCTACATCCTCTGTATGGGCCTGACCTTCGCCGGTATGTTTGCGTTTATCACCGCCTCGCCCTTTGTCTACATCCAGTACTTTGGCGTTTCTCCCCAGCAGTACGCCTGGCTGTTCGCCCTGAACATTGCCGGGATCATGAGCATGAGCTTGCTCAATGCGCGCCTGGTCGGGCGCCTGGGTTCTCAGCGCATGCTTGGCTTCGGCACCCGGCTGGCGGCTGGCTCGGGGTTGGCGCTGTTGCTCTGTGCGGGCAGCGGTGTGGGTGGCCTGCCAGCGCTGGTGCTCTGTGTCCTGTTGTTTGTCAGCGTGACTGGCCTGATCGCGGCTAACTGTCTGGCCTGCCTGATGTCGATCTTTGCCCGTCAGGCGGGCGCGGCGGCGGGTTTGGCGGTGGCCATGCAGTTCGGTCTGGGCACGGTGGCCAGCGCGGTGGTTGGCGCGCTGTATGACGGCAGCCCCTGGCCGATGGGGCTGGTCGTGGGGGGCGCCGGTGTCGGCGTCTTCCTGGCCTTTCGCCTCACTCGTGCCTGACACCTGGTCGGCGCGCAGCCCAGGCGACGTAGGCAATCAGCACCGCGCCGGCACCCAGCAGCACTGCAGGCGCGCCCAGCTGGGCCGCCAACAGCCCGGCGAGCAGGCCGCCGATGGCATCAAAACCGAAGCGGGTCGAGGTGTACAGCGCTACTACCCGGCCCCGTAGCGCCTCCGGTGCATCGCTCTGCAGCAGAATATTGGTGCCGACGTTGCACAGGGTGATCCCGAACCCCAACACGGCCATCGCAGACAGCGACAGCCATAGCTGGGTGCTGGCGGCGAACAGCAGCATCGCCGATGCACTGCTTGCGGCACTTACAAGCACCAAACGCGCCAGGGGCGCTGTGCTGTGATTGTTCGCCAGCACCATGCTTGAGGCCAGTGAACCAAGCCCTGCTGCGCCCCACAGCCAGCCGAGGGTGCTGGCATCGCCGGCGAAGATGTCACGGGCGAACACCGGCAGCAGCACCACATAGCTGGAGGCGGTGAGGTTGACCACCATCACACTGAGCATCAGTTGTTTGACCTGCTTGTTGTCCAGGGCATAACGCAGGCCCTCACTGAACACATTGGCAAATGAGCCGCTGGCACGCGGCGAGGAGGGCAGGCGCACACACGCCAGGCCAATCACCAGGGCCAGATAGGACGCCGCGTTCAGCGTGAAGCAGAAGGCCTCGCTGACCAGCGCCAACAGCAAGCCAGCCAACGGTGGGCCGATGAAACGTGAGAGGGTGAACAACAGGGCGTTGAGTGCCAGGGCGTTGGGCAGGTCCGCACGGTCGTCGACGAATTGGCTGAGCAGCGACTGGCGCAACGGTGTATCGACAGCGTTGAGCACACCCAGCAGGGCGGCCATGGCCACGATCAGCGTTGGCCCGATCTGCTCACTGGCGGTCAACCCCGCTAACACCAGTGCCTGCAGGGCAAGTGCCGTTTCGACCATGATCAACAGTCGACGCTTGTCATGCCGGTCGATCCAGGCCCCGGCGAAGGGCCCCACCAGTAATTGCGGAATCAGTGCGGCAAACGTGGTCAGGCCGAGCAGGGCCACTGAGTCGGTCAAGCGGTAGATCAACCAAGACAAGGCCACCTGCTGGATCCAGGTACCCAGTGTGGAGATCGCATGACCGATGAAGTACAGGCGGAAATTGCGGTGGCGCAGGGCGCGCATGGAACGGGGCCAGTGACGCATGACGGAGTGCGGTTCCAGTGCCAGAGGGAGGGGTATGGTAAGGGTTTCGTTGTCTTGTTAACAATTTTTTCGTAGAGCGAACGCTGTTATTGAGGTGAAGCGAAGAATGGCCATGAAAAGTGCAATGCACAGTTCGAAATGTCCATTTTGGCCAACAGCCAAGGCTGCGCATAATTCATCTGTCAGTGCCGTTCGGGATGTTTCAAAGCCCGTAACGCGGCCTACTGGCAGCAGCCTGCTCTCAGGTTCGGCCAGCTAAGCGAATTTCTAACAACAAGGTCGCTAACAATGAAAAAGCCAACCCCGCTCCTTGATGCACTCAAGGAGATTCTCCCTGCCATCGCCGCCAATGCCGCGAAAGCCGAGCAGGACCGTATGGTCCCGGCCGAGAACATTGCCATGCTCAAAGGCATTGGCCTGCACCGTGCCTTCCTGCCCAAGGCCTTCGGCGGCCTGGAACTACCCTTGCCGGAGTTTTGTGACTACATCGCCTTGCTGGCCGGCGCCTGTGCCAGCACCGCCTGGGCCATGAGCTTGCTGTGCACCCACAGTCACCAACTGGCAATGTTCTCCAAGCAACTGCAGGAGGAAATCTGGGGCGCAAACCCCGATGCTACAGCGAGCAGTTCCATTGCGCCGTTCGGCAAGGTGGAGGAGGTCGAAGGTGGGGTGATGTTCAGTGGCCAGATGGGCTGGAGCAGTGGCAGTGACCACGCCGAATGGGCCATTGTCGGTTGCCGTCGACTGAATGCCGAAGGTGCCCAGGATTACTGCTTCGCTGTGCTGCCGCGCAGTGACTATCAGATCCTCGACGATTGGTACGCCATGGGCATGAAGGGCAGCGGTACCAAAACCCTGTCCATCGACAACGTCTTCGTGCCTGAGCACCGCATTCAAAAAGCCAAGGACATGATGGAAGGCAAGTCTGCCGGGTTCGGTCTGTATCCGGATAGCAAGATTTTCTACAGCCCTTATCGGCCATATTTCGCCAGCGGTTTTGCCACCATCGGCCTGGGCATCGCCGAGCGCATGCTCGACGCGTTCAAGGACAAAACCCGCAACCGCGTACGCGCCTATACCGGTGTCAACGTTGGCGTTGCGACCCCGGCCTTGATGCGTCTTGCCGAGTCCACCCACCAGGTGGCCGCTGCGCGTGCCTTTCTCGAGAAAACCTGGCAAGACCATGCTGATCACGGCGAGCGCCAAACGTATCCTAGCCGCGAAACCCTGGCGTTCTGGCGCACCAACCAGGCCTATGCGGTGAAGATGTGCGTACAGGCGGTTGATCGTCTGTTCGAGGCAGCGGGCGGCACTGCCTGGATGGAAAGCAACGAGCTGCAGCGCTTGTGGCGTGACTCGCACATGACTGCTGCCCATGCCTATACCGATTACGACGTCTGCACGCAAATTCTCGGGCGTGAATTGATGGGGCTTGAACCTGATCCGAGCATGGTCTGAAGCCACCCGCCTATTTCACGAATTGACCTGCCGGGTTCGCCCGGCACTGAGGACCGCATGACCCACCCACAACAAGCGGAATTTGATCCGCGTGCCTTTCGCCGTGCCTTGGGTAACTTCGCCACCGGTGTCACCATCATGACCGCCGCTGTTGGCGAGCGCACCGTCGGCGTCACGGCCAACAGCTTCAACTCGGTTTCACTGGACCCGGCGCTGATTCTCTGGAGCATCGATAAGCGCTCCACCAGCTATGAAGTATTCAATGATGCCAGTCACTTTGCCGTGAATATCCTGGCCGCCGATCAGATTGACCTGTCCAACCAGTTCGCGCGCCCCAAAGACGACAAATTCGCCGGCATTGCCTATGAGCAGGGTGCGGGTGGTGCGCCCTTGTTCAGCGACTGCGCTGCACGTTTTCAATGCGAACTGCACCAGCAGGTTGATGGTGGCGATCACTGGATCCTGATTGGCAAGGTCATTGCGTTTGACGACTTCGGCCGCTCGCCGCTGCTCTACCACCAGGGCGCTTATTCCTCGGTGTTGCCGCACCCACGCCTGGCTTCGCGCCCGGAAGGCGCGCAAAAAAGCGCCTTTCAGGGACGCCTGAGCCACAACCTTTACTACCTGATGACCCAGGCTGTGCGCAGCTATCAGGCCGACTATCAGCCGCGTCAGCTGTCCAGTGGCTTGCGCACCAGTGAAGCGCGGATGCTAATGGTGCTGGAGAACGACGCGGGCCTGGACATGCAAGGACTGCAACGCGAAGTGGCGATGCCCATGCGCGAAATTGAACAGTCGCTGGATATCCTAAAGCGCAAGGGCTGGGTGGAAGATCGGCCTGCAGCCTGCTTTGGCTTGACTGGCGCAGGCGTCGAACAGACCGAAGCGCTATGGACCATCGCCTGCGAACAACAGGGCAGGGTTTTCGCCGACTTCTCGCCGGAGCAGATCGAGACCTTCAAGGGCATGCTCAAACAGGTCATAGGCAGTTGCTGAGGCTCTGCACCATCAAGCGGTCGCAACCCACTGCGATCGCTTATGCGCCAGCGCTATAGCCATGTATCCAACTTGTCTTGCACCCTTATCAGCAGCACTTGCTGGCTGTCGATGTTAGCGTTTAGCTAATCGCTGGCGTGGGGAGAAGCTGCATCGTTACTCACCTCGCCAATCCAACGTGACCACTGTCCTAACAACGATGGCGCGTTGACCGCCAGAGAGCTGCCGGCCGCGCGCATACAGCAAGGTGCACGCCATGAGCACACCCCTGGATATGAACGCCTTGAAGGCGCGCCAACAAGCAGCATGGGCCAGCGGCGATTACGCCGTAATCGGCACAACTTTGCAGTTGGTCGGCGAACGTCTGGCCGAGGCCTGCGATTTGCGCTGGGATGAACAGGTACTCGATGTCGCGGCCGGTAACGGCAACGCCACCCTTGCCGCGGCACGACGCGGCTGTCAGGTCACCTCCACGGATTATGTGCCCGAGCTGTTAAAGCGTGGCGAAGAACGCGCACGGGCCGAACACTTGAACGTCGTATTCCAGGTGGCCGATGTAGAAGCCTTGCCGTTTGCCGACGGCGCTTTCGATGCGGTCATCTCGACCTTCGGCGTGATGTTTGCCCCCGATCAGGCGCAAGCGGCGCGAGAGCTATCTCGCGTCTGTCGGCCGGGTGGCCGAATTGGCCTGGCGAACTGGACGCCGCAAGGTTTCATCGGGCAGATGTTCAAAACCCTGGGCCGCCATGTACCGCCACCGGCCGGCGCACTGCCGCCCTCGCGCTGGGGCGACGAAGCGCAGTTGCAGCAGTTGTTCGACGACGCCATGGGTAGAATCGATATCAGCCGTCAGCACTTCAATTTTCGCTATCGCTCGCCAGCGCATTTCATTGAGGTATTCAGGACCTGGTATGGCCCGGTTCACAAGGCCTTTGCCTCATTGCAGAGTGATGCCGCCAGCGCACTGGAAAACGATCTGACCCAATTGCTCAATGACAACAATGTGGCCGGCGACTCTTCGCTGGTCGTGCCCAGCGAATACCTGGAAGTCGTTATCAGCCGACGTTGAACTGAACTAACCGATGGGCCGCATCGGCGGCGCCAGGGTTGGTGCATGCACATCAACCTGGCAACCTTTGTTCACGCTGAGTCCGAGCAGTGCAGCGCGGCGCTGCTCGGCAATCGCGCGATGAATTCGGCGATCTGCCGAGCCCCACGTAAATGGACGACCGGAACCTGCGGTCCTTTGACCACGCGTACAGCGTCGATCGACGGGCGATAGTCACGGTCAAATGTCCAGACAAAGTTGAGGAAGGTTAAAAAGGCCCGGTCCAGTTTTTCCTCGCAGCCGAGCGGTTTGTCCGCGCGCGGTCGGTTCAACAGGCTGCGCCAGATTACGCGGGTAAAGCAGGTTATGCGCGGCGTATCCAGCCAGATGATCAACTGCGCACGCGGCAGCCTTAAGTCAAAGGTTCGCCTTGCGTAGTTGCCTTCGCAAATCCAGGCGTCTGAGGCAAGCGCAGCGCTGACGCGGGCGCGGAATGTGTCCGCGTCCGGTTCTGTCCAGTCGGGTTCCCAGAACAGTTTATCCAGGTGGACGACCGGCACATTCAAGCGCTCGCCGAGGTCACGGGCCAGGGTCGATTTGCCGCTACCGGCGTTGCCCAGGATGACGATGCGTTGCATGGAGGAGTCCTTTCCGGAAAACCGGTAATTGTGCGGGTTCTGCGCAGGTAAAAACAGAGTCCGGTGCAGTAACAGCCTTGCGCTGTTGTTGTGGCAGCTGGCCTTGCCAGCGATTCAGACTTCGCGCACCCGCTGGCACCGCGCCGATGCCATCGCCAGCAAGACTGACTCCCACGATGGACCTGTGCACTCCGACTCGCGCCTACCTGGGCAGGGTCATCCCTCAAAAATATTGCTGCCACCCCTCATTTTTTTGAATTACCACCCCCTCACGCATCCCCGGCAAAATCCCCGCCACGCTTGGCCTACAAGCGAAAAAATTCCATCTCCATGGACGGAGTCTTTTAGGTATTGCCTTCGCAATACTCAGCCCAGCCGTTTTGGCCGGGCATTTTTTACTGCCAGGTGCCTGATTTCCCCATGTCTTCCCGCCGTCTGAACAACTGGTTTGTCCGGCTATTGCCGGCCCCTCTGAACATCCCCCCGAAAGAATGGTTACGCGCAGGCTTCGGCGCCTTGCTCGGGCTGTTTCTGGCGGGCATGGCCTGCAGTTATGCCTTTGGCAGTGCCGTCGCGCTGCACCTGCTCGGCCCCCTGGCGGCCTCGGCGGTGCTGTTGTTTGCCGTGCATTCCGGGGCGCTGGCGCAGCCTTGGCCCTTCGTCGGCAGCTATGCCAGTGCGACGGTCGTGGGGTTGGTGCTGCATCATTGGTTCGGCTCGGCACTCTGGGTGGCAGCCTTGGCCCTTGGCCTGGCACTGGTGGTTATGTGCCTGTTGCGCTGCCTGCACCCGCCAGGCGGCGGGGTGGCGGTGAGTGTGGTGCTGGCGGATTCGACGCTCACGGCATTGGGTGACCGGGTGTTTGAGCCGATCATGCTCAACGCTCTAGTGCTGGTCGCGGTCGCCGTGATCTACAACCGTTTGACCGGGGTGCGTTATCCCAAGACCGCTGCACCGCGCAAAGATCTGCACCATACCAACGATGCACTGCCCGGTGAGCGTGTCGGGGTCAGTGGCGCCGACCTGGATCAGGCGCTGGAGGAGCTTGGCGAGTTTGTCGATATCACCCGTGATGAGCTAGAGCGGATCATCCTCGCCACCGAACAGCATGCCTTGCAGCGCAGCCTTGGCGGTATTACTGCCGCGTCTGTGATGTCGCGCGATGTCCAGCAGGCAACCCCCCAGATGACCTTGCAGCAGGCTTGGCAGCAGCTATCAAGTCATCATCTGAAGGCGCTGCCGGTACTGGATGAGCACAAGCAGATGGTGGGAATTGTCACCCTCAGCGACTTGGCCGGGGCGGCGATGGCGCAGGGGCGCTTCAGTTGGCGGGGGCTGTTGCACCGGCAGCACGTGCGGGTTGAACAGATCATGAGCCGACCGGTGATCACTGTGCGCAGCACTGAGCCAGCGGTGGCGTTGATTCCGTTGCTGAGCGAGCAGGGGTTGCATTGTTTGCCGGTGCTCGATGGCCAGCAGTTGGTCGGAGTGATTACTCAGACCGACCTGATCGCCGGGCTCAAGCGCCATTTGCTCAGTGCCGCAGCCCCCTCAGATCACCGGGTCACAGCGCTGTGACCAGTCGCTCTCACCGTCGGCCACCAGTTGGCGCAACACCCTGAAGGCCTGTTGCAGCGCGGCGGTGTCTCGATCGCGGGCGTGCACCAGGTAGGTTGGGTAGGTGAACTCCGGCGCCTGTGGCACGCGTTCGAAGATCCCACGGTCCAGGTAGCTCTGGACCACGCGGGTGCGAAAGTAGCCACTGCCACCATGCTCGAGAATGAACTGCAAGGCCAGGGGGCCCAAGTTGAAACTCAGGGCAGGGCGCGCGCATTCCGGCAGGGCGGCGTCGTGTTGGCGGCGGAAGGCCTGACCCCAGTCAATGTAAATGTAGGGGTCGGGTTTGTCCTTGCGGCGAATGCGGATGAGCTTTTCTTCCATCAATTGCTCAACCTGCAGGCCAGGCCCATAAGTGGGTTGGTAGACCAGTACCGCATCGAGTACACCCATCTCCAGTTTGCGCAGCAATGATTCGCCGTCGCTGACTTCGTTGCGGATGGCGTGGCTGGGCATGGTCCGGTGCAGGGCGCTGACCCAGTCGAGCACCATCGGGTTGCCCAGGCTCACTTCGCCCCCGATGTGTAATACCTGGTGGCAGCCTTCAGGCAGCGGCAGGTCACGGCGGGCGGCCTCCCAGGTTTGCACCAACTGGTTGGCGTAGACCACGAATGCCTCGCCATCGGCCGTCAGGCTGGCGCCACTGCGGCTGCGGATGAACAACTGGCAGGACAGTTGTTGCTCCAGTTTCTGCACCCGAGCGGTGATGGCGGTCTGGGTGACGTGCAGGCGTTCGGCAGCCGCCATCAGGCTGCCGCTGCGGACGATTTCAAGGAAAGTGCGGGCCAGCTCGATATCCATGGAAGTCGCCGGGTGGAATAGGTTGCCCATTCTAGTGGGTTTGCACCGGATTAGGGCAGGCCTGCCGCGGTAGTCACTGTCTATAGTGAAGGCATGTTTTCAATGGGAGCCTTAGCCATGGAACTGATCAGTCGAGAGCCTTGGTGGCGTGAGCCACCAAAACCGGGTCAACGTGAAGAAGACTTGGTATGGGGTTACCTGGAGATCTACAAGGATGGCCACGCGGTGTTCGTCGAGCAGCGCCCGAGTGACAAGGAGCTGGCTGAGCGTAAGAGTTGTCGGCATTTTCCTGCGGTTGAGGATTAGCGCTCTGCGCGCGATTGCCTCGCACTGAGGCCAATACAGGCGATGATGATTGCCTTTGCGCATGACAACGCTCAGCATCGGCGTACGAAATCTCCTGTATTCGTTTCCGAGAGTAGCCAATGAGTTCACAGGTTGGGCCCGAAACACTGCGTATCAAGAACTACACGACCATTGCCGACTGTATTGCGACCCTGCTGTTTCCACACGCAGAAGTCGTCCTGCATGATCTGCGCAGCCAGTCGGTTGTCTACATTGCCAACAATATTTCCAAGCGCAAGATCGGCGACGATTCGGCGCTTGAGACGCTCCCCGCTGATCTCGACTCGGCGCTTAGTCTAGGGCCTTACGAGAAGCTCAACTGGGACGGCCAGAAAATTCGCTCCATCAGCAGTGTGCTGCTTGATGAGCAAGGCGCCGCGCAGATGCTGCTGTGCATCAACCTGAATGTGTCGGTGCTGGAGCAGGCCAAGGATGCCTTGCTGCTGTTTTTCCAGGCCAGCCGGTTGATCCCTCAACCACAAGCGTTGTTTCGTGATGACTGGCAGGAGCGCATCAATACGTTTCTGCACACTTGGCTGCAGCGCCATAACCTGGGGCTCAATGCCTTGGACCGCGAGCATAAGCGCGCGCTGGTCGAGGCGCTGTACCATGAAGGTGCGTTTGAGGGCCGCAGCGCCTTTGACTATGTTGCCAATGTCCTGTCGATGGGGCGCGCCACGGTGTACAAATACGTGAAAGCCATAAAGCAAGGCTAGTCGGCCAGACAGCATGCCAGGGCGCACTGTGCGATTTGTGCATCCTGCACCGCAACGCCGGTGAGGTCGGCCAGGGTAATCTGGTGATCATTGCTGCGGCCTTCGACCTCGCCGCTGAGCAATCGCCCGAGTTCCAGCAGCTTGTCGATGTCGATCAGTCCGGCCCTCAGGGCGTGCGCGCTTTCGCCATAGTGGCTGCATTGCGCGAGGGCGTCGACGAACAGTCGATCGGCCTTACCCAGCAGCGCAGCATCAAGTTCCTGTTTGCCCGGGGCATCAGCGCCCACGGCTGTAATGTGCGTACCCGGGCGTATCCACTCACTGCGCAGCAAGGCTGTGCGCGAGGGCGTGGCGGTGACGATCAGGTTGGCCTTGGCTGCCACATACTCGGCGTCCAGCGTGGTTTCAACCTGGCAACCCAATTGCTCGGCAAAGGCGCGGTAGTGTTCAAGTGCTGCTGACTGGCGGCCCCAGACCACTACGTGACGGCAGGAGGTCACTGGCAGTAGGTGCTGCAACTGCATTCTGGCCTGCATCCCGGTGCCGAGAATACCGATGGCCTGTACCTCCCTGGGTGCCAGGTGTCGGGCAACGATCTGGCCGGCCAATGCAGTACGCAGGCATGTCAGCCAGCCCTCATCCTGAAGCAGCGCCAGGGGCAGCCCGGTCCGCGCCGACAGCACCAGCATCAGCCCATTGTTGCTGTCCAGGCCCTTGCGGGGGTTGTCGTAAAAGCCGGTAGAGACTTTCACGGTAAAGCAGTCTTCGCCACTGATGTAGGCAGACTTTACGCAACAATCGCCGTTATGCTGGGCAAAGTCGAAGCACTGCACCGCCGGCACCTGAACCTGGCCCCGAGAAAAGGCAATGAAGCCGGCTTCGAGCATCTGCACCGCTTTGCTGTAATCCATGCTGCTTTCGAGGTGCTGGCGGCTGTACAGTTTCATTGCACGGCTCCAAGGAACTTTTCCAGCATGATGTTGCGACCGCAGAGGATCACTGCGACCCGTTTACCCTGAAAATCTGCTGCCATTTTTAGCGCGCCGGCCATGGCCACACCCGCAGCGCCTTCGATGATCCAGCGTTCGTGAGCGGCCACGGCTTTCATCGCCGCACGGATTTCTGCTTCGCTGACCAGCACCGTGGCGTCGATGACCTGCTGACAGATGGGAAAGGTGATGCTATCGGCTTCGACACCCCCTGCGGTGCCGTCAGACAAGGTCTCCTGTTCCTCCATCTCAATGATGCGTCCGGCTTGTAACGAGCGCTGCAGGGTGGGTGCGTTTGCTGGCCAGCAGCCGATCACCTGGCACTGCGGCTTGAGTTGACGCAGTGCGGTACCTATTCCCGAGATCATGCCGCCACCGCCAACCGCCACGAACACTGCATCAAGTTGTGGCTGCTGCGCCATCAGTTCCATGCCAATGGTGCCCTGGCCGGCAATGATCTGCTGATCGTTGTAGGGCGAGACGAAGTGCTTGTCTTGCAGCTGTGCTTGACGGGCCGCCTCCAGTTCGACGCTCAGTGGGTCGCAGTCCAACGTGATGACCTGTGCGCCAAGGGCGCGGATGGCGTCGAGTTTCACTGCCGATGCGCTGCTGCTGGCATACACGGTGACCGGCACGCCGGCGTTACGACCGGCCAAGGCGACGCCCTGGCCATGGTTGCCGGAAGAGGCGGTGATCACTCCCTGTTGGCGCTGCTGGGGAGTGAGCAAACGCACCTTGTTGCTGGCACCACGGAACTTGAAAGAGCCCGTGTGTTGAAGGTGTTCGCATTTCAAGTACAACTCGCAGCCACTGAGCGCCGACAATCCGGGGCTATGGCTCAATGGTGTGACCGCCACTGCGGGACGCAAGGCATCATGGGCTTGCTGGATGTGGGCAAACAGTCCTGGAAGAAGATCTCCGTCGAAGGTCATCATGGTTTTCCTGTTCTAGACGTACGGTGGGCGTTGTCCGAGGCTATTTAGTGGCATTTAACGTGGAAATTGTATCTACCGTAGATATTAATTCCATATCTTGCAACCGGTTTTTTGTTACTTCAAGTGGGCGGTCTGCGAGCGCAGAACGCTCGCAGACGCTGTAGGTAGGTCGTTGGGTGGTGGGTACCCGTTTCTGAGTGGCAGTACGCGCCACTTACACCTTGCGGGCTTCGAGGATCAGGTTGAAGGGTGTTTCAGTGGCCCGGCGAAAGTGTTTGAAGCCGGCCTCTTCGAACACTGCCCGCAAGCGCGCTTCCCCAGCCTGCGCCCCAAGGCCAAGACCGACGTCCTGAGACAGCGAGTTGGGAGTGCAGATAAAGGTGGAGGCCGCATAGAACAGGCGGCCCACTGGTGTGCTGTTTTCATCGAGGCTGTCATGGGCAAAGGGTTCGACCAGCAACACCGAGCCATCGTCTTTGAGCGCTTCGAAGGCATGGCGGGCGGCACCCACCGGGTCGCCCATGTCGTGCAGGCAGTCGAAGTAGCAGATCAGGTCAAAGTCCTTGCCGGGAAAGTCCTTGGCACTGGCCTGGATGAACTGCGCGCGATCGGCAACACCGCCTTCGGCGGCGCGCTGGCCGGACACGCTGATCGACGGTCCGTGATAGTCATAGCCAAAGAACTGCGACGCAGGAAACGCCTGGGCCATGATTACGGTTGAGGCACCATGGCCGCAGCCGACGTCAGCGACTTTGGCGCCGCTTTGCAGTTTGTCGATCACCCCGGTCAAGGTCGGCAGCCACTCAGCCACCAGGTGCGCGCGGTAGCCGGGACGGAAGAAACGTTCGGTGCCGCTGAACATGCACGGGTGATGGTCGCCCCAGGGCAGCGCGCCGTCACCGCGCATGGCTGCCACCAGTTTGTCTTTGTCGTGGTACAGGCTGGCAATCACCGACGCACCACCGGCGACATACACCGGTGAGTCTTCGATGGCCAGGGCCATGGCCTGCTCTTCGGGCAAGCGAAAGCGGCCATCCTGGTGTTGCATATAGCCCGAGGCCGCCTGCGCGCTGAGCCATTCGCGCAACAGTCGGGCGTTGCAGCCGGTTTTCTCGGCCAGTTGTTCGGGGGTGATGAATTGGCTATCGGCCATGGCCCGATACAAGCCCAATTCATCACCGAGAATCAGGTTGGCCAGCAGGGCGGCTGCGCCCATGTCGTTGACCAGTTTTCCCATGAAGTCCTGCAGCTTGGCTTCGTCCATTGCGTGTGCTCCTGATAGAAGTCCAACGTCAACGGGGCCGTCACTGCCAGCGACGACCTCGGGCCATTTCTTTTGGGGCAACTAGTAAGTGTAGTTCAGCGCGCCTGGCCGGACGCTCGTTCGCGCAGGACTTTGCTGACGTTTGCCTGGATCTCGTAGGCCGGTGCTTCAACTGCATCGAAGTCGCGCGAGTAGCGCCGGGCGAATTCTGCCACGCCCCAGGTCTGATATTGCTGCACATGGTGCAGTTCATGGGCCCAGAGGGCGACGTTGTCTTCGGCATCGGCCTGATGTCGGAAGACGATAATGTCGATCAGGGTCACGGCATTGACGTCCGGGTTTTGCAGCAGGGCATTGGCGCTGTCCAGCGCCTGCTGGTCACCGACTTTGTAGCGCGCCGCATCGAGCACCTGAAAATCATAGAAAGGTTCAAGCTGAGCACGAATATGCAGCGGAATCGGCATGACCGTACCGGCCGCCGCGCTATCGCGTGCCTGTTGCAGTGCCACGGCCAGGGAGCTGCTGGCCATGCGGCCGAGGTCGTCAAGCACGGTGCCGGCCTGGCCGGGGTCGACGGGTGAACAGATGCAGCTGCCCAGGCAGATTTCATACTGACCGGCCGGGCAAGCAGCGAGGGCACCGAGGGGCGTGAGCAAGGCAAGACTCAGCAGCAGGGGTTCAAGGCCTTTCATGCAGGGCCTCGGCAAGAAACTCACGGGAGGCCTTGAGTACTTCCTGCTGGCTGTCTTCGTTGGCCAGCATGCGCGCGATCACCAATGCCCCCACGCATTGGCTGAGCAATGCCCAGGCCAGGTGCGGATCGTCAAGGGTATCGGCCCAGGCCTGGTGCAGGGTGCGCAGCCAGTGTTCGGCTTCTTCCCGTACCGGCAGCGGCGCCTGGGCAATCTCGGCACCCAACGCCGGTATTGCACAGCCACCTTCGCGATTGTGCACATGGGCCAGGCTCAAGTACTGGTCCAGGCACCGCTCAAGCCGTTGGCGGTTCATCGGTTGCTGGGCCATGGGGCTGTTGGACAACTCCCGGCGCACGACTTCGCTGAACAAGTCGTCCTTGGAGGGGAAATGGTTATAGAAGGCCCCGCCGGTCAAGCCGATGGCCTTCATCAGCCCGGCCACGCCGGTGGCATTGAAGCCCCCGCGCTTGGCCAGGGCGCCGCTGCTTTCCAGCAGTTTCTGCCGGGTTTGTTCTTTGTGGGTGGTGGAGTAGCGCACGCCGACCTGCTCCCGATTACTGGCTTGACGAAGCCTGAATCATAGCATAGCGTTCGTTTACTAAATGATCGTTTACCAATGGAGGCGATAAATGACTCAAGGCAAAAAAGTGGTGTTGGTCGTGGGGGCCGGCGATGCAACGGGTGGAGCGATTGCCAAGCGCTTTGCCCGCGAGGGTTATATCGCCTGCGTGACCCGGCGCAGCGCCGACAAACTGCAGCCGTTGGTGGACGAGATTCGTGCCGAGGGCGGTGAAGCTCACGGCTTTGCCTCCGATGCGCGCAAGGAAGAGGAGGTGGCGGCGCTGGTCGAGCAGATTGAAACTACCCTGGGGCCGATTGAAGCCTTCGTGTTCAACATTGGCGCCAACGTGCCCTGCAGTATTCTCGACGAGACGGCGCGCAAGTACTTCAAAATCTGGGAAATGGCCTGTTTCGCTGGCTTCTTGACCGCTCAGGCAGTGGCGCGACGCATGGTTACCCGTGAACGCGGGACTATCCTGTTTACTGGGGCCACTGCCGGTTTGCGGGGGGCTGCTGGTTTTGCCGCATTCGCCGGGGCCAAGCATGGCATCCGCGCCCTGGCGCAAAGCATGGCCCGGGAACTGGGGCCGCGTAACATTCATGTTGCGCACGTGGTGGTGGACGGTGCCATAGACACCGCCTTTATTCGTGACAGCTTCCCAGAGCGCTATGCGCTTAAAGCGCAGGACGGCATCCTTGATCCCGCACACATTGCCGACAGCTATTGGTTCCTGCACGCACAGCCGCGTGATGCCTGGACCTTCGAGCTCGATCTGCGGCCGTGGATGGAACCCTGGTAAGCCCTCACAACAATAAGGAGCCGTGCAATGAGCAAGACCGTCGAATTTTTCTTTGACCTCGGCAGCCCAGCCAGTTACCTGGCCTGGACACAATTGCCAGCGCTGTGCGAACGCCACGATGCGCAACTGGTGTACCGGCCGATGCTGCTGGGCGGGGTGTTCCAGGCCACCGGCAATGCCTCGCCGGTTACTGTACCGGCCAAGGCACGTCACGTGTTCGTGGATTTGCAGCGTTATGCCAAACGCTACGGCGTGACCCTGGCGTTCCCGCCGGGGTTTCCAATCAATACCCTCAACTTGATGCGTGCGACCACCGCTGTGCAGGTGTTCCAGCCTGAACGTTTGCAGGCCTTCCTGGCAGCTGTATTCCCGGCGTTGTGGGAGCAGCAGCGCAATCTGGGTGACCTTGGCGAGCTGGCGGCTGTATTGCAGCAAGCTGGTTTCGACCCCGAACAGATTCAGGCCTGGTGTGCTGATGCTCAGGTCAAGGAGGCGCTCAAGGCTACGACCGAAGAAGCAGTGCGTCGTGGCGTATTTGGCGCGCCCACCTGCTTTGTCGGCGAGCAGATGTTCTTCGGCCAGGACCGCTTGGAGTTTGTCGCCGAGGCGCTCGAGTAACTAGGACAGTCAAGTGTAGCGGCATTATTTTTAGCAACTGTATGGCTTGGCCATGGCAGGACTCCGTTAGTGTCAATCACAGCCCTGACCCTCCCTGGAATGCCTGTCATGCTCAGCTCACTCGACCTGATAACTGCCTTTGTGCTGTTCGCTTTTGTGTCTTCAATCACCCCCGGGCCCAACAACACTATGTTGCTGGCCTCCGGGGTGAATTTTGGTGTGCGCCGCTCGATCCCGCATGCCTTGGGCATCAGTGTTGGCTTCATGGTCATGGTGCTGGCGGTGGGCTTTGGCCTCGGTGAGGTGTTCAAGGCGTACCCGCCGATCTACACGGTGCTGCGTTATGTGGGGGCAGCCTACCTGTTGTACCTGGCATGGAAAATCGCCACCTCCGGGCCGTTGTCGGTGAGCAGCTCCGCGAGTCGCAAGCCCTTGGGTTTTTGGGGCGCGGCGGCGTTTCAGTGGGTCAATCCCAAGGCCTGGGTCATGGCAGTAGGGGCAATCACTACCTATACACCTGCCCAAGGCTATGTCACCAACGTGATCGTGATCGCGGCGGTGTTTGCCTTGGTCAACCTGCCCAGCGTCTGTGTCTGGGTGATGTTTGGTAGCGCTCTACGCAGCGTGTTGCAGAAGCCACGTTGGCTGATGGCGTTCAATATGTTGATGGCAGCGCTGTTGGTGATATCGCTTTACCCGCTGCTGTTTGTAGAATCGAGCTTTTCCTGAATGAGTACGCTGGCACATGCAGTTGATTCCCTGGTCCCATGACACAAGTGCTGGCTTTACCTTGCGCGGCTGGCGCTCAGCCGCCAGCGGCAAACCGTTGCTGCACTTTCTCCACGGTAATGGCTTTTGCTGTCTGGTCTACCAGCCATTGCTGGCGCGCCTGGCCGAACACTTCGACCTCTGGCTGTGCGATGTCCAGGGCCATGGCGACAGTGATCATGGCGGCCCGTTCCAGGGCTGGAATCGCACGGCCGAACTGGCGATCGAGGCCTTCGAAGCAGGCCGTGGGGAATACGCCGATGTGCCACGCTTTGCCGTTGGCCACAGTTTTGGCGGCGTGCTGACCGGGCTGATGCTGGCGCGTCAGCCACAGTTGTTTGAGCGGGCGGTATTGCTCGACCCGGTGCTGTTCAGCCGCTCGATGATGGGCATCATGGGCGCCGCTGCGCTGGTTGGCCTGCACCGCCGTCATGCCTTGGCGCGCAAGGCCGCGAACCGTCGAAGTCATTGGCCCGACCGCAGCGCCGCACGTGCTTCGCTGGAAGGCCGGGGGATTTTCAAAGGCTGGAGCGAGCCGGGCTTGCAGTCCTACCTAGACCATGCCATCGGTGATTGTGGCGAAGGCGTGGTACTTAAATGCCGACCCAGCCGCGAAGTGGAAATCTTCAGCTCATTTCCACGACGCATGTGGGCCTCGTTGACTCGGGTGCAAACACCGACGTTGGTGCTTTATGGCGAGGACACCTATCCCTTCGTGCCGCAGTCTGTGCAGCGTTGGGCGCAGGACAATCGCCAGGTCACGGCGCAGCAGGTGGCCGGGGGGCATTGCTTTATGCAGGAAGATCCGACGGCCTGCAGCGAGCAAGTGCAAGCCTTCCTGCAGGCGAACTGATCGCGGCAACAGCCGCGATCATCAGGCGATATCGCTGGCCTCAAACTCTGCTGCAAGAAAGTCCAGCAAACTGCGCACCGAGGGCAGTAATCCGCGCCGCGAAGCGAACACCGCATGCACCACGCCACACTGTGGTGCCCAGTTGGGCGTGGCGTGAACCAGGCGGCCAGCGTCGAGGTCTTCGCGTACCACCACCAGTGGCAAATGCACGACGCCAACCCCGGCCAGCGCAGCCTGACGCAACACCACCAGGTCATCGGTGACCAGCCGTGGAGTGTGCCGCAGGCTGGCACTGGCGCCATCCGGGCCTTGCAGGTTCCAGTGGTAATCACGCTGCGGATTACCCCAATGCAAGCTCGGCAGGCTGGTGAGGTCCGCTGGCACCGGGCGTTCCGGCAGGCGTTGGATCAATTCAGGTGTGGCCACCAGGTGCTGGGTGCTGCGCGCCAGTACCTTCATCACCAGGTCACTGCTTTCCAGCGGCGGCACCCGCACGCGTAATGCGATGTCGATACCTTCCTGAATCAGGTCGACGTGGCGATTGGTACTTTCAACGTGCAATTGCACCAGTGGGCACTGGACCATGAACTTGGTCAGCATGGCCCCCACCCAGAAATCCAGCAGGGCCGTCGGGCAACTCAGGCGCACCACCCCTTGTGGTTCGGCACGGTTGCGTTCGATCAGTTCGGCGGCACCCTCGGCTTCTACCAGCATCGCCACGCAATGGCGGTAATAGGCCTGGCCGATTTCGGTCACTGAAAAGTGCCGGGTCGAGCGATGAATCAGCCGTACACCCAAGCGTTCTTCAAGGCCGGCGATGCGTCGACTGAGTTTCGATTTTGGCATGTCCAGGGCGCGACCGGCCGGGGCAAAGCCACCGTGATCGACTACCTGGGCAAAGTAGTAAAGGTCGTTAAGGTCTTCCACCAGTGTTCTCCATATGGAACGCTGAAGGCAGTTTAACCGATCTACCGCAGATGCTGTTGCGCTCGTAAGGTGTACCCATACACGAGAGGAGGCAATCTCATGAAAAAGATTCAAGGCGTCTACAGCAGCCCCAACCCACATTGGGTCGGTGACGGCTTCCCAGTACGTAGCCTGTTTACCTACGACAACCTGGCACAGCACATCAGTCCGTTCCTGCTGCTGGACTATGCCGGTCCCCACGATTTCACCCCAACCACGGCGCGCCGTGGAGTCGGCCAGCATCCCCATCGCGGTTTCGAGACTGTGACCATCGTCTACCAGGGCGAACTGGAGCACAGGGATTCAACCGGTGCAGGCGGCCTGATCGGCCCGGGCGATGTGCAGTGGATGACCGCAGCCAACGGCATTCTCCATGAGGAGTTCCATTCGCCGGCATTCGCGGCCAAGGGCGGCACGCTGGAGATGGTGCAGTTGTGGGTCAACTTGCCCGCCAAGGACAAGTCGGCAGCGGCGGGGTACCAGACTCTGCTTGCCAGCGATATTCCTAGCGTAGCGCTGGGGGCCGGCAGCGGTAACGTGCGGGTCATCGCCGGCGAGTACCGTGGTCACAAAGGCCCGGCGCAGACCTTCACGCCGATGGATGTCTGGGACCTGCAGCTCAAGCCGGGTGCTCCAGTGCGCCTGCCTAGCGCTGCAGGACGCAGCACGGCGCTGGTGGTATTGCGCGGCAAACTGCTGGTCAACGGTGAGCGTGCCGTCGGCCCTGCACAGCTGGTGCTGTTCGAACGTGCCGGTGACGAGTTGCTGCTTGAAGCGCAAACCGAGGTGTCGGTGCTGCTGCTCAGTGGCGAGCCGCTGGACGAGCCCATCGTCGGTTACGGCCCGTTTGTGATGAACAGCGAGGCCGAAATTGCCGAAGCGTTTGAAGACTTCAAGGCCGGTCGTTTCGGCCAGATGAGTGGGGCGGGCGCCTCACACAACTAGAGCTACGCTCAATAACCCGAAGGCTGCCCTCGGCGGCCTTTGACTTGGGCTGCGGGCACAACTCGCAGTTTGACCTCAAGGAGAATGTGTCATGAGTACATTTGCCAACGTTGCCAATTTCAATGGCCAGGTCCCGCGGATCGATCCTGATAACGCCGCGATGTTGCTGATCGATCACCAGAGTGGTCTGTTTCAGACGGTCAAGGATATGCCCATGACCGAACTGCGCGCCAACGCCGTTACCCTGGCCAAGGTTGCAAGCCTGGCCAAGATCCCGGTGATCACCACTGCCTCCGTGCCACAGGGCCCTAACGGTCCGTTGATCCCTGAAATTCACGAGGCTGCACCGCATGCCAAGTACGTTGCTCGTAAAGGTGAAATCAATGCATGGGACAATGAAGAGTTCGTCAAGGCAGTAGAGGCCACCGGTAAAAAACAGCTGATCATCGCCGGTACGATCACCAGTGTGTGCATGGCGTTCCCAAGCATCAGCGCCGTCGCGGCAGGCTATCAGGTGTTCGCGGTGATCGATGCCAGTGGCACCTACTCGAAGATGGCCGAAGAAATCACCTTGGCCCGTGTCATGCAGGCTGGCGTGGTACCGATGGACACCGCTGCGGTCTGCTCGGAAGTTCAGCGCACCTGGAACCGTCCAGACGCGCAACAGTGGGCTGAGGCCTACAGTGCAGTGTTCCCACACTACCAATTGTTGATCGAAAGCTACCTCAAGGCGCAGCAAGTCGCCAACGAACACGAACAGCTGGATTCGGCACGCTGATCCCTCATGTCCGGTGCTACAGGGCACCGGCCTACCTATGCAAGGAGTTAGACCATGAGCAAGCCCTACGTACGTCTGGACAAGAACAACGCTGCAGTCCTGCTGGTCGACCACCAGACCGGTCTGCTGTCACTGGTGCGTGACATCGATCCCGACAAGTTCAAGAACAACGTGCTGGCTGTAGGTGATCTCGCCAAGTACTTCAACTTGCCGACCATTCTCACCACCAGTTTTGAGACCGGCCCCAACGGCCCGCTGGTACCCGAGCTCAAGGAACAATTCCCGGACGCGCCGTACATTGCCCGTCCTGGCCAGATCAACGCCTGGGACAACGAAGACTTCGTCAAGGCGGTCAAGGCCACCGGCAAGAAGCAACTGATCATCGCCGGTGTAGTGACCGAAGTGTGCGTGGCGTTCCCGGCACTGTCGGCCCTGGCCGAAGGTTTTGATGTATTTGTGGTCACTGATGCGTCGGGGACCTTCAACGCCCTGACCCGTGATTCGGCCTGGGACCGTATGTCGCAAGCCGGCGCCCAACTGATGACCTGGTTCGGTCTGGCCTGTGAGTTGCACCGCGACTGGCGCAACGACATTGAAGGTCTGGGCACACTGTTCTCCAACCATATCCCGGACTACCGCAACCTGATCACCAGCTACAACACCCTCACCAACGGCAAGTAACGCCGTTCTGCGCACCGCAGCTGGGCGCTCACAGCGCCTGGCTGCGGTGCTTTTCGCCGTTTGCGCGAAATTCTTTGTAAGATCCCTGTTGGTGTCGAACAACAGGCGATGATTCCCGGATGAAAGCGCTCACCTCCCTTCAAGGCTATAGCCGCAGCGTAAAGAGCCGGACGGTGCTGACCGTGTGGTTGCGTTACCGTGCGCCGTATCATTGGCCATCGATGCTGAGTTTTTTACAGGCGCGCTCGATCCCGGCCATCGAGGTGCTCGAAGCCGGTGCGTATTGGCGTACCGTGGTATTTGCAGGGCGGCAGGGCATTATTGAATGTCGCCCGGTGAGTGGACAGCGCCTGGCAGTGCGTATTCACGGTTTACCGGCAGCGCTGTTGCCAGGCATGGTCGCACGCCTGCGCAGGGTGTTTGATCTGGATGCTGCCCCGGCGTTGATTGAAGGTCAATTGCGCCGCGACCCGCTGATGGCACGACTGATCGCACAGCGTCCGGGATTGCGCGTGCCGGGTGGCTGGGCGGCGTTCGAGCAGGTGATGCGCACGGTATTGGGCCAGCAGATCAGCGTTGCTGGGGCAATCACCCTGGCCGGGCGCCTGGTCGCTCGCCATGGTCGACCATTAGCCTCCGCGCTGGCTGCTGATAAGCGCCTGACTCATGTGTTTCCTGAGCCACAAGCCATCGCTGAGGTCGATCTCAGTGACCTGGGCATGCCCCGTTCGCGAGCGGCAACCCTGTCGGGCATGGCAAGGGCCATGCTCGACGATCCACGGCTACTGCAGGCCGACAGCGACCTGCAAACCTGGGTAAAACGCCTGTGTTTGCGGCGTGGTATCGGGCCTTGGAGCGCCCAGTACCTGGCCCTGCGCCAACTCGGTGATGGCGATGCGTTTCCGCTGGGCGATGTGGCGCTGCTCAAGGCTATTCGATTGCTGGAGCCCGAGCAGACACCGCTGGCTGAGCGCGCCCTGCATTGGCAACCCTGGCGAGCTTACGCGGCCCAACATTTGTGGGCATCGCTCAGCGGGCCTCAGCCAGATTGACGCCAGGTCACCTCGGTGATGCCGTAGCGCTCAGCCAAGGGTTTACTGACTTTTTTCACTTTATCCAGATTGGAGCGTGGAATCTTGCCAACCCCGGCATCACAGCTTGCCCAGTGCCAGGCCTCGGCATTGTCCATCCGCTCGGCACGAATGATGAACGACTTGGGGGTGCCATGCAGTTGATAGTTGATCACGAAAAGGTTTGCGTTGTTCATAGGGCGTTGACGATCCTTTGCAATCAGTGACCGGAAAAGTCTTTCCACTGCAATGAATGAGTGTTGGATCGGTGGAAAGATTCAATCGAATTTCACTCAGCGCCAAGCATTATCAATTGGCGTACACTGGCTTGTTGGTGGTATTTGAAGCTTTGGGCTTTCCACTACGAGGATCGCACCATGTCATTGATTGGCGTTTCCACCCTTGAGCTGCGCCAGCTCATCGAGCGGGCGTTCGAGCCAGACTGCTGTGAGGTGTCCTGTGCTGATGGGGTATGGCTGACCATCCGGCTAGGGCAGGGCGACGACTTGATCGTCACCGAAGTGCGCCTGGACAGCCTGACCACCTGTCATGACGTATTTACCCTGGTCGGCCAGGTGCGAGAAGAGCAGCGCCTGGGGCGTAGTCAGACGGACACCCGGGGCAGTGCTATTGCTTGAGGTGTGTGCAGAACCCATCGCGGGGCAAGCCCGCTTGCACAGTGCCCCGCGATCGGTTGGCTACACGGCGGTCTCATGCAGGTGCCGCCCGTGTTGCCAACCGCGGCAATTTCCTGCCGATCATCAATACGAGTCGCCAGCCCCGGTTGTTTGCCACAAGCCTGGTGGCACAGCCTGTGCGGATAAGCGCGAGGGTCGGGCACGCCTGCTTTAATCAAGCTGATCCCCCGTACCCCGACTGACTCCACCGAGTGCGCAGCCATGGAACGTCTCACCGCCAGCCATTTTGCCCCTGAATTGCTCGAACTCTATGACTACTACGCTCACGGTCGGATCAACCGACGCGAATTTCTCGACCGCGCGGCGGCCTTCACCTTCGCTGGGATGACGGCCAGCGCCTTGTTGGCCTCGTTGAGCCCGAACTATGCCCTGGCCGAGCAGGTGCAATTCACTGATCCGGACATCCTTGCCGAGTATGTCAGTTACCCGTCAGCCAAGGGCCATGGTCAGGTCCGTGGCTACCTGGTACGCCCGGCCAAGGTCGAAGGCAACGTGCCGGGGGTTGTCGTGGTCCATGAGAACCGCGGCCTCAATCCCTACATCGAAGACGTTGCCCGGCGTCTGGCCAAGGCCGGATTTATCGCGCTGGCGCCCGATGGGCTGAGCTCGGTGGGGGGTTACCCTGGCAATGACGACAGGGGCCGCGAGCTCCAGGCCACGGTCGACCCGCAAAAGCTCATGAACGATTTCTTCGCCGCTATCGAATGGCTGATGCAACACCCCAAGGCCACCGCCAAGGTTGGCATCACCGGCTTCTGCTATGGCGGCGCTGTGGCCAATGCTGCAGCGGTGGCGTATCCGGAGCTGGGCGCCGCAGTGCCTTTTTATGGCCGTCAGGCTGACGCCAAGGATGTGCCGAAGATCAAGGCACCGTTGCTGCTGCACTATGGCGAGCTGGACACGCGCATCAATGAGGGGTGGCCAGCCTATGAACAGGCACTGAAGGCGGCCGGCAAAACCTACGAAGCCTATATCTACCCCGGCGCCAATCACGGTTTTCACAACGACTCTACCCCACGCTACGACGAAGCGGCAGCGAACCTCGCCTGGGAGCGAACCTTGGCATGGTTCCGGCGTTACCTGGCATAGCTGTGGCTACATATCTGGATACAGCTGGCCAATTGCCAATTCGTTAACGCTCTGTTCGCATGCCTGATTGAGCATGCAAGCCACGTCAGGAGACAGGCGATGAGAACCATGGTGGTAGGGGCAAGCAAAGGGTTGGGCAGGGCGTTGATCGAGGGCTTGGGCGAGGCCGGTGATAGCCTGATTGGCGTGTCGCGTAGCAGGCCTGAAGGGCTTGTAGCCCAGCCAGGTGTTCAGTTGCAGTGGATCGAAGCTGATCTTCTGCAGCCTGTGCAGGCGGTAGAAATCCTCGAACAGGCCCTCAAGGAGCAAGGGCTGGACACCCTGATCTACAACCTGGGTATCTGGGAACAAAAGGCGTTCACCTCGGCGTATGACTTTCTCACTGATGACGATGCGCAGATACAGGCCATCGTCACCTGCAATATCAGTGCCCCGTTGTTGTTGCTCAAGCGCTTGTTGCCGCGACTGCTGCAAAGTTCCCGGCCACGGATCATCCTCACTGGATCAACCTCGGGATTGGCAGGTAGCGGACGTCCGGAAGTGGCATTCGGCGCCTCCAAGTTCGCCCTGCGTGGTATCGCCGATACCCTGCGTGAGGGCTATCGCCAGCAGGGGCTGGGTGTGACCTGTTTGAACTTGGGTTACCTGAACACCGACGACCCGCTGGCCACCCCGCGTGAGGAGGCCGAGCAGCGGGGAGAGGGGCAGTTGATTCCGCTGCATGATGTGGTTCAAGTGGTGCGCATGGCCTTGAGCCTATCGTCGGCCAGCTTTGTGCGAGAGCTGACCTTGCCAGCGATACAGGATGAGCGCTTCTGATCGAAATTAACCCAGAATCTTCCCGGTGCGAGCCAGTCTTGCTGGCGAGCGGACCCGCCAACCACTGGTCCGCACTGACGCGTGGCGACGCAAACTACGGCTAGCATGGAGGGTTGCAATACAACCGTCCAGCAGGCCCTCATCCGTCCGGCAGGTCCGTCTTCCTGCGGCGTCGATAATGCCTGCCGCCCCCTATGCGGGAGACTCAGTCATGAAAGTCGTCGTGATCGGTGGTACTGGCCTGATCGGTACCCAGCTATGCACCATCTTGCGAACGAAGGGGCATAAAGTGCTGGCCGCTTCGCCGCAAACCGGAGTCAATGCCCTGACAGGTGAAGGCCTGGAGGACGCGTTGACGGACACGCACGTGGTCGTTGACGTGGCCAACTCCCCGTCGTTCGATGATGCTGCCGTGTTGGCTTTTTTCCAAACCTGTGGGCGCAACCTCTTTGCTGCTGAGAAAGCTGCCGGGGTGGGGCATCACATCGCGCTTTCGGTTGTCGGAACCGAGCGCATGCTCGCCAGCGGCTACTTTCGGGCGAAGATGGCCCAGGAAGACCTGATCAAACAGTCGGGCGTGCCCTTTACCCTTGTGCGCGCCACGCAGTTTTTCGAATTCATGGGGGCTATTGCTTATTCCGGCGCCGACGCCAACCTGGTGCGTTTGAGCACCGCCGCGTTGCAACCGGTAGCCTCGGCTGATGTTGCTCAGGCACTGGCCGACCTTGTCGAGCAAGCGCCTGCCAACTGCACGGTAGAAGTCGCCGGGCCTGAGCGCAAACCCTTGGTGGACTTCGTGCGTAGTTATTTGAAGCACCATCAGGACGCCCGTGAAGTGATCGCCGACCCTCAAGCGACTTACTTCGGCGCTCCCATCGATGATCAATCGCTGACCCCCGCAGCCGATGCTCGGCTGGGGGCTTTGGATTTTCAGAGCTGGTTGGCGAACACACCGGTGCAACGTTGATCATCGGATCAGGAGAGCGAGATGCGCATCCAGCCTTTGCTTTTGTTTGCAGCCTTGATGAGCGCTACGTCAGTTCAGGCGCAGGCCCCGGCGCCCGCCGTGACGCCAGTGATGACCCAGGCGCTGCCCGACTATCCAGGTAAGGAAGTGTTGGTGCTTGAGGTGGAGTACCCGCCAGGCGGCGCCGACCCGGTGCACCGTCACGACGCCCACGGCGTTGTCTATGTGCTCGAAGGTTCGGTGGTCATGGGCGTCAGAGGCGGCAAAGAGGTTACCCTTGGCCCCGGCCAGAGCTTCTATGAAGGTCCCACCGATGTGCACACAGTCGGTCGTAATGCCAGTCAGGAAAAGCCGGCAAAGTTTGTGGTGTTCCTGCTCAAGGATGCCAACAAACCACCCGTGCTACCGGCGCAGTAAACGATTCATCGTGGGAGAGCTGGCTTTGCCTGCGATGCAGGCGCCGCGCAATGACTGACACGGCGCCGATGATGTCGCCAATCAATCAGGACAGGAAGCCACCATCGACATTCAGCGCCACACCGGTGGTGTAGCTTGACGCGTCGCTGGCCAGGTACAACACGGCACCGGCCATCTCTTTCGGATCGGCCACCCGTTTAAGAGGAATCTGCTGCAGCGCGGTGTTGAGGATGGCATCGTTCTTGACCAGCGCCGAAGCAAATTTGGTGTCGGTAAGGCCTGGCAGCAGGGCGTTGCAGCGAATGCCGAACTGCGCGCACTCCTTGGCGAAGACTTTGGTCATGTTGATCACGGCCGCCTTGGTCACCGAGTAGATACCCTGGAAGATCCCCGGCGATACGCCATTGATCGAGGCGACGTTGATGATGCTGCCGCCGCCGTTGTCACGCATCAGCTTGCCGGCTTCGACCGACATGAAGAAGTAGCCTCGAATGTTCACGTCGACGGTTTTCTGGAACGCACTCAGGTCGGTGTCCAGTACGTTACAGAATTGCGGGTTGGTGGCGGCGTTGTTGACCAGGATGTCCAGGCGCCCGAACTGTTCGCGGATGCCAGCAAACACGGCGCTGATCTGTTCCATTTCGCCGATGTGGCAGGCAATGGCCGTGGCGTTGCCACCGGCGGCGACGATGGCGTCGGCTACTTGCTGGCAGCCATCAAGCTTGCGGCTGGAGACAATCACATGGGCACCTTGCTGGGCCAGCAGGTGGGCAATAGCCTCGCCGATGCCACGGCTGGCACCGGAAACAAAGGCGATCTTACCGTCGAGGTCGAACAGTTGGGTCTTGGACATGGTCTTTTCCTTGTTATAGTCGTCAGAGGCTGGAGGTGGCAATGACCTGCAGGCTCATGTGCTCCAGCAGCTTGTTCATGTGAATGAACTGAGCGAAGCGCTTGTCCTGGGTCTGGCCGTGGTAGAAGCGGTAATAGATCTGCTGCACTATCCCGGCCAGACGGAACAGGCCATAGGTGTAGTAGAAGTCATAGTTGTCGATGCTGATCCCCGCGCACTTGGCGTAGTAATCGACGAACTGCTGACGGGTGAGCATGCCAGGGGCGTTGCTCGGCTGACGTCGCATCATCTGCATCGGTGCCGGGTCAGTGGCTTCGATCCAGTAGGCCAGGGTGTTGCCCAGGTCCATCAACGGATCGCCGATAGTGGTCATTTCCCAGTCGAGCACGCCGATGATGCGCATCGGGTTCTCGGCATCGAGGATGACGTTGTCGAAGCGGTAATCGTTGTGCACGATGGCAGGCTTGGGATGATCGGCCGGCATCTTCTCGCGCAGCCAGGCGATGACCTTTTCCCAGCGTGGGGCATCCGGGGTCAGGGCCTTCTCGTAGCGGCTGCTCCAGCCTTCGATCTGACGCTGTACGTAACCTTCGGGCTTGCCCAGGTCGCCCAGGCCACAGGTGTTGTAGTCCACGCGGTGCAGCTCGACCATGCGCTCGATGAAGCTCTTGCACAGCGCTTCGGTGCGCTCGGCATCCAGGCCCAGTTCCGGCGGCAGGTCCGAGCGCAGGATGATGCCCTTGACCCGGTCCATGACGTAGAACTCGCCACCAATCAGTGATTCGTCGGTGCAATGCACATACGCCTTGGGGCAATAGGGGAAGCCGCTGTTGAGCTGATTGAGAATGCGGAACTCACGCCCCATGTCATGGGCCGACTTGGCCTTGTGGCCAAACGGCGGGCGACGCAGGACGAACTCGCGCTCAGGGTACTGCACCAGGTACGTCAAGTTCGACGCGCCACCGGGGAACTGACTGATGCGCGGCGTACCACTGAGGCCGGCAATGTGTGCCTTCAGATAGGGGTCGATGACCGTGGCATCGAGTTCTTCGCCGGGGCGGACCTGGGTGGACTGGTCAGTGAGCGTCATGCTTTTCCCTTATGATCGGAGCCAGAGATTATTGGTTAATCTAATTCTCGCAACAGACTCGAACAAGTCTGGCACAGCCTTATAGGTCAGCGTGTTGCAGGTCGATCAACGCCCCTGATGGCGGGGCGTAATGCCCAGGCGAAAAAAAACCGAAGCCGTTAAAGGCTTCGGTTTTATTGACCATCAGCGCAGGGCTCAGGCCGGGAACAGCTCGCTCAGCTTCATCGACAGCATCATGTCGCCTTCGACGCGCAGCTTGCCGCCCATGAACGCCTGCATACCGTCGGTGTCGCCGCTGACGATACCTTTAAGGGTTTCGCTGTCCAGCACCAGAGTGCAGTTGGCGTCGGCGTTTTCGCCTTCCTGGATTTCGCAGGTGCCATCCTTGACGATCAGGGCGTAGTGCTTGTCTTCGTCAGTGATGTTGAAACCGAAGACCAGGTCCAGGCCGGCAGCAGCGGCAGGGTTGAACTTGGCTTTCATCGCTTCGACGGCTTTTGCTACTTCGCTCATGGTGTGTTCCTTATTAAGTGATTACGACAACCTATCAAGGTTGCCACGGGCCGGGGCTCAACGATAGGTGATGAGCTCCGGCACCTTCAGCAGCTGCACGTGGGCTTGGCTGTTGAAGGAAGCCAGGGCCACCTCGCGGCCACGAAACTTCAATTGGCTTAGCGAGGTGTTGATGATCTGCCAGTTCAGCTCGAACGCCTGGCTGGCAGTGATACGGGTTACCAAGTGGAGCAGGGCGGTGATGGTCCCACCCGACGTAAAGATCGCAATGTTGTCGCCGCTGCCAGCCTGCTGCAGCACCCGCTGCAGGCCCGCATCGACGCGCTGGGTGAAAGCTTGCCAGGATTCGCAGCCTTCACCGGCGTATTCACCGCCGTGCCAGCGCTGGATCAGTAGGGCAAACAGGCGCTGGAATTCGCTGCGGTTGTGCGCGCCGTTGCGCAAGATGTGCAGGGCTTCTGGCTCGTCCGGCAACAGGCCAGGCAACAAGCTACGGATCACCGCGTCAGCATCGAATTCGTTGAAGGCGTCGTCGGTTTCCAGCAGTGGCACCTCCACACCGGCATTGTGCATGACCGCCAGTGCCAGGCGTGCGGTGTCTTGTTGACGGCGTAGATCGCCCGCCAGGCAGCGGTCCAGGCGCACCCCCAATTGGGCCAGGTGCTCGCCGAGGGCTTCGCTTTGACGGATGCCCAGCGGCGAGAGGACGTCATAGTCGTCTGCACCAAATGAGGCCTGGCCATGTCGAATCA
>RCUT01000232.1_pt1 | contig 30753 bp, 29 predicted proteins | sample 2166171 | NCBI WGS metagenome assembly RCUT01 (sample SAMN09932757, study PRJNA488358) | compost metagenome | isolation source: compost soil in 4-hydroxybenzoic | place: Germany: Experimental Botanical Garden | reverse complement strand
TAAAACCTTGAGATGCTTTTAAAGCTGAAGTTGCAATGACTTCACAAGCAATCGCAATTGCTAAATAAAGATAAGACATGGGGAGCTGCGCCAGAATGAGTTTTAATCAATCTATATGAAATGTTGAAATGGTTAGATCAGTTTTAACGATTGTTCAATTTCTTTGGTACACAAATACAAGTAAATTAAACTGAACTGATCATTTGATTTTATCACTTGCAAAGTGGTCTCAGCTATTTATTCGTTTATTTAATCATTGATCCGTGCAGTCATTTAGAGGATCAGCGACTTTAGCTTGATCCTCTATAAACTTTTTAAAAGATAGATTAGCCGAGCAAATTTAATCCCTTAAATTTCTCTAATAGTTGATCTTGGGTTTCAATATGTGCTGGATCTTGTTTTATACAGTCGATTGGACAAACCGCCTTACATGTTGGTGCATCGTAAAAGCCTACACACTCGGTACAACGAAGTGGATCAATTTCATAAACTTTGCTCCCTTCAAAAATAGCGATGTTCGGGCATTCAGGTAAGCACATATCACAATTGATACAGTCATTCGTAATCAAAAGTGCCATTTTTAACTCGCTGAATAAGCTAATGTCGATGCAGTAATACTTTCCTTCGCATGTGGTAAGTTGCGTACGAGTAGTGCATAACTGATATCAACATCTTGGGAGAGTGGAATCTCAACGAAATGGCCTGAACCTTTGGCATCTATAATTGGGTTACCTTTTAAATCGCGCATCTCGGTTAAGCTAAAGGTAATATTGCCTTGCGGTGTCATGAGTTCAAGTGAGTCGCCAACCACAAAACGGTTTTTAACTTCAATACGAATATAGTCGCCGTGACGCTCTAAAACCTCTCCACAAAATTGTTGATAGTCAAAATGTGATGAGCCATCGGCATAGTTTTGATATTCACTGTGCACATGACGTCTTAAAAAGCCTTCGGTATAACCACGGTTTGCCAAACCTTCAAGCTGAGACATTAAGCTTGGGTCAAATGGTTTTCCTGCTAATGCATCATCAATCGCTTTTCGATAAATTTGGGCAGTACGGGCACAGTAAAAATAGGATTTAGTACGGCCTTCAATTTTAAGCGAGGCTATGCCCATTTTTGTTAAACGATCTACATGTTGTACAGCACGTAAATCTTTCGAGTTCATAAAATAGGTACCGTGTTCATCTTCTTCGGCAGCAAACATTTCTTCATCATTACGTTGTACTAATAGGGTTTGAGCCGAGGCTGTTTCTGATTGTGTTGATGAGCAGCAAGACTTTTCTGACTCATTGAGCTGAGTGACTGGAATTACATCACCGTTTAAATCTTCTTGGGCTTCATGCAGCTTATAGTCCCAACGGCAAGCATTGGTACAAGCACCTTGATTGGCATCACGTTTATTCATATATCCAGAAAGTAAGCAGCGGCCTGAGTAGGCCATGCATAATGCGCCATGCACAAAAACTTCAAGTTCAATATCGGGCACATGTTGCTGGATTTCTTCTATTTCTTCTAAAGACAACTCACGCGATAAAATGACACGGCTTAAACCGTAATCTTTCCAGAATTTAACAGTTGCCCAATTAATCGCGTTGGCTTGAACCGATAGATGAATTTGTACATCAGGAAAATGTTCACGCACCATCATAATTAAGCCCGGATCAGACATAATGAGTGCGTCTGGTTGCATAGCCACAATCGGTTCAAGATCACGAATAAAGTTTTTTAATTTGCTGTTATGTGGCTGAATATTCACCACAACATAAAACTTTTTACCCAAAGCATGAGCTTCATCAATTCCAATTTTTAAGTTGTCATGATCAAAAGCATTATTACGCACACGTAAACTGTAACGTGGTTGGCCTGCATATACGGCATCTGCACCATAGGCAAATGCATAGCGCATGTTTTTAAGTGAACCTGCGGGAGAGAGAAGTTCAGTATTCATAAAATAAAAGGCATAAAAAATATATGGTTTTATTTTATTAACTCTGCATTTTTGATTCAACCTACTGAATTAGTAGGAATTTGGCCTATATCTTTTTGTACGGGTAGCATATTTTTTGCCAACTCTCCTAAACGCATCAAAGCATTTAACATTTTGGGATTTAACTCAAAACATGCTGCAATACGTAAACAATGACTAAAACGTTTATCAGCCGAACATAAAATTCCCGGCATACATAAGATTTTTTCATCCATTGCTTGATGAAACAGTTCTAATGTATCGATAGATTCGGGTAACTCTAACCATAAAATAAATCCTGCTTGTGGGCGACTGACTCGAGTACCGAGTGGGAAATAACGACAAATATAAGATTTGATAGTGTCAATTTGTTGTTGATAGCGTTTTTTTAACTGACGTAAATGCAGGTCATAACCACCATTTTCTAAGAAAAGTCCTAAGGTTTCGGTGAGTAAAGCAGGCTCGGCTACCGTTGTTGTAAATTTTAGCTGCTGCACAATATTACGGAAGCGCCCAGCTTCTAACCAACCGATTCGATAGTCGGGTGCTACAGTCTTGGTATAGCTACTACATACCAACACCCATCCATTTTGATCAAATGCCTTAATGTTGGGTAAAAGGGGGTCGGCCAGTTGCAATTCGGCATACATCGCATCTTCAATGACGGGAACCTGAAACTGATTAGCTAGCTCTGCCAAGCGACGGCGGCTGCTTTCAGGCATGCTGAAACCGAGGGGATTGTGTCCTGTTGGAATCGTTAATATGGCTTGTACACTTTGAGATTTTAAGAGTTCTTCAAGGGTATCTAGACACATGCCTGTATGTGGCGAAGTGGGAACTTCTACAATTTTTCGGCCTAAATTATGCAGGAGCGGGTACAAGTTATGAAAAGTCGGGATCTCAAGGGCAATGCTATCACCCGCTTGAGTCGTTGCCATAATCGCGAGACTTAAAGCTTCCATAGTGCCATGAGTGAGTACAATATCATCTGCTGAAAGAAACATGCCCAGTTGCAAGCTTCGTCTAGCAATTTGTGTGCGTAGTCGCGTTGACCCAGGTGGTAAGGTATAGCTTTTAAAAATATCTGGTTGTGTCCGTAAAACTTGAGCAGTTAAGCGTTTTAGACGTTCAACTGGGTAGAAATTTTCTCCTGAGGGGCAAGCTAGGGCCAAATTAATATAGGCTGGGTCCATTTGCTTTTTAACGATTTGTGCGAGGAAGCAGCTAATACCTGAAAGTGGAACTTTTTCTTCACTGACATAACGTTCTTCGAGTTCTAGCAAGTTTGAAGGTGCATGACAAACATAGTAACCAGATTGAGGACGAACAGAAATCAAACCTTGATCTTCAAGTTGACGATACGCTTCTTTTACGGTGTTAATGCTGACTTGATAATGGTTTGCACAGTCTCGTATTGAAGGTAGGCGTGAACCAATAGGCTGCCTTCCATTATGGATTTGAAGGGTTAAGTCATCACTCACTTTTTTATATTTGTACATATCAATTCATTAAAAAGCCAAAGCAATGGGTACACTTTATAGTGATCTGTTATTTATCTCAAATATTGTGATGACTTAGAATTGGTCCGTTTAATCGAGTTTTATACTTAAAAACTGTGTCTATTATTTTTAATAAAAACTGATACTGTAACCATTAAAGATATCTCAGTAAGATCAAAAGCATGGTGAGGATTTAAAACCATAATTTTTTAATATCAAAATGAGTAGGAGTGGGTCTATGTCCGTTGTAGCATTTAAACAAGTTGATGTTTTTACTTCACAAGCATTTAAAGGAAATCCTGTCGCGGTAATTATGGACGCTAGTACCTTAACATCTGAGCAAATGCAGGCGATTGCCAATTGGACCAATCTCTCTGAAACTACATTTGTACTGCCTGCCACAGATTCGCAAGCCGATTATCAGGTTCGAATTTTTACTCCGCAAAATGAATTACCATTTGCAGGCCATCCTACAATCGGCACAGCCCATGCTTTACTTGAAGCTGGTCTAATTACTGCTAAAGAAGGAAAATTGGTACAGCAATGTGGTGCAGGTTTAGTTGCTCTTACGGTAAGTGAATTGAATCATATTTCCTTTGAACTACCACAACCTAAAATTACGCCATTAGATACGACACAGACTCAAAAATTGGCAGAGATTTTAAAATGTCAGATTGACACTCAATGGAATGCTGCATTGGTTGATGTTGGGGCGCGTTGGGTTGTATTACAAGCTGTCAATGCCGAAGCTGTTTTAGCGGCTCAACCAGACTTCGCTGCTTTAAAACAACATGATTTAGAAATGAAAGTTGGTGGAGCGACGGTTTATGGTTTTTATGAAAATAATGATGAGCAAAAACATATAGAAGTTCGTTCATTTGCTCCTTCAATTGGAATAAATGAAGATCCAGTTTGTGGTAGTGGTAATGGTAGCGTAGCGTCTTTTATTCGTTACCATGGTATTTTGCCCGCACAAAATGATCAGGTACTTTCTTCACAAGGTCGCGTTTTAGGACGTGACGGACAGCTTCAACTAAATTTATATCAAGATAAAATTTTAGTGGGTGGAACTGCTGTTACCTGTATCGATGGTACGATTAACCTATAAAACAGATATAAAAAAACCGAGGACTTGGCCTCGGTTTTTTTAATTAGAAAAACTTATTTTTCTACGAACGCACGTTCAATTACGTAGTCGCCCATTACACCCATACGAGGTGATTCAACTAAACCATGTTCGTCAAGTAACGCAGCAACGTCTTTCAAGAAAGCAGGGCTACCGCAAAGCATTGCGCGGTCAGTTTCACGGTTAAATCGTGGTAAACCAACTTTTTCGAATAAAGCACCAGTTTCAATTGCAGTGGTAACACGGCCTTGAGTGTGGAAAGGTTCACGAGTTACAGTAGGGTAGTAAACAAGTTTGTCTTTAATACCTAACTCTTCAAAGAACTCATGGTTTGGTAATTCGTTCAAGATAAGGTCTTGATAAGCTAATTCAGAAATATAACGTGTACCATGAACAACGATTACTTTTTCAAAACGTTCGTAAGTTTCTGGGTCACGAATAATTGATAAGAATGGTGCAAGGCCAGTACCAGAAGATAAAAGGTACAAGTTTTTACCCGGTAAAAGGTCATCATGAACCAATGTACCTGTCGGTTTTTTAGAAATTAAAATTTCATCGCCAACTTGTACTTTTTGCAAAATCGAAGTTAAAGGACCTTCTTGTACTTTAATTGAGAAGAATTCTAACTCTTCTTCGTAATTTGCACTTGCAATCGAATACGCGCGCATTAACGGTTTGCCATTCACTTCAAGTCCGATCATTACGAACTGACCATTTTTAAAACGTAAGCTAGTGTCGCGTGTAGTTTTAAAACTGAAAAGGGTGTCATTCCAGTGGTGAACATGAGTAATGCGTTCGACGTTAAAAGCAGCCATTAAAGGTCTCGATCACGATTAAAAGAAAACAGATTGCTATTCTAATCTAAATTCATTCCCGATAAACTGAATATATTTAATTGTGTTTATAAGAAAAAGTGATGATCAATTCTGTCACCTTCCCGATAATCGGCCACATGTGCTCTCCATATCGAGAAAAATTCGGTATTCCACGCCAGCCTAATTTGGTAAATATCGAGTCATATATTGACATGGTAGAACCTTATAACGACTTGTTGGCTTTTGAGGGAATTGAACAATTTAGTCATCTCTGGCTAGTTTGGCAGTTTCATGACAATAAAAATCAAGGTAGTGCAGATAAATTCCGTCCACAGGTTCGTCCCCCACGTTTAGGGGGTAATGAAAAAATTGGCGTATTTGCTACACGTAGCATGTATCGACCAGCACCAGTGGGCTTGTCTGTAGTGTGTTTAAAGAAAGTTGAAAAAGTTGGAAAGTCAGTACGAGTGTATGTCACTGGCAGCGATTTATTGAATGGAACTCCAATTCTAGATATCAAACCCTATATTCAATATTCTGATGCGATTGCTGATGCACAAAGTGGTTATGCACATGCAGAACCAGAGCGTAAATCGGTCATTTGGTCTGAACCTGCTCTAAATGCTCAAAAATATTTTTTACAAAATAAAGAAATGAATGATCAATATCTTGATGAGCTTGAGCAGGTATTGGCTTTAGACCCTCGGCCTGCCTATCAAGAAGACGCCGAACGAATCTATAAAATGAAATTTTCAAGTTTCGATATTCATTTTAAAGTCGGTCAGATTGAAGTTACCGTAGTGGATATGGTCAAAGCTTCTGCTCTGCAATAAATTCTATTTTAGAACCAATGGATGTTGAGCCAAAGTAAAGTAATGAATATAGCCATATGAATCAGCTGGGCGGGAACGAAAGCAAGAGCATAAGGTAGCCCGCCCGAAATTGCAGAGTTTATACTTTTGGCAATTGCATGCACTGCAAAGCCTCCCATAAAAGCAATTAATAAAGGGGACATATGAGCACTATCAGGTTCACCTTGTACAATTACTGCGGCTATAGCTGCATGGATCTCAAACAAAGAAGCGAGTAACGTTCCGGCTATTAATCCTGCATCGCCTAAAGATATACTTAAACCATAAACACCTGCCTGAATGAGCGTGAGTGTTCCAGCAATAATAATGGCTTCTTTAAGACTAAACATTCTTGAGTCGAGTTCGGGTAAAGTAGTACTAGGCTCTGCTTTACGTAATAAAATAAAGGCCCATACCGCTAAAACAATTAATGCAATAAGGGCAGGAAATATAATTAGCTTAAACCAAGTAAAGCTAATACCGATCACAATAATTAAAGTTTGAATAAGTGTTGAAACGCAGGACATTAATGCAGCGCCCGCATTAGTCGTTGCATTTGCACGACCGGAACGTACTTCTAAACCCAGACTGGCAATAGCTGCTGTACTGGAAACAAAACCTGAAGCCAAAGACGAAAGTAATAAGGCATTTTTAGAAGATAATAAGCGTTTGGCAATATGTGCCAGTGCCTGCACAAATAAGATTAAAGTCAGTAATTTTAAAATAACATTCGGATTTAAAACTGGACCCCAAAAGGGTTTATTCGGGACTAAAGGTAAAGCAATTAAAAGTAAGGCGAGTAGAAAAATTCCATCGCGCAATTCTGCCTCGGTAATCCATTGGCTAGCAATACCATGCATAGACTGCTTAGCTATTAAGATAGCCGTCATGATGACTGCTAAACTTGCTGCCAATGAAATATTCCAAATACAGAGAGCTCCAATGAAATAAGTCATGATAAAGGCAAGTTCAGTGGTAACGCCCGGATCATTTGGCTGATTTTTTAGGGAAACGATGCTGATTGCACCGATGATTAAAGCTCCAACAATCCCAATTGAAGTGCCGAATAAAAAACAGATCGCGCCTAATAAAGCACTAATTGCAAAAGATCTAAAACCAGCGAAAGTTTTATATTCGTGTTTGAGCTTACTGCGCTCTCGTTCTAAGCCGATTAATAAGCCACAGCCAAGGGCAGCTGCAATGACTGTAATGAATTCTTCAAAGGATGTTGTTTGTAATGACATTGTCATTGGAAGTTCCATATTACTTCCTCTTTGGTTTATTGTTATATGTAGATTTGAATCATTTTAAAATCATGTATTCACGTTCAGTTTATGCTTTTTATGAGACTGATCATAGTATCTTTTTTAGACAATGCAACATACAAAATATTTTTATAAACATGACCTATGACGCAAAAAAAGTTCAAGTTGAGAATTGGTTTAATTAATTGAAGTTGAAGGATATTTAAATAGTGGATTTAACGATTTTGGGGTGAGTTAAATCTAAAACATCTCTGCTATATTATAAAAGTATATTGGGGATAACGCATGAATGCACATGTAGAAATAGATACCTATTGGTGTCTAGAACAACTATTACAAGAAGGCCGTATCACAGAACGAGATAAATTACTGGTACAGTCAAGCCACCGCCAAAAAGATCAGTTGAAATGGCATCCTTTACAATGGATTGCACATTTTAATTTAAAAGATCAGCAGCATACACAAGCTCATTTAAGTTTAAACCGTTTGTGTTTATGGTTTGCAGATCGGGTTCAACTTCCTTTATTTGTGATTGATCCTTTAAAGGCAGATGTGAGTGCTTTAACTCAAGTCATGTCACAAGAATTTGCTATTCGTAATCATATTTTAGCTGTTGAAATTCATGCCGACCGAATTGTGATTGGAACCGACCAACCATTTCAAACAGATTGGCTCAATAATCTTGAACGAAGTCTAGCTCCTAAAAAAATTGAGCGGGTACTACTTAATCCCGAACAGTTGCAACGTTATTTACGCGAATATTATCAGGTCAGTCGAGCGGTAAACTCAGCTCAAAAAGATGCAGCTCATGACCGTGATAATAAAAATGTTGAAGCTCTTTTACAACTTGGGGATAGCCAAAACCCAGATGCCAATGATCAGCATATTGTGAAATTAGTCGACTGGATTTTACAGTTTGCGTTCGAGCAGAGTGCCAGTGACATTCATATGGAACCACGCAAAGACAATGGCAAAGTCAGGTTCCGTATCGATGGTGTTTTGCACACCATTTATAACATGCCTTCAAATACGCTGACCGCCGTGATTTCTCGAATTAAAATTTTAGGACGTTTAAATGTCGCCGAAAAGCGCAAACCACAAGATGGTCGATTAAAAACTCGGACACCAAAGGGGCAAGAAACAGAGCTACGTTTATCAACCTTGCCAACAGCCTTTGGTGAAAAACTGGTTATGCGTATTTTCGACCCTGATGTCTTGGTACGTTCTTTTCATCAATTGGGTTTTGAAGAGAGTTTATTACAACAGTGGCAGCAATTAACAAAAAATAGCCATGGCATTATTTTAGTCACTGGTCCTACAGGTTCAGGTAAAACGACTACGCTATATTCTTCGTTAAAGCAGCTCGCAACAGATCAGGTCAATGTCTGTACCATTGAAGATCCAATTGAAATGTTAGAGCCTAGTTTTAACCAGATGCAGGTCAACAATGCAATTGAATTAGGCTTTGCAGATGGTGTTCGTGCGCTCATGCGTCAAGACCCCGATATTATTATGATTGGGGAAATTCGTGATCAAGATACGGCGAATATGGCAATTCAAGCGGCATTAACCGGTCATTTAGTATTATCAACTTTACACACCAATGATGCACCGTCTAGTTTGACCCGTTTACACGATTTGGGCGTGCAACCATTTTTAACAGCAGCCACAATTCTAGGCGTGCTCGCGCAGCGTTTAGTGCGACAGCTTTGCCCACACTGTAAACAACACACACAAATTAATGAGGACGAGTGGCAACACCTAACATTCGACTACATTATGGACATGCCAGAAAAAGTTTATCAGGCAGTAGGTTGCGAACAATGTCGTCATACAGGCTATAAAGGGCGAATCGGTATTTATGAATTTATGCCGGTCAGTCTTGAGCTTAAGCATCTTATTAGTAGTCATGTGACATTAAATGATTTAAGAACTCAAACTAAAAAAGAAGGTATAGAACCCTTGAGAATTGCGGGTGCACGTAAAGTCATTGATGGTGTTACGACATTAGAAGAGGTCTTGCGGGTTGTTCCTTTAAATTAAGTTTTTCTTAAGATTCACCTCATTTATGCATGATGTAATTGCTTTATCCCAAGAGGAAACCAAAAACAGAGGGTAATTATATGAATATGCTTAAAGTAATGATGATGACTGCTGGTATGACTGCCGCTGGTGTGGTTTTAGCGAATACACCAGTCAATCAGGCCGCAATTGCTCCTGTAACTGTAACTACAGTAAAACAGGCATTAACGGCTAAAGATAGTACACCGATAAAATTACATGGTCAGGTTGTAAAATCTTTAGGTGATGAAAAATATCAATTTCGTGACAAGACAGGTAGCATTACAGTTGATGTAGATGATGAGCTTTGGCAAGGTCGTCCTATTTCACCAAATACAAATGTAACTTTAATTGGTGAAGTAGACATTGATTATAAACCTTTAAAACGCGTCGAAATTGATGTGGATCAAGTTCAGTTTTAATTAATAATCTTAGATGTATTGCCTTTAGCCGCATTTTAATAATGCGGCTTTGCTTTTTCTAGAAAGGCTTGGCAAGATCAAATCAGGATATAACAGGAAAAACAGATGAGAATTTTGCTTGCAGAAGATGATCGCTCTCAAGCTGAAAGTATTCAATCGTGGTTAGAGTTAGACGGTTATCAGGTAGATTGGGTCGAAAGAGGTGATTATGCGCTTACGGCAATCGAGCAGCATGACTATGACTGTATTTTGCTTGATCGGGGGCTGCCTCAACTGGCTGGTGAAAAAGTTTTAACAACGATCCGCCATAAACAAAAAAATGTTCCTGTTATTTTTATTACAGCTCGTGACAGTATTCATGACCGAGTAGAAGGACTAGATTTAGGTGCAAATGATTATTTGGTTAAGCCTTTTAGCTTAGAAGAGTTATCTGCCCGAATTCGCGCTCAATTACGTAAGCAAACGTTGAGTCAGCAATCAGTTTTAACGTGGGGAAATCTGCAACTCGATACACAAGCAAAAGTTGTATCATGCGCTGGCAAGTCTATTGATTTAACAGCTAAAGAGTTCCAAATATTACGTAAGCTTATGGTTCATCCTGAGCATATTATTACACGTGATCAATTAGAAGAAGCGCTCTATGCATGGGGTGAAGAAATTGAAAGTAACGCAATAGAAGTATTTATTTATCAGCTTCGAAAAAAAATCGGAAGTAGCAGCATTAAAACCATACGGGGGTTAGGCTACCGTATGGGAGATTTAAAATGAAATCTAATCGCTCATCCTTGCAGTCGCAACTGGTTAAAACCACGATGTGGAGTAGTGTCGTGGTGGGCTTGCTGGCTTTAAGCTTACTCACCATATTTTCTGTTTATCACAACATGTCAGTGCAAGACGAAATCATGGATGAAATTTCAGATACTTTGCTGGTTTCAGATCTTTCTCAATACTCCATGAAACAGTTTGACGAGCTCAGTGATGAATTTGACATTCAGTATGAGTTATTAGACACAGGCCAAGTACTTACTCATTCTCATAGCTATCAGCATGAGCTTTTTGAACAAGGCAACTTATCAGAAGGTTTTTCATATTTTTGGTTTGATGGTCAATTATGGCGTAGTTTAGCTACACAGCAAGAAGACTCTCAACTTCAAGTTGAAGTCTTTCAGCCAATGAGTACACGTGTTGAAGAAGTACTCAAAGCACTTGCAGGTTATAGTGGCCTTATGGTGTTGTTCTGGCTACTACAATGGGTCATTGTAAGTTGGCGTACGGAGCAACAATTGGCTGCGCTAAATTTACTTTCTAAACGTATTGCTCAAAAAACAGCATCAAATTTAGAACCTATTCAAGACCCAGATGTCATTACAGAAATTCAACCTGTGATTGATGCTTTAAATCAATTACTCGCAAGGCTGCAAAGGGCATTAGTCGCAGAACAGCGTTTTACCGCAGATGCTTCTCATGAGCTGCGTTCGCCATTATCTGCTATAAAAATGCGCCTTCAGGTTTTACAGCGTAAATATCAATATGTTCCAGAGCTGCATCAAGACTTTGAACGTATACAAGAAGACGTTTCTAGAAGTACCAAAATACTTGAAAATTTACTCCTTCTCGCTCGATTGGAACCCAATGAAGCAGAGCAGCCACAACTTCCTAAGACAGTTATCGATTTAAATTATTTATTGGCCAGAGTTATTGAAACTGTAAATTTAGATGCGAAAGCTAAACAAATGTTGATAGAAACAAATACCTTGTCGACAGAAACTAAAACCTTTGCGAATGAAGAATTACTCTTTATTGCTTTTAGAAATTTATTCGATAATGCCATTCGTTATAGCCCGACTTTAGGCTCTATTCATGTTGAGATTAGTCAGGATGAACAGCAAATTAAGGTGTCTATAGAAGATACGGGAAATGGGGTAGATGACGAAGTGCTATTACGTTTAGGGCAGCGTTTTTTTCGAGTATTAGGTACTCAGCAGCAAGGTTCAGGGTTGGGAATTTCGATTACACGAAAAATTATTGAATTGCATAATGGTGAATTACATTTTATGCATGCTGAACAGGGTGGCTTGAGGGTGGAGGTTAATCTACCTTTATAAAAAAATAGCATGGTTACCCATGCTATCCATTTTTTGTTTTCCCACGAATATTATTGAAACGCGAGTGTATTTTTATTTAGTTAAAATCAGACGATTATTGCGAGTGAGGCGTAAACGATATTCCTCGCCAGCATGCATAATGCGGATTTCACGGCCTAATGCAAAGAGGTTGTTAGAATGTAACATTGGTAAGGCATGAGCTGTTTCATTGTTACGAGTAAATAAGCTAAAAGGTGCGTTCATTTGTTGTGCTCCGTGGTATGTTCTTGAACGATTTAAATGATAATCATTATCGAATAGGTCTGTCAATGAGATTTTTAAAATTTTATAAAATGATAAAATTTGCTTACACTTGAGAAAAGTTTTAGAGAGTAAAAAGATGCCCAAACCAATAGTCGATGTCGCTATAGCAATCTTGATCCATCGTGGAAAAATATTAGTAGGATGGCGCGAAGAGCAGCAGCATCAAGGTGGAAAGCATGAGTTTCCAGGAGGAAAGGTTGAGCAGGGTGAAACACCAGAAGAAGCCTGCCGCCGTGAAATCTATGAAGAAGTGGGTATTGGTTTAAAAGATTGGCATCAGTTTGATTATATTCACCATGAATATGACGACATTATTGTCAATTTACATTTATTCCATAGTTATGTGCCCGATGAACTATTAAATCTTATTCATCAGCCATGGGCGTGGTACACACGGGAACAGTTACTTCATTTAAACTTTCCAAAAGCCAATAAAGACATCATCAAACGACTCTATTGGCCTCATCTCATCAAAATCAGCAATATGCTTACATCTGTAGAAGGCAGTGATGCTTTATTGTATTGGCGTATAGAAGAAGCTGATGCTGATCAGAGATATTTAGAGCAATTAAGTGCTTTAGATGAAAATCAGTTATCAAACTTAATTATTAATACAGATCTTTGGCAGCAGTTGAGCCCTGAGTTAAAGAAACAGATTAAGACCGTTCATTTAAAACAATCTCAGCTCATGAATTTGCATAAGGGCGATTTAACAGTAGGCTTACGTTATATTGCCGCTTGTCATGATGCGGTTTCTTTAAGGCAGGCTGAGCAGATTGGTTGTGATGCTGTTCTTATTAGTCCTGTAAAACCGACAGCGACTCATCCAGAAGCCTTGGCATTAGGTTGGGAACGTTTTGCTGATCTAGCCCAAAATAGCCAGATTCCGGTTTTTGCATTGGGAGGAGTGCATCCTGATGATTTAGCTACTGCACAACAGCATGGTGCATATGGCTTAGCAGGTATTCGTAATTTCTAATAAGAAAATAGAAAAGCATTAAAAGCTAGAGGGCTTTTAATGCTTGTTGCGCTTCTTGAACAGTTTTTTGATTATTGCGTTGTTGTCCAGCTTTTAAGATGGTCAACCAAAGTTGCTTTTTCATGGCCTGACTTTGAGCAAAACTTAAACCACGTCGTGCTAGAGACTCGGCATTAGAATATTGCTGTTTATGATTTGCCGTAAGGGCAAGGAATAGATATGTTTCTGCGGCTTGTGGTGCTAAACGCTGTGCTTGGAGTGCATAGCGTTCAGCTTCTGACCATTGCTGATTTTTGTATGCCTGTTGGGTTTTCTGCATTAAGACTTTAAATGCAGGTAATTGGCTTCCATCATCATTAAAGCGTTGCGGCTTTTTCTGCTGAGGAACAATAACCTGCAAGTTCTTGCGGTGAATTTCCGGATGATCATAAGGCGTAATTTTTACACCCGATGGAGTTTCCGTGCTCTTTTTCGCTGGTGGAGCAGGTGCTTTGTCTTTGGAGCCAGATTGATCAGGCAAAGTTGTACAGCCGACCATAAGTACAGCACCAATATAAAAAACACCTTTCTTCAACATATCCTACTTTCCTGTTAACGCTTAGTTGTTATAACTACCACTTGAAATGACTCGTGTGTTATTTGACAGATCTTGTTGCATCTGGCTTTCACTTTCACGAATATAACTGTCGGTATTATCATCCTGAGACTCAGGAATTGTGTTATCACTTTGTGGCGTATATGTTGGATCAACTTGATAATAAGGTGCTCCACATGGCGTAGCACGGTGCGGAACCGTATGCGTTAGCATCGGAATATACATAGCACCATCACAAGCCTGTGCTGATAAATCACCTGATGCACGATCAATCCATTGCCACTGTACAGTGTCTGGTTGACGTATATTCACAGGAGTTTGACGTAATTGCTTCATCACATTAATCCATACTGGCAATGCTCCAGATGAACCTGTTAAGCCAGTCACTTTGTTGTCGTCTAAACCTAACCAAACTACAGCAACGTGATTACCTGAGTAACCTGCAAACCATGAATCACGTGTATCGTTAGTCGTACCTGATTTACCTGCCAATTTTAAAGCTGGAGATAAGCTGCTATAGGCTGAACGACCAGTACCCGAAGACATGACCTGTTGTAAACCATAATTCATGATATAGCCAACAGCCGGATCAATCGTTTGTTGAACATTCAGGCCATAACGGTCAAGCAGACGACCATTGGCATCTACGACAGATCGGATTGCACGAGTTGGATATTTAAAACCGCCTGTAGCGAAGTTTTCATAAATTCCAAGTACTTCCATTGGTGACATATTGACTGCCCCAAGGAAAATAGAAGGGTAGGCAGGAATCGTTGACTCAACACCAAACTTTCTTAAATTATTGCTAAATGTAGATAGACCAAATTCTTGACCCAAGCGTACAGCAGATAGGTTGTATGAGTTTGCTAATGCCTCACTCAGACTGACTACACCATGTCCGCCACCACTATAGTTTTTAGGAGTCCAACTCTTACCACCGTCTACAGGAACACTGATTGGTGCATCTTCAATTTGGCTTGCCCAGTTATAACGTCCAGATTCAATAGCACTTAAATAAATCACAGGTTTCAATAAAGAACCGACTTGACGTTTCGCATCTAAAGCACGGTTAAAACCAGTAAAGTCTTGTGTAGAACCAACGGCTGCAACTAACTCGCCATTTTCAGGATGTGCAATCAGTACAGCCCCTTGTAAGTTTTTCAAACGCGCTGGATTACTGTTAGCCAAACGGTCTACTGAAGCTTTAAAAGCATTTTGAACTTGAGTTTGAGTAATTGGATCTAAGGTCGTAAAAATACGTAATCCCTGATTGGTTAAATCACTTTCTTGATACTCTGTACGTAATTGACGACGTACAATATCTAAAAAGTCTGGGAATTTTGCAGGCCCTAAACTTGGTTTACTTAACACATTTAAAGGACGTGCAATTTCATCTTCATATTCAGCTTGAGTTAAATAACCCATCACACGCATATTATTTAACACAGTATCGCGGCGTTTTTTTGCACCTTCAGGGTTTTTCCAAGGGTTATATAAAGAAGGGCCCTGCACCAAACCTACTAAATAAGCTTGTTGTGCAACACTGAGTTCACGTAGCGGCAGACCGAAATAAAATTGTGAAGCCAAACCATAACCATTAATTGAATAGCTACCATTTTGGCCCAGATTCACTTCATTTAAATACGCTTCTAAAATTTCATCTTTGCTGTAATGCAGTTCGATGAGTAAAGCCATTAATGCTTCATTGACTTTACGTTTTAGTGTGCGTTCAGGGGTGAGATAGAAGTTTTTAACTAATTGTTGAGTCAGGGTTGAGCCACCTTGACGTTTTCCACCAGTGACATTACTGACCAATGCACGAGCCGTACCGCGAATTGAAATACCATGATGATGATAAAAATTACGGTCTTCTGTAGAAATTAAAGCTTCAATGAGTGGTTTAGGGACATTATTCAGTTTAATGAGTACACGGTCTTCATTGTGTTGAGGATAAATTCCTCCAATGAGTAGCGGTTCTAAGCGTGCAACGCCGGTTGAAGAGGGTTTAGTACTTCTAACTTCAACAACTTGATCATTTGCAAAACTTAACTCTAAGACTTGTTCTGGTTCAACGCTGTCACCGTAGTCAAAACCACGTGTGTGGATATACATATTGCTGCCTTGAGCAACATAGCTTCCAGACTTGTCATAATTACTTGAAGTTTTGTAACCCAATAACTTTAATTCTTGAGTGAAATTTGCTTGAGAAATAGGCGCGTTGTTATAAATTTCCAAAGGTCTTGCAAACACTTTGGCAGGAATATCCCACCGCTGGCCTTCAAATTTTTCACGGATAATATTATCTAAACGAATCAGATAGATACTAAGAGCAATAAAAGCACCAATGACCAAAATGGAAAAGATTAGTGCAAAGAAACCGATACCACGTTCAAACTTCATAAAAATGAGATAAAACCCTAACAATGCCTGTAATGATGCGATAGCTTGTCATCAATTTGCAATGATAAAACTGTGAATAATTGGAAAAGTTAGATTGAATTTTACAGCATCTTGTAGTTATGTTTTTTTAAATTAATCGGGTTAATGTTATTATAGCCGAGTATCGCAGCGGAGCTTACTCATTCGTGCAAATTTCACATAAGTCCTTCAGAAACGTCGGGTTAATCGGTCGACCAGATAAATCATCAGTTGTAGAAACACTATGTTTAATTCATGATCATTTATTGAACTTAGGTTTGAACCCCATTTTTGATCAGGAAACAGCCGAATTAGTGCCTTATGATCATGCACAGATAGTAAGCCGTCATTTATTAGGTGAAGTTGCTGATTTAGTTATTGTGGTTGGAGGCGATGGTTCTCTACTCCATGCAGCCAGAGCATTGGTCCGTTACAATACCCCTGTTATTGGCATCAACCGTGGGCGATTAGGTTTTTTAACTGATATCAAACCTTCAGAAGCCATTTTTAAACTTGACCAAGTGCTTCAAGGGCATTTCCAGCTTGATCGCCGTTTCTTACTTGAAATGGAAGTACGAACAAATGGCGAAGTTATTTATGATGCAATCGCTTTAAATGATGTTGTTTTGCATTCGGGTAAGTCCGTCCATATGATTGACTTTGAACTCAACATTGATGGTCAATATGTTTATCGTCAGCATAGTGATGGTTTAATTGTTTCTACTCCAACAGGATCAACGGCTTATGCGTTGTCAGGTGGTGGACCAATTTTACATCCAAGTATGGATGCGATTGCATTAGTTCCAATGCATCCCCATACATTGTCATCACGTCCCATCGTAGTCGGCGGGCAAAGCGAAATTAAAATTGTTATTCGCGAAAATCGAGTTTTGCCGATGGTGAGTGCTGATGGACAACATAGTATATCGCTGAATGTCGGAGATAGTTTACACATCCGTAAACATCCATTTAAACTAAGTTTATTGCATCCACCAGGTTATGATTTTTATATGGCCTGCCGTACCAAACTTGGTTGGAACCAAGATTTTGAATCTTTTCAAAGAGATGAATCATGAATATTGAACAAATGCTATCTGTTTTAAACCCTGAAATTGTAGAGCGTTTAAAAACAGCAGTAGAAATTGGTAAATGGCCAAATGGCGTTGTTTTAACAAAAGAGCAGCGTGAGACTTGTATGCAAGCTGTTATCGCTTGGGAGTTGAAAAACTTACCAGAAGAACAGCGTAGCGGCTATATTGACCGTGGTACGAAAGAAGAAGGTGAAGAGTGTGATGATGATCATCACAAGCATGAACCTGAGTTTAAGCCAATTCGTTTTGTTTAATTTAAGAAGCTCAGTGATTACTGGGCTTTTTTTATGTTTATCAAAATATAATAAAGAATCCTATGAAACGTTTAAAACCTATTTACGTACTATTATTTCTAATATTGTTTAGTGGTGCTGCATTAGCCAAACAGCCGATTGAATGTTTACTCAACGTGAAGGTTGTTGCGAGTCGGAAATACACTTCACCTCAAGCTAAATATACAAGTATAAAGAACGACGGTTATCCCATGTTATTGATTGGGATTCAGGTGCTGGAGTCGCAAACAATACGAAGCTCCCAAAAGATCAAAGCGCATCATTTATATTGTAAGACACTTATTGGTCAACAACGAGATGCTTATCTTTCGGGTTCCTACGATTCTAATAAGATTACAATCAAAATAGGTGATCACTTGAAACTAAGAAATATTCATTCTTCAGGTCAGGAATATCCATTTTGGCCAGATTTTTATTATGTTGAACCTTAAAACCAAGGCTATCCAATATAACCTTGGTCATTCATATATTAGAAACGACTATTCCATAACGCTTTTGCTTTCAGCATTGCCTCTTCAAAACTAGTAACAACTCCCATGGTATATAAAGCGATTCCGATGGTTTCTGTTACTGCCATTTCACCGTATTCATGGTGCTGCTGACCTAACCATACTGCTTTAAAAGTTGCTAAATCTAATTCTTCTTCAGTTGGACTACGTTCAGGTGTGAGCTTTGGTAACTCATGTTCATAGAGTTCACCATTTTTAATACCACAAATGAGTGTTTTTGCATCTGGATTTCGCTCAAATTCACCGCCTTCACCCTTAATGACTGCACTATTTTGATAGCCTAAGCGCAGTGCACTATGTTGATGGGAAGTTCTATAAGCTGGATGGAATATAGCTTGTAAGGTGGCTTTTGCATTAAAAGGATTTATTAAGCGGGCTAAAGTATGAATAGGCGAGCGTAATCCCATCACATTTCTTAAAGAAATCAGTTCACTTAAAACAGGTGAAATCACGTCTAAAGGTAAGTAAGCGAAATTTTGCTCTGCTAACTGAGTACGCACTTCTTGTTCTGAATGACAAATTGGATAACCAAGATATTCTAAAACCTGCTCGGTATAGACGCGGTTAAGGGTATGGCCTGATGCACCGTGCATAACAATTTTATAACCGTGTTGAGCAAGGGTGAGGGCCGCTAACAAGAACCAAGGATAATGTTTACGTTTACCTGCATAAGATGACCAGTCTAAATCAACTTCTAAAGGCTGGAAATTAAGCTGGTCTCTAGTCGCTTGAACAAATCCTGCGAGTTCATCAATAGATTCTTCTTTAACCCGAAGCAGCATTAAAAAAGCGCCTAACTGCACATCAAGCACTTCACCTTTTAAAATCATGGTAAATGCCTGATACGCTTCTTCATAGCTTAAGGAACGTGAACCACTTTTTCCCTTACCTAAAATACGGACATATTGAGCGAAGGGGTGTTCAGCATCTTTATAGATATTACGTTTAGTATTCATCGTAGTTCAAAAACAATAAAAATGATGGGATGCAGGCAGCTCAAAATGAAATGTCCACAAGTATTTAATCAATATGACATAAAAAACTGTCGAAAAAATATCAAAAGTGTTTCTTATACTAAAGTCTTAGGGCCACATGAGTGTTTTTTGCACGTATTAGCCAGAAATTTAATCGAATCATTGTTTAATTCGAGTACACTTTCTCGTGCTTTTTTAAGCACTCATATCATAATTTTCTGTGATTCTCCTATATCTTCAGCTTTTTATTGAAAAAGTAAGAGGTTATTTCTAACTACTCAAAGTAGTTAGGAACTTCAGGTATTCTCCTGTTTTAGAAAACAGCTTTTTTGTTTTCATTGAGGTAGTAGGAAGGTTTTTTGTTTACAAAGAACCGTTTCCCTTTTGCGGTGTTCATGTGAAAGGTTAGGGCTGTGTATTCGTAAAGAATAGACGTTTCATTTTGGTATTTCCAACGGACTTGGAAATATAGATTGAAGTAAAGTTATGGCTAAAAAACCGATTTATAAATCACTTTATTTTCAAGTGATTATTGCGATTATTGCGGGTATCTTGGTAGGGCATTTTTCCCCAAGCTCAACGCAAATTGTCAATGGTGTCGAACAGCATATTCCAGGTTTAGGTGAAAAACTCAAGCCATTAGGTGATGCCTTTATTCGTTTGATCAAGATGATCATCGCTCCAGTTATTTTCTGTACCGTGGTGAGCGGTATTGCTGGCATGGAAAGCATGAAGTCAGTCGGAAAAACTGGCGGCGTTGCGTTGTTATACTTTGAAGTTGTTTCAACAATTGCACTTCTAATTGGCCTTGTTGTAATTAACATCGCTAAACCGGGTGTAGGGATGAATGTTGACCCTACTACTCTTGATACTTCGGGCATTCAAAAATACGTCAGTTCTGGTGAGTCACAATCTACCATTGATTTCTTAATGCACATCATCCCTGATACGGTGGTTGGTGCATTTGCAAATGGTGAAATCTTACAAGTCCTTCTTTTTGCAATTCTCTTTGGTTTTGCTTTACATAAGTTAGGTGATGCAGGACGTCCAGTTTTAAAATTTATTGATCAAGTTGCACATGTGTTCTTTAACATTGTGAACATGGTAATGAAACTGGCACCGATTGGCGCATTTGGCGCAATGGCATTCACCATTGGTAAATATGGTGTTGGTTCACTCGTACAATTAGGGCAACTCATTATCTGCTTCTATATTACGTGTTTACTCTTTATCTTTTTGATCTTGGGTACAATCAGCCGTATTAGTGGATTTAGTATCCTCAAGATGATTCGCATGATTCGTGAAGAGTTATTAATTGTACTTGGTACATCTTCTTCTGAATCTGTTTTGCCGCGTATGTTGCGTAAACTCGAAATTGCAGGTTGTGAAAAATCTGTAGTCGGTTTAGTTATTCCAACAGGTTATTCATTTAACCTTGATGGAACGTCAATCTATTTGACCATGGCTGCGATCTTTATTGCCCAAGCAACGAATACTCAGCTTGATATTCAACATCAGATCACTTTGTTATTGGTACTCTTAATCTCATCTAAGGGGGCGGCGGGTGTAACTGGCTCTGGCTTTATTGTTATGGCAGCAACTTTGTCTGCTGTAGGGCATATTCCTGTTGCTGGCTTGGCATTAATTTTAGGTATTGACCGTTTCATGTCAGAAGCACGTGCTTTAACTAACCTTGTCGGTAACTCTTTAGCAACAATTGTAGTTGCTAAATGGGTGGGTGCTTTAGATAAAGACAAACTCAATGAAGCTTTAAACAATCCGGATGAAGTCGACAGAAAAATGATGGAGCAAAAAACTCCTCAAGTCGCTGAAGGTCTAGATTAATTGGAATAAACCTATATAAAAAAGGAAGCTATGGCTTCCTTTTTTATTGGCTGACTGAAAAGTACAGTTTTAATGAGCAGCTATGCCATGACAGTTGCTTGAAAAATGATTAGCATGCACAACAACGAGATTCGATAAAACAATAAAGCTGAAGGAAAATATTATGTTGGCATACGATGCAGATTTAGAATTATTCCGTGATAATTTTAAGCGTTTTATGGGTGAGCATATTGCACCACACTACGACCAATGGGAACGTGAAGGCATTATGCCACGTTCTGTTTGGAACCAATTGGGCGAAAATGGCTATTTATGTGTGGATGTCCCTGAAGAATACGGTGGTTATGGGGTTCCGACATACTATTCATTAATGTTGGTTGAAGAGTCTGCACGTGCTGGTTTTTGTGCATTATCAACAGCCATTTCTTGCCACTCTGAAATCGCTGCACCATATATTTTACACATCGGGACAGAAGAGCAAAAACAATACTGGTTACCGAAAATGGTAACAGGTGAAGTGGTTGGTGCAATTGGTATGACTGAACCAGGAGCAGGTTCGGATTTACAATCAATGCGTACTAGCGCCATCTTGCAAGATGATCATTATGTATTAAATGGTTCAAAAACATTTATTTCAAATGGCCAACATGCTGACCTTGTTGTTCTTGCGGTAAAAACAGATCCTCAAGCCCGTGCTAAAGGCGTATCTTTATTATTGGCAGATACTCACTTAGAAGGCTTTAAAAAAGGAACCAACCTCGACAAAATCGGCCTGCATTCTCAAGACACATCTGAGCTGTTTTTTGACAATGTGAAAGTGCCTAAAAACCAGTTACTTGGTCAAGCTGGGCAAGGTTTTGCTTATTTAATGCAAGAATTACCACGTGAACGTACTGCAATTGCATCTACTGCAATTGGTGCAATCCGCGGCGCAATTGATTTGACAACGGCTTATGTAAAAGAACGCCAAGCATTTGGTCAACCCATTTCACAATTCCAAAATACGCGTTTTGTTTTGGCGCAAGCGAAAATTGATGAACTTGCTACAGCGGCTTTTTATGAAAGAAATATTGCTCTATATCAAGAAGGTAAACTAGATGTAGAAACGGCTGCAGCATTGAAAAGTTTCAGTAGCGATATGCAAATGAAAGTTGCAGATAACTTGCTTCAGCTTTTTGGTGGTTATGGTTATATGACCGAATATCCAATTTCACGTTTCTTTGTAGATGCCCGAATTCAGCGTATTTACGGTGGTACAAATGAAATTATGAAAGAAATCGTAGCGCGTGGATTAATTGGCAAAGCCTAATTAAGCAGAGTAAAAACAGCCTGTCCTAGAACAGGCTGTTTTGTTTTTAACTATTTGGTCTTCTGTTGAATGACAGGGTAGTCTTGTTGTTTCGGTAATTGCTGTAATGCATGATTCATCTTTTTTAAAAACTCATCGGCTTCATCTTGATGAAATGAATCTTCGGTGTATGCACTACGTTCTTGGATATTGATACTACAACCTCTTATTTTCATATTTTTAGGATTAAATGACCAGTCATTTGGATCCTTTAAAGTAATGTCTAAATCACTTTCACAGCTTTTCCATAGACGTAAAAAATCATTTGATAACTCTGTTTTAAATCCTTGTGCAGGATAGACTGAAAATCCTTTCATTTCGGGATTAGAAAACTGTATAAACATGTTTACTGGCATGCCACCCCAAACGATTGCTGTATCTTCTGGTAAAGTAATGCCTGATAAATTTTTCTCTTTTAAAGCATGTGTTTGCTCATATTTCTGCCTGAAATTTTGCGACTGATAGGTGAGCTTGGTTTGGGGTGGGATAGGAATACCACGAACTTGATTGCTGGCAGTAGTTATATAGTACGGGGACGGATCAGTACCATTGCACCCCGCGATGAGGGGGCAGCCACCACAAGCCGTTAGACTGACACTAATTAAACTAAGTAGACCTAAAACAATAATTTTATTCATTCTATTTTACTGTTGTTATGACATCTTCAGACAGTATAACTAATCTATCGATTGAGAGCTTTGCCTTTAAGAGGAGTGAAATGCTCCTCTTTAAATTTAAGTGGGTTTTATTTAGTTGTTTGTTCTGTAGGCTCATCAAATAAAGATTTGCAGTTTTCTAAATTTTGGCATGCAGCAAACATAAGTGCTTTCGGCAAACTCGCATACAAATTGGTAATATGTTGTTCAGCAGGATTATAAAAATGCCAATAAGAAAATTCGGCTGAGCGGCGATTTTCCAAAGCTTTAAAGAAATCTTTTTCGTTAAAGTTATGATCAGATTGAGTACGAGGTCCTCCTTGCTCATGGGTGCCTACTGTAGTCAAAAGCATCGAAGAATTAATTTGTTTTTGACTCTGCCAATAGTTTAATTTTTGAAATAGCATGCCTTGATCAAACCACAGGGAAGGGCTGGCTGCGATGTAACGTTGAAATGCTTCAGGTTTTTGAAAAAATTGATAAAGCACAAATAACCCTCCAAATGAGTGGCCATAAATACTTTGCTGCTGGCTATTAATTGGAAACTGTTTGGCGATTTCCGGTTTGAGTTCGTTATTTAAAAATGCAATAAACTGATCAGCACCACCATATTTATATTTACCTTGAGCCTGAAATTCAGCAGAAGGTTTAGGGGTGTAGTCATAAGCACGTTTTTGTACATCAAAAGTTTTTTGTTTAGGGTAACCGACTGCAACGATCATGAGCGGGTCTAGACCTAATTTTGTAGAACCTGCCCCAATAGATTGAGCGATATTGACTGCACTTGGAAAGGTTGCATTTCCGTCTAATATATAAAGTATGGGATAACCATGTTTCGGTGGGGCAACGGGTGGTTTATAAATTTGAATAAGATAATCATGGCCTGTATTTTTAGAGTTAATTTGAAATTGTGCCTGATTATTTTGAAAAACGATTTTTGATTGATTTTGTGTAGAAGTTTGAGCCAAAACAGAGCCACTTACTAATGAGCTCAAAAGAAAACTGCAAGATAAAAAGAAAAATGAGTTATGCATAATAAACAAGAATAAAATTTATTATGCAAATGATAAATGAAAATCATTATCAAATAAAGCGATCTGAGGAATCCGACCAAGACGGTTTAATGAAAAAAGCCAATACAGCCATATTGCCTAACAAATCAAAGCAGACTATTGTTATACTCTCGTTTAAAAGATGATTTTGCTGAGGCTGCATTCCAATGATCAACGATGATCAAAACAAAACGACTTCTCTTAGTTTAGAACAAATTCGCGAAGATATTGATAGCGTGGATCAACAGATTCAAGAATTATTAAATCGACGCGCAAGCCTTGCTGAAGCAGTTGCGAAAGCTAAATTTGCTTCCGAAGAGAATCCTTTGTTTTATCGTCCTGAACGTGAAGCGCAAGTATTACGCAAAGTAATGGAGCGCAACCAAGGTCCTTTGTCTGATGTAACCATGGCGCGTTTGTTCCGTGAAATTATGTCTGCTTGCCTTGCTTTAGAAGCGCCGCAAAGTATTGCATTTTTAGGGCCAGAAGGTACTTTTACTCAATCTGCTGTGCTTAAGCATTTTGGTAAAGATGCGGTTGTACGCCCACTTCCAACAATTGATGAAGTTTTCCGTGAAGTAGAAGCAGGTAGTGCACATTACGGTGTAGTTCCAGTTGAAAACTCATCTGAAGGTGTTGTAAACCATACCTTAGATTGCTTTAAAACATCGAATTTAAATGTGATTGGTGAAGTTGAATTACGTATTCACCATCAATTCCTTGTATCTGAAAATACACGTAAAGACAGTATTAAGCAGATTTATGCGCATCAACAAACTTTGGCTCAATGTCGCCAATGGTTAGATGCACATTATCCTGGTGTTGAGCGCGTTGCTTTAAACTCAAATGCAGAAGCTGCACGCCGTATTCGTAATGAATGGCATTCGGCAGCGATTGCATCTGATATTGCAGCAGGCATGTATAACCTTGAAATCTTACATAGCAATATTGAAGATAATCCAGAAAATACAACACGTTTCTTAGTGATTGGTCGTGAAAAAATTCCACAAAGTGGCAATGATAAAACATCATTATTGATTTCAGCGCATGACCGTGCGGGTGCTTTATTAGAAATTTTAGCGCCATTTGCAAAACATAATATTAGCTTAACAAGTATTGAGACTCGTCCAGCATTACCTGAAAAGTGGGCATATGTATTCTTTATCGATTTAGAAGGTCATATCGAACAAGAGAATGTTGCTGCTGCGATTAATGATATTCGCCCAATGGTGAAAGAGATTCGTATTTTAGGTTCTTATCCTGCCGCTGTTCTGTAATCACTTATGTTGGAATAATGACATGCATTAAGATAAGCATGTCATTATGCTTAAAAACAAATTGCTCAATGGTTTAAATATCTTTGAGCAAAAGCAAAGTTGAAGTTATGTCACAACCCCTATTTAAAAAAGTTGCATTTATTGGTTTAGGACTCATCGGGTCGAGTTTAGCTCGTGTTATTGTTGCAGAAAAGTTGGCGACAACTATTGTGGCATCTACGCGCTCACATAAAACTTTAGAAGATGCAAAATCACTTGGCTTAATACACGAAGGATTTTCTGATCCAGTTGAAGCCGTGAAAGGGGCAGATTTAGTCGTTTTAGCCTTGCCAGTGCGTGCTACGCAAAAAGTGCTTGAGCAAATTAAACCTTATTTGTCGGATACCACAATTTTAACCGATGTGGGAAGTACAAAAGGTAATGTCGTTGATGCAGCAAAAGCTGTATTTGGTGAAGATTTACCAGAAGGTTTTGTGCCAGGGCATCCTATTGCGGGTAGTGAACATACAGGCGTTCACGCGGGTAAAGTTGACTTATTTGCAAATCATAAAGTGATTTTAACGCCGTTACCAACAAGTGCAGAATGGGCTGTTGATAAACTGATTCAACTTTGGTCAGCAGCAAAAGCTGAAGTCATTTGTATGGATGTTGCCAAGCATGATGAAGTGCTGGCACATACGAGTCACCTACCACATTTAATGGCATTTAATCTGGTCGAGCAACTTGCAAACCGTGAAGATAATCTCGATATTTTTCGTTATGCAGCAGGTGGTTTTCGTGACTTTTCGCGGATTGCTGCTAGTGATCCCCAAATGTGGCATGACATTTTCTTTGCCAATAAAACAGCTATATTAAATGCTGTAGATGGCTTCGAAAAGCAGCTTACTGTACTTAGAAAATTGATTGAAAACGAAGACTCTCATGCATTAATGGGTTTGCTTGGCCATGCTCAGGCAGCACGTCAGCATTTCAATCATATGTTAGCCAAAAAACCTTTAATGGAGAAAAATAAGGTGACACAGCAATTCAGTATATTACCGGGAAATAAAACTTTTAAAGGTAAATTTACCGTACCGGGTGACAAATCTGTGTCACATCGCTCCATTATGTTTGGTGCTATTGCCGAAGGCACGACTCATGTCACTGGCTTCCTTGAAGGTGAAGACGCGTTAGCAACTTTGCAAGCTTTCCGTGATATGGGCGTAAGCATTGAAGGTCCTAAAAATGGTGAAGTGACTATTCACGGTGTAGGCATGCATGGCTTAAAAGCACCTGCAAGTGCTTTATATATGGGTAACTCTGGAACAAGCATGCGTTTGCTTTCAGGGATGTTATCTGCACAGAAATTTGATTCAGTCATGACAGGTGATGCTTCACTTTCTAAACGTCCAATGGAGCGTATTGCTAAGCCATTGCGTTTAATGGGCGCACAAATTCAGACTACAGGTGAAAAAGGTACACCACCTGTAAGCATTACTGGTGGTCAACAATTAAAAGCGATTCAATACGATTTACCTATGGCATCTGCTCAAGTGAAGTCTGGTATTTTGCTTGCTGGTTTGTGGGCTGAAGGTGAAATCTCTGTTACAGAACCAGAGCCAACACGCGACCATACAGAACGCATGCTTCGTGCATTTGGTTATGATGTTAAAACTGAAGGCAACAAAATTTCCCTTGTTGGTGGCGGTAAATTAGTGGGTACTGACATTCAAGTACCATCAGATATTTCATCTGCTGCTTTCTTTATGGTGGGTGCTGCAATTACTGAAGGTGCAGACGTTGTGCTTGAGGCGGTAGGGATTAACCCAACGCGTACTGGCGTAATCGAAATTTTAAAACAAATGGGTGCTGACCTAACTGTTGAAAATGAACGTATTGCTGGTGGCGAACCTATTGCTGATATTCATATTAAAGGTTCACGTACGCTTAAAGGCATTCATATGCCAGAAGACCAAGTACCTTTAGCAATTGATGAATTCCCAGCTTTATTTATTGCAGCAGCTTGTGCGGAAGGCCAAACGGTATTGACTGGCGCAGCAGAGCTTCGCGTGAAAGAGTCTGACCGCATTCAAGTGATGGCAGATGGCTTAAAAATCATGGGCATTGACTGCACACCAACTGAAGATGGCATCATTATCGAAGGTAAGGGTAAGTCTGGCAATTGGTCACCAATTTTTACTGGCGGTGAAGTTGAATCACACCATGACCACCGTATTGCCATGAGCTTTAGTATGGCAGGTCTTCGTAATTCTGGTCCGATTACGATTCAAGGTACGGAAACAGTTGCGACAAGCTTCCCAACTTTTACTGAGTTGGCGAATCGTGCAGGCTTAACGATTGAAGTTAGCCAATAACTTTTTACCTAACACATTTTATAATTGCTAACACAATAGCAACGGCAGCAGCGGGCTAAAGGCTTGGCTGCTGTTTGTTTATTGCTTATGCTAAGCGCAGATAATGATAATAGTGTTAGGACAAAGGATGAAAAAATTACAATTTATTGCCAGTTGCCCACAACATGGGGTGCTTGATCATCCACCAAATGAATGCCATATCACCCAAGAATATGTAGCGGCTTTATTATTTAAACAATTGGGGCATTATGGTTTTGATGCGCAACATATTGTGCATGAACATGAAAAAGTAGAAGTGAGTATTGATAATCATCTTTTACCCTTGTCTATTACTTGCCAAAAAACAGATCATGATGGGCATTTGATGTGTGAAATCTCTGCCAATCCAGATGAAGAACAAGACTGGTTTGAGAAAATTGAAACACAAAGCATTATTCGTCAGCTCGCACAGGCAGTTGAAAATAGTTTGAAAGCTGATCAAAGCTTTTCAGCATTTGAATGGAAAAATTAAATAAATACGATTCTTAAAACTTTTTCATTAAGTACGGCTTTTAGAAAAGTCGTACTTTCTGTTTAAATTAAATCTAAAAATACAAAATCTTTACTCAAATCTCTACCTATCTTTAATACGTTGTGTATATTGAAATTATTACGATATTTACATAATTAGAGTGTGGTTTTCATGACACAAGTTGATATTGCAGCGTTATCTCCTCAAGTCGTTTGGCAGCATTTTCAAACACTTTGCACTATTCCTCGTCCATCAAAGCATGAACAGCAACTTCGCGAGTTTTTGCAAAACTGGGCTGAAAGTCGGCATCTAGAAACTTACGTAGACGAAGTAGGAAATTTGATTATCCGCAAGAATGCGACTGCGGGTAAAGAACATGTATCTGGAGTCATTCTGCAAGGCCATTTAGACATGGTCACACAAGCCAATACTGGCACTGTACATGATTTCTTTAAAGACCCGATTCGTCCAGTCCTTGAGAATGGCTGGTTAATCGCCAAAGACACCACTTTAGGTGCTGATAATGGCATTGGGGTAGCCCTAGCTTTAGCTGTATTAGATTCAAATGATATTGCTCATGGACCAATTGAAGTTCTTTTAACAGTTGATGAAGAAGCGGGCATGAGTGGTGCGCGGCTTTTGCAAGCGGGTGTGTTAAAAGGTAAATGGTTATTTAATATTGATACAGAAGAGTGGGGTGAGTTATATCTCGGATGTGCTGGTAGTATTGATGTTGAAATGGAACAGCTACTTAATTATGAAAAAATCCCTGAAAATTTGACCATTGTAAACATTCAGGTTGCAGGCCTCAAAGGTGGTCATTCTGGTGTAGATATTCATTTAGGACGTGGCAATGCCAACGTTATTTTAGCTCGCTTTTTAAATGAGTATTTAGCAAAGTTTGGTGGAAGACTTGTCGAGTTTAGTGGTGGTTCAGCTCGTAATGCACTACCTCGAGAAGCAGTCACAACCATTGCAATTTCACCTAGTCAGTTACCTGAACTAGAAAAATTACTTACTGAATATCAAACGACATGGAAAAAACAGCTACAAAGTATTGATGACAATCTACAATTAACTATTCAACCGAATAGCGCTGACGTGACGGGAGTGATTGCTCAACAGCAGCAAAACGAATGGTTGCAAGCTTTGGCAACAAGCCCATACGGCGTTGCAAGTATGAGTCAAGCTCTTCCAGATGTGGTTGAGACTTCAAATAATATTGGGGTTGTAAAATTAAGTCGAGAGGGTGGAAAAGCTGTTTTAATGGTCCGCTCAATGGTGAACCAAGAAGCTGAAGATTTTGCAAAGAAGATTCAGGCGCATTTTAGTCAATTTAATATCGCCTCTACACTCACACCATTAGTTTCGGGGTGGACGCCAAATCCAGATTCGGCGGCTCTAAAGTGCTTACAGCAAGCCTATCAAAAAGCGTTTAACATTGAGCCAAAGCTCAAAGTAATTCATGCGGGTTTAGAGTGCGGGATTATTGCTGAGCATTATCCAGATTTACAGATGGTTTCATTTGGACCGGATATACAAGGTGCACATGCACCGGGTGAGCGAGTAAAAGTTGATACTGTAGATAATTGCTGGAAGTTGTTGGTGACGGCTTTGGCATCTGTAGAGTAATTTTTAGAAATAAGAAGCTCAGTCATGAGCTTCTTAAACTTTGACCTTTACATGAAAATGATTTGTACCTAACTCGATAAATTCGATTTCACAATCAATAAATTTTTCAATCATAGCTGCTTGAGTACGCGTATGCTCGCTAATACATTGTGCTGTGAACTCACCACCTTGACCCAAGGCCAAAGGCAATAACAACTGATCTGCTAAATACTCATCCACAGCAGCATTAGTTTCCATATATTGCTTAACTTGTTCAGCCAAATGATTGGCAATTTGTTCTGCACTTTTTCGCATTTCGCCTAAAGAGGTAAATAGCTGGGTATGATGCTTATGTTCAAGTTTGACATACACCGTATTGCCTTGGCTGATTCCATTCAGCTGAAATTGCTTTTGTGTATCCAATTTCAGTCTTTTATTTAAAGCCGCTAATTCTCGTTGTGCAATTTGCGCTTCTTCTGAAAGGTTCAGGGTGGCTGCAAAAGCCTCAGTACATTGCAAAGTACCACGATCTAATAAACTCATTTTGTTGCGATGTTGCCACGGCTGAATCGTAACTTGAATTTCACCTGCACCAATGGGAAAGAAGCCCGCTTTGTTTAATTTAAAATCGACGTGAATTCCAATTTTTGTTAGAGCAGGTAAAAAGCACTGTTCAATAAAATCTGCCGTTGGTGCAAGCGGGTTATGTGTGCCACCTGAAATGATAAGCTCAGAGGCTTCATTTTGTATTAACAAAACAGGTAGAAGAGTTTGTAAAACCAGTGTTGTACTACCTGCGGAACCAATTTGGAATTGATATTTTC
>RCUT01000231.1_pt1 | contig 30771 bp, 20 predicted proteins | sample 2166171 | NCBI WGS metagenome assembly RCUT01 (sample SAMN09932757, study PRJNA488358) | compost metagenome | isolation source: compost soil in 4-hydroxybenzoic | place: Germany: Experimental Botanical Garden | reverse complement strand
TATCGTTAATAAAGTCCCAGCCGTAGTAGCCCTTCAGGCACAGGGTTCCCTGGTTATTTTTGCCCATCGCCGGCTCGGCGCGGATAATCTGCCCCTCTTCGGTCACCAGCTTTATCTTGCAGCCGGCCGCGCAGTAGGGGCACACGGTGATTGCCATTTTCATTGTGACAGGACTCCTTTTAATCATGCGGCAGCGAGGTCGCGATTAAAAAAACAAAAAAAAACCAAACCGGCTGCTGATACCGAGATCGACAGCCGCTTGTATCGCCGGAAAGCTCATCATCAGCAGTAGGGTCGCGGCGAGGGTCAGGCGAAGTAGCATGGTGGTTTCTCCGCAAGCGGTTGTGCTTATTGGCAAAATGAAACGCGGCAGCGGGTTACCCCAATGCCGCACCGTCCAGCGCTACTCCTCATGCTGCTGCTTTTTAACCTTGCGCATTAATAACCACATGCGCACCGTGCGCGGCGCGCGATGCGCCCCCTGGGCTTCCGGCACCAGACCGGTGTGCTTGTTGTAGCCGTTGAAAAACAGGTTCAGGGTGACGGCGCTAAACGTAGCCAGCATGATCCCGCTGTGCAGCAGCGGCTGCAGTACCTCAGGGAATTTAGAGAAAAACTGCGTCGATAGCGTTGGCGTCAGGCCGACGCCAAGGCTGATGGCGACGATATAGAGGTTGTAGCGATTGGTGGAGTAGTTGATGCGGGCGAGGATACGTATCCCCGTTGCCAGCACCATGCCGAACATCACCAGCCCCGCACCGCCCAGCACGAACTGCGGAATAGAGGCCACCAGCACCGCCATCTTGGGCACCATGCCAAAGATAATCAGAATGGCGCCAGATGCCACGCAGACCCAGCGGCTATGGACGCCGGTGACGCTGACCAGGCCAACGTTCTGCGAGAAGGAGGTGTGCGGAAAGCTATTAAATAGTCCGCCGAATAGGGTACCGACGCCGTCTACGCGTAGGCCGCGAATGATATCCTGCGGCGTCAGCTTACGACCGACAATTTCGCCAAGCGCCAGAAACATCCCCATTGACTCAATGAAAACGATGATCATGACGGCGGTCATCGTGATGATTGATATTGGATCGAAGACCGGCGTACCTAACGCCAGCGGAGTGACCACGGCGAACCAGTGGGCGTCATGCAACCCGGTGAGGTTAACCTCATTCATCATCATCGACAGGCCGAAGCCGAAAACGATGCCTAACAACACGGCGACGTTAGACATAAAGCCTTTGGCAAAGCGGGTGACCAGCAGAATAAACAGCAGTACGGCAAACGAAATCCCCAGATAGATGGGGCTGCCGTATTCCGGATTACCTTTCCCTCCGGCCGCCCAGTCGATCCCCACCTGCATAATGCTCAGACCGATGGACGTGATGACGACGCCGGTGACCAGCGGGGGAAAAAGCGGCATCAATCGTCCGATCAGCGGCGCCAGCAGGGTGGTAATTATCCCGGCCGCAATAGTCGCGCCGAAAATACCCATCAGTCCGATATCGGGATTCATGCCGATGGCCAGCATCGGCGTCACGGCGGCGAAGGTCACCGACATAATAACCGGCAGGCGAATGCCCATAAAACGTCCGACGCCGATACACTGCAGTAGGGTCACGACGCCGCAGCAAAACAGATCGGAGCTGATCAGCAGTGCGACCGTTTCCTTGCTTAGCCCCAGCCGGTCTCCAATCATTAAAGGGACGGCGACTGCGCCAGCATACATAACCAGAACGTGCTGCAAACCAAGAACGACCAGCTTCCCCGGGGATAAGACGCGATCCACCTCATCAATTGTGTGGGGGCTACCAGTGACCGATGGTGGTTGAGAATCAATGGCGCTCATAATGTATTTCTCCTTAATATCCAACGGTGGGCTTAGGAGCCAACCGGGAAGAGGGGTGAATAGAGAGAGTGCAAAGTTCGCTATTACTTATGCTTAGGCAGTGCCAGTTTTTATTCCTGCCGGAAAAATAATGTTGAAATGAGTCGACTATCACAGAAAGAGGCGGTAACGGCCGCGCGCGGTGGGAGAAAAAACGCCGTGGAGAAAATAGCGTCTCATAATGAGAGGGATATAATCATTCTGACTCACAATATGATTCTGCAGCGCGTCTCCCTGATATTTATGGCGCGTGAAGGCGATATTTTTTTGAGGCTGCTCGCAAAAATAAGTCCGCCACGATTGAGAATGTAAAAATCGCCTGATTATTGCATCGCGACCCTTTGTCAATTTCGGAATAATAACAAGGGAAGCCAATGAACCGATTTATTGTTGCCGACGCTGCGAGCTGCATCGGCTGCCACGCTTGCGAAGTGGCCTGCGCTGTCGCCCACAACGAGGATTGCTGGCCGCAGCGGCGGCATGATTTTCTTCCGCGTATCCACCTGGTTTCTCACCGCGGCGTCAGCCGAGTGACCACCTGCCGTCACTGCAACGATGCGCCCTGCGTTGCCTCCTGCCCGACCCAGGCGCTCTGTTTCTCCAACGACAGCATCCAGCTTAAGCCGGCGGAGTGTATCGGCTGTAAAAACTGCGCCGTTGCCTGTCCCTTTGGCGCGATCGAGATGGTGGCCGCCGGCGAGGATGCACCGCAGCTGGCGCAGAAATGCGATCTTTGTCACCAGCATCCGTCGGGCCTGCAGGCCTGCGTCAGCAGCTGCCCCACCGAGGCGCTGCGGCTGATGGATGAATCCGGGCTAAACCAGCTGCGTCGTGAAAGGCAGGCCCGTGCCGCCGAGGGTCAGCCGGTGCGGATGCGGGGCGACGACCGGCGTTCGGCCTTCTTGCGTAAGCCGCCGCGGGTGGGAGGGCAAAAGATCGCCGCCGAGGAGCGCAAGGCGCATTTCGCGGAGATCTATCACCCACTCGGCGCCGGTGAGGCGGAATATGAGAGCGATCGCTGCCTCTACTGCGCGCAGAAAGCGTGGTGCAACTGGACCTGTCCGCTGCATAACCACATCCCGGATTTTATTCGCCTGGTGAATGAAGGAAAGATTATCGAGGCCGCAGAGCTGTGCCATCAAAGCAGCTCATTGCCGGAAATCTGCGGCCGGGTGTGCCCGCAGGACCGGCTGTGCGAAGGGGCCTCTACCATGAAGACCCAGGGCGGGGCGGTCACCATCGGCAATCTCGAGCGCTATATCACCGATAGCGCGCTGGCGATGGGCTGGCGGCCGCAGGCAGGGAATGTCAGCCCTCGCGAGGAGCGGGTGGCGGTGATTGGCGCCGGGCCGGCGGGCCTGGGCTGCGCCGATATCCTGACGCGCGCGGGGGTAAAGGTTGACGTTTTCGACCGGCATCCGGAAATCGGCGGGCTGCTGACCTTCGGTATTCCGCCGTTTAAGCTGGATAAGGGCCTGCTGGCGGTCAGAAGAGAGATTTTCAGCGCCATGGGCATTCAGTTCCATCTTAACCACGAGGTGGGGCGCGACGTGGCGTTCGCCGATCTGCTGGCCGACTACGATGCGCTGTTCCTCGGCGTCGGCACCTACGGCCTGATGGCTGCCGGCCTCGAGGGGGAAGATGCCCCGGGGGTGATTCAGGCGCTGCCATTTTTGATTGCCAGTACCCGCGAAGTCATGGGGCTGGAGGCGTCCGGGGAGTATCCGCTTACCGATATCGAGGGTAAGCACGTTGTGGTGCTCGGCGGCGGCGATACGGCGATGGACTGTCTGCGCACCGCCGTTCGACGCGGCGCGGCGAGCGTGACCTGCGCCTACCGCCGCGATGAGCAGAGCATGCCGGGTTCGAAAAAAGAGGTGGTCAACGCCAGGGAAGAGGGCGTGGCGTTTCAGTTTAACGTTCAGCCGCAGCGGATCCTCCGCGGCCGTAAAGGGGCGGTGCGCGCGGTAAGCATGATCCGTACCGAAATGGGTGAGCCGGGGCCGGACGGGCGACGTCGCCCGCGCCCGGTTGCCGGTTCCGAATTTGAGCTGGCGGCCGACGTGCTGGTGATGGCGTTTGGCTTCCAGGCGCACGATATGCCCTGGCTGCGCGGTCACGGGATCGACCTCGACCGCTGGGGGCAAATCTGCACGGGCGGCGAGGGCCGGGCCAGCACGCAGACCCGCAATGAGAAAGTTTTTGCCGGCGGCGACGCGGTACACGGTGCCGATCTGGTGGTGACCGCAATGGCCGCCGGGCGTCGGGCGGCGGAAGAGATGCTCGACCTGTTTAAGCGAAAGGAGAGCCTATGACCCGTTTTATTATCGCCAGCGCCGAGGCCTGCATCGGCTGTCGGACCTGCGAGGTCGCCTGCGCGCTGGAGCATTCCGCATCCGCAGCCATGTTTCAGCCGCGTCTGAAGGTCCAGCGTCTCGATAGCGTCAGCGTGCCGGTAGTGTGCCATCAGTGTGAGAACGCCCCCTGCGTGGCGGCCTGCCCGGTGGCGGCGCTGAGGATGGGAGAGGATCGGGTTGAGGCCGATGCGTCGCGCTGCATCGGCTGCCAGAGCTGCGCGGTAGCCTGCCCCTTTGGGGCCATTACCGTGGAGATCGTTGCCGCGCATCCGCCGCTGATTATCAAATGCGATCTGTGCGCGAGCCGCGAGGGCGGTCCCGCCTGCGTGGCGGTTTGTCCGACCGCGGCCCTGAGCGTGATGACCGGCGAGCGGCTGGCCACGCTGCTCAAACGGCGTCAGGAGGCCGCCGCCAGCGCACCGGGGATGTAGAACGCTGTATAGAGCTTTTTCCCAGGTCAGCTGAGTGGAGGTTCCGTTCACCGGACGTCTGGCAGAATATGCGGCCCCGGTGCCAGGTGACCGGGTTAAGGGGAAGATAACCGTCTTCCCCTTAACAATCCCCGCGGTCCCGCACGGAAATCGGTGCTGCGCACTGCGCTCACCTCCCGGCCTGCAGCCTGCGGTCGGCTCAACTCGACCTGCTCGCCCGTTCCGGGGCTCGCTCCTGTCTCGATTCGCCTCTTGCCGCCATCCCTGGCGGCCAGCCCTTGTCTTCCGGCCTTCGGTTCGCCGATTTCAGCGGGGAGCCAGGGCCCCGCTGCATGCCTTTTCGCCACCTGGACGTTCATCATTGCGGTTGAGTCAGGGGGGCAGGCGTACTCGCGCGGGTAAAAAAGCCGGTCAGCGATGCTGCTGACCGGCTTGAGGCCTGGTGGACTACCCGCTCTGGTGCAGCCCTAAGACAGCGCGTCCATCCGCGCCCACATCTTCATCGCCGCTTGCTGAGCCTCGGCAAAGAGCGGTTGGTGATCGAAGCTAAACCGCCGGTTCTCGTAAATCATCACGCCATTGACCATCACGCTATGCACGTGGCTGCTGCCGAGGCCAAAGGCGATATGCCCGGCGATATTCTCGGCGATAAGCGGCGTGGGCGACGGATAGTCGCAAATCGTCAGGTCGGCTTTGTATCCCGCCTCGAGGCGGCCAAAGCGGGCGTTAAAGCTGCGGGCGAGCAGTTCGTTGCCGTTGCTTAAGGCGCGGGCAAAGCCGTCCGGCCACAGCGGCCCGCCGGCGTCGCGGTGCTTAAAGAAGGCAAACTTCAGCTCTTCGAACATATCAGAGCCCAGGCCGTCGGTGCCCAGTGCCAGGTTGCGGAACGCCACCAGCCGCTGGTTATAGCCGACGTGGTTGTTCATATTTGAGCGCGCGTTATGCACCAGGAACCCATCCTGAGAATTAAGGATCTCAATATCTTCATCGGAGAGGTACAGGCCGTGGGCAACCAGCGTCTTGCGGTCAATCAGGTTAAATTCCGCCAGCCTGACCAGCAGGTCTTTACCGTAGCGATGATGGCTATGGCTAACGTCGTAACGGTCCTCCGCCGCATGGATATGCAGGCCGCGACCGGTGGCTTGCAGCGCCTCGCTGAGCATCGCCAGCCCTTCGTCCGGCAGGGTAAAGGGCGCGTGGGCGCCGATGTGCGCCTCAACAAGGTAGGGTTCGCGGCCTTTCTCCCGGGCGCTGTCAACTTCGTGGGCAAAGCGAATATTCTCCTCGACGCAGGCCCGGAGCTCCTTAAGTCCGCCGTTGCGATCGGTGGTCTCAAAGCAGGTCATTCCCCGCAGGCCGACCCGCAGAAAGGCGCTGCGCAGCTGGCTGAGCGACCCGGCGATATAGCCGGGCGAAGCGTGGTGGTCAATCACCGCGGTGCAGCCGCTGCGCACGGCTTCCATGGCGCAAATCAGCCCGCTGTAGTAGAGCGACTCCTCGTCCAGCGCGCGGTCGAGGCGCCACCACAGATTTTTCAGCGTCGAGATAAAATCAGGGCTGGGGGGGATAGTGGCCTGGATCCCGCGCGACAGGCCGGAATAGAAGTGGTTATGCGCGCAGACCATCCCCGGCATCACCAGCCGGCCGTGCATCTCTTTGACCGTGGCCTGGGGATAACGCTGAGCGAGCCCCGGAGCAATATCGAGGATCGCGTCGTTTTCAATCGCAATATCGATACCTTTCATGACCTTCGCCGGATAGAGCTGCGCGGCGGTGGCATTTTTCAGAATTAAGATACTCATGCTTCGACGCCTCCCAGCAGGTAGCGGTGGTTACGATGGACGTGGCTAATGATGCGGCAAAGATCGGTAACGGCAGGGGGAACGTCAGCGATATGGCCGCTATCGTCGATTTTTAGCAGCCAGGTGTGCTCGTTTTGCCGGACGTGAACGCTGTCGTCCTCGACGAAGAAGCCGGGGTTGCTGCTGTTGGCGAAATCCTGCGCCAGGCTAAAGACGGTAATTTTGTCTTTGTAGGGCTTGCCCTGCCACGGACAGAACTGCGCGCAGTTGCCGCATTCGTTGCAGTAGGCGTCGAGGTGCAGCGTCTGGTAGCGGTTCTGGAACCCCGGCACGGCGATTGAGACGTTGGCGCGGTTTGGGCACACGTCCACGCATTTGCTGCACACGTAGTTGCACTCCAGGCAGCGCTCCGCCTCCTGAGCCACGAATGCCTCCCGGCGATCCCTTGCCACCTCAGCGATGGCGATAGTCCCTTTGCGCTGGTAAATATCCGCCGGATCGACGTTGTTCCACCGCTTATGCTGATGGTGGTTGGCAATATTTTCTCGCGCCAGAATCGCATCCGCTGCCCGGCGCGCGTTGCCGATCGCCGAGACAATGGACGACGGGCCGCGCTGAACGTCGCCGATAAGAAATACTCCCGGCAGCGCGGTTTCGCCCGTAGGATCTGCCGCCGGCCAGCCGCTGTCGTCCAGCGGAATGCCCATCGCCGCCAGCGCCGCAACGTCCTGCTGCTCGCCGATGGCGGTAATGACCGTATCCGCCCGCAGGGTGCGTGTTTGGCCGGTTGCCAGCGGGCGACTGCGGCCTTTTTCATCGGCGTCGCCGAGCGCCATCACCCGGACGGTGAGCGTCCCGTCGGCGTAGAATTGTTCAGGATTACTGAGAAACTCAAACGCGACGCCGTCCCGCTGCGCCTCTTCATACTCTTCGCGCCATGCCGGCATCTCCTGCAGAGAGCGGCGATAGACGATGGTTGCTTTCTCCACGCCGGGTACCCGCAGCGCGGCGCGGGCGCAGTCCATGGCGGTATTGCCCGCCCCGATGACCACCACCTGTTTCCCCAGGTTCAGCGTCTCTCCGCGATTGTATTCGCGTAAAAATTGCAGCGATTTTCGCACGTTACGGTTGTCGCCGCCGAGGCTGACGCCGCTGTTTTTGTCGGTGCCGGTGCCGACCAGCACGTAGCGGTAGCCTTCGCCGCGAAGCTTCTCTATCGTCAGCTGCGGATCGCAGCCGTAGACGATATTAACCCCGTGGTTCACCACAAAATCGATATCGTGCTGAATCAGCTCCCCGGGGATGCGGAAGCGCGGAATGATGTTGCGCACCACGCCGCCGGCGTTGGCTTCGCGTTCAAACAGGGTTACCGGGTATCCTGCCCGGGCAAGAAAGTAGCCGGCGGCAAGCCCCGCGGGGCCTGCGCCGATGACCGCCACCGGGTTCAACGAACCGGAGCCGGCCGGCCGGTGCCAGCGCCGCCGGTACTCTTCCCAGCCTTTCTCGAGCGCGATTTTCTTCAGCTCGCGGATATTGAGCGAACTGTCGTAGTCGAGGCGGGTACAGTTGCTCTGGCACTGATGATCGCAAATATGGCCGGTAATCGCCGGCAGGGCGTTACGTTGGTAGATAAGCTCCAGCGCGTCGGCATAGCGCTGCTCGCCCATCAGGCGAATATACTCCGGGATATCCTGCTTAATCGCGCAGGCGCTTACGCAGGGTGCGACGTAGCAGTCGGTGAGCGGCAGCGGCTCTGCGACCTCGATGCGGTCCGGCGATTTCCAGTGCTTCTGGGTGTACTCCATGCTGATGGCTTTTTCGGCCAGCGCGCTGAGGCGCGGGACGTCCACCTGCTGTAAATCCCAGCCGCTGGCCTGCTCCAGCTCGCGCATGCAGGCGCTTAGCCGCAGATAGCCGCCCGGTTTTAGCAGGTCGGTGGCCATGGTAATCGGGCGGATCCCGGTTTCAAATATCTCGCGGATTGTCAGCTGGCTGGCGCCGCCGGAGTAGGAGATAGGCAGCCTGCCGTCAAATTCGCGGGACAGCAGGGCGGCAACGTTGATGGCGAGAGGGAATAGCGCGCGGCCGGACATATACATCTCATCGCCGGGCAGCGCCCCTTTGCGATTGATCGTCCCCAGAGTGTTGGTCAACTTGACGCCGAAACCCAGCCTGCGCTCCTTCGCCAGCGCCATCAGGCGGTGCAGCATCTCCAGCGCCTGGTCGATTTTCAGATCGTGGTCAAAGGACTCTTCATTTAGACCGATATAGCTAAAGCCGCAGGTATCGAGAATTTCGCGCACGCGGGGGTAGCCAAGCAGCGTCGGATTGAGCTTCACAAAGGTATTCAGCCCTTTCTCTTCCAGCATATAGCGGCAGATGGCCTCAATTTCATCGGGCGGACAGCCGTGCATGGTGGAGAGCGTGACGCCGCTCACCAGCCGGCTCGGGATGCGCTGGGCCAGCGTCGCCAGCTGCGGACGAATATCCTCCAACTGATTGCCGATCACAAAGCGGTCGCTATGCGTCCAGCGGGAGAGCGTATCGCGATACTGCTCGAATTTAGGATGAAAGGCGGCATCGATCATATTGTCGATAAACTGCTGCATCGGCGGCTGCTTAATACCGTCGAGGTTATAGCCGACGCTCATATTAAAAATAAACGACTTGCCGGATTTTGACGGCGTGAAGGGGAATATCTCCTCCAGCAGGTGGAGGATAAACCAGGCTTTCAGATATTCATCCCAGGCTTTGAGCAGGGTAAATTCGGTGGACCACTCGGTGTTAAAACATTCGTCCTCGGCGTCGATACAGGGTTTTTCCAGCTCAAGGCGGTCGAGGATCTGCACGGTTTTCAGTTCAATAAAACGCCCGCCGGTGAGCCATGAGGTAATGATATTTTGCGCCAGCTGGGTGTGCGGCCCGGCGGCAGGGCCAATGGGCGTGGCGCAGCACTCGCCAAATACGCTCAGGCGCCTCGACGTTACCGGGATATAAAACTGCTGTTCCGGAATGCCGAATATTGAACGGTGATGCTGGTACTCATCGAAAATACGCGTCAAAAGTTCCTCAAACGGGACGGGACGCATAATATCACCCATAACCCTCTCCTTAGATTCATGTATGCGATCAACGTTGCCGGTACAAGCGCGCTATTTTCGAGGCTGCCGTCTTGGTAGAAAATAGCGTACGGCGTATTCATTCCGGCGGATGGGGAAAGGAACAGCAACATTCGCACCAGTTATTTAACCGGCGGCAGGATTAGGCATAAATTTGTGAAGGAACTCTAAAGTTGACGACGGTTATTGCCGCGAGAGCGCCTGTTTAAATGAGAATTAAAATCACTCAGTAACGCGAGGGGAGAATAGCGTTAAAAATTATCGGCGAGCTATCACAATGATAATATTTGCTGTGCAGCTTTATTATTAAACGAGCAAACTATTCCGCCAAATGAATCCGCTAAATGAATAACGCACGCGCCGCCGGCAAATAAAACCGTCCGTCTAACCCCGCTTCCGCGAGCCGGTTCACGAATCTGGTCTAAAAGTCGCGGCTGAGCATGAACCTTGCATACTCCATTCTACCGTTAGGCCGTTGCCGTCAACGCTGTCCGCCGTTGCAGGTCCGCCGGCAGGATGTCGCCGATGGGGGGGAATCGGCAGTCTCAAAGTGAGAAAACGCGGCCAGCCCGCAGATGACGCAGTGCAGAGTACAGGACCCGGCCCACCCGGGCTGACCACCGGAATAGCCATTGAGGTTGTTATGAATATTTTCTCAGAAGCCGCGAGGCTTGAAGCACAGAACTGCCCGTTTGCGCTGGCGCAGATTGTCGAGAGCCGCGGCTCAACGCCCAGACACTCCGCGCAGATGCTGATCCGCGCGGATGGAACCATTGTCGGCACCATCGGCGGTGGGATGGTCGAACGTAAGGTCATCGATGAAGCGCTGGAGGCGATGGCTGAAAAGGCCTCGCGCATGTTTCACGGCCGGATGGCGCGCAGCGGCACGGATGCCGTAGGTTCCGACTGCGGCGGGGCGATGTCGGTGTTTATCAGCGTCCACTGCCAGCGGCCGCGGCTGGTGCTGGTCGGGGGCGGGCACGTCAATCGCGCCGTGGCGCAGGGCGCGGCGCTGCTTGGGTTTGATATTGTCGTCACCGATATCCATTCTGCCAGCCTCGATCCGCAGCTGTTTCCGCCGACCGCCCGGCTTGTGCATGCCGAAAGCTTTGCCGCGGCCGTTGAACGGCTGGCGGTGGGGGCTGATGATTTTGTTCTTATCGCCACGAATAATAAAGACCGGGAAGCGCTGGATAAGCTGATCGACCGGCCGGTGGCCTGGCTCGGGCTGCTGGCCAGCCGCCGCAAGGTGCAGGTGTTTTTACGCCAGCTGCGGGAAAGCGGCGTGGCGGAAGAGCATATTGCGCGTCTCCATGCGCCAGTGGGCTACAACATTGGCGCCGAAACGCCGCATGAGATTGCCGTCAGCGTCCTGGCCGAGATCCTGCAGATCAAAAACCAGGCTCCCGGCGGCCTGATGATGCCCGTATATCAGGATAGTGAGGAACAGAAAACGCTGGCGACCGCATGATGTGAACCCCTCGCGAGAGCCGCGAGGGGTTCGGGCTATCCCTCAATCAGGGTTCCCGTTTTGCCTTCTATCCCTTCCCGGGCCTTGCTCAGCATGGTGATTAAGGCCCGGCGCCCCGGCCGGGAGCGGGCAAACGCCGCGGCGGCCTCGACTTTCGGCAGCATGGAGCCTTTGGCGAAATGGCCTTCGGCAATAAAGCGGTCGGCATCGCTCAGCGAGAGCCGGTCCAGCCACTGCTGATTGGCCTGGCCAAAGTTGATGGCCACTTTTTCCACCGCGGTAAGGATAATCAGCATATCGGCATCGATCGTGGCGGCGAGCCTGGCGCTGGCCCGGTCCTTATCGATGACCGCACTCACCCCGCGCAGGTGGTTCCCTTCGCGGACCACCGGAATACCGCCGCCGCCGACGGTAATTACCACCTGTCCGGCAGCCATCAGCGCCTTCACCGTCTCTTTTTCGATAATATCGACGGGCTCCGGCGAGGCCACCACCCGCCGATAGCCGCGCCCGGCATCCTCTTTCAGCGTGTAGCCCTGGCGGGTCAGGAGTTTGGCCTCCTCTGCGCTGAAGAATGAACCGATGGGCTTGCTCGGATCGCGGAAGGCCTCATCGGCAGCGTCAACCTCCACCTGGGTGATCACCGTGGCGACCGGAACCGACATCCCGCGGGCGAGCAGCGCCTCGCGCAGCGCATTTTGCAGATCGTAGCCAATGTATCCCTGGCTGAGGGCGACGCAGACCGACATCGGCAGCATCGGGGTATGGGCCTCGGTTTTGGCGGCGGCTTCGAAGGCCAGATTGATCATTCCGACCTGCGGGCCGTTGCCGTGGGTCACCACGACCTGATGCCCCTGGGCAATGAGGTCAACAATCGCCTGCGCGGTTTGCGTCACCGCCTGCATCTGTCCGGCAAGATCGTCCCCTAAGGCGTTGCCGCCGAGGGCGAGAACAATTTTCTTACTCATCAGTTCCTCTCTTTAAAAGCGTGCGCCGCGCGTGAAATCCGGCGCGGCTGAAAAAGGGTTACGGCGTATAAATCGGCCTTGTCCGGCGCTGCCGGTAAAGGTGCCGTGGCTGAAAATGACCCGGCCATGAGACAGCGTCTGGCGGATGGCACCCTGGCAGATAAACCCCTCCCACGGCGAGTAGTCGGCGTTGTCGTGGAGCTGCTCGTGGCGGATGGTGGTGGTTCGTCGCGGGTCGATAATGACCACATCGGCATCCGCGCCGGGCGCCAGCACGCCTTTTCGCGGCCAGAGGCCAAACAGCCTGGCCGGAGTGGCGCTGACGAGCGATACGAAGCGCTCCGGCGAGATCCTGCCGCTCATCACGCCGTGCGAAAACAGCAGCAGCAGGCGGTTCTCTACTCCCGGCAGGCCGTTGGGACAGCGGCTAAAGTCGCCGCCGGATAGCTGCTGTCGCTGGGCCATGGAGAAGGCGCAGTGGTCGGTTGCCACCACGTCAATGGCGCCATCGGCGATGCCGCACCACAGCGCGTCGTTGTGGTGAGCGTTACGCAGCGGCGGACTGAGCAGAAACTGCAGCGCGTCGTCGCGCTCGTAGCAGCGCTCGTCGAGTAGCAGATACTGCGGGCAGGTTTCGACCCAAACCGGCTGCCGGCGCGCCTGGGCAAGGCGCAGATAATCGAGCCCCAGCCCGTTAGAGAGGTGCACGATATACAGCGGGGCGTTGCCGGCAAGCTGGGCCAGGTTGATCATCCTGGCGATGGCTTCGGCCTCGCACTCCGGCGGACGGCTCAGGGCGTGATAGCGCGGCGCGGTTTTGCCGGCGGCGAGAAATTCGGCGCGCTTTTGCGCAATCACGGCATCGTTTTCCGGATGGACGGTGGTGAGCGCTCCGGCGTGATGCAGATGCTTTAGCGCCTGAAGAACCTCATCATCGTTAAGCTTGTACTGGTAGGTGAGATAGAGTTTAAAGCTGCTGATCCCCGCCTCAACCATCAGCGGGATCTCATCAAGAATGGCGTGATTGATATGCTGGATCACGCCGTGAAAGCTGTAGTCGATGGTGGCTTTGTAGGCGGCGTAGCCGTGGTAGGCCTCAAGCTGGTGGCGCAAACGGCAGCCGGCTGGCCCGAAGCCCATATGATCGATAATGGTCGTTGTGCCCCCGCAGGCGGCGGCGCGGGTGCCGGTGAAAAAATCATCGCAGCTCCGGGCGAGTCCGGTATCAATATTAAAATGCGTGTGGACGTCCACGCCCCCAGGCATCACGTAGCATCCCTCGGCGTCAATGATTTCGCAGGGCTGATCCACGGTGATGTCTGCCGCCAGCTGACTGATTAAGCCGTTTTCAATCAGCAGGTCCTGTTTTGCCTGGCCGTCAGCGTTGACGACGGTGCCATTTTTAATCAGTACGCGCATAAAAAGCTCCAGACTCCCGTCGCTGGCGGCGGGAGGTATTGCGGGGAATCATTATTCTGTTGCCAGCCAGCTCAGCGGGATGGCGGCATACATTGCGGCACAGGTCACGAGATGCGATTTCCAGGTTTTTTCATTCGGGGCGTGGGCTTCCGGCTCTTTGCCGGGGCCAAAGCCGATGACCGGGATCCCGTGACGGCCCATGATCGACACGCCGTTGGTCGAGAACGTCCACTTATCGACCACCGGCGCTTTGCCAAACAGGCCCTCATAGGCATTGCTGAGCGCCTGGACGGTAAAGTGGTTCTCCTCCACTTTCCAGGTTGGGAAGTAGCACTCAGTGGGGTAGACCAGGCCGGTCCAGGAAGGGCGGTCGTAGTTGTACATCGATACCACCGCCCCCGTTTTTTGTACCGCCGGCAGGGCGCGGATCTCGTCCAGCGCGCCTTCCCAGGTCTCTCCCCAGGTCAGGCGGCGGTCGATGGAGACGGCGCAGCTGTCGGCAACCGCGCAGCGGCTGGGTGAGGTAAAGAAGATTTCCGAAACGGTCAGGGTGCCTTTGCCGAGGAAGTCGTCATTGCCCAGGCGTTGGGAGAGGTCCTGCAGTTCGTTAAGAATCGGCCCCATTTTGAAAATCGCGTTATCGCCGCGCTCCGGCGCCGAGCCGTGGCAGCTGATCCCCTGGACGTCGACGCGGATCTCCATGCGTCCGCGCTGGCCGCGGTATATCTGGCAGTCGGTGGGCTCGGTGCTGACCACGAACTCGGGACGAATGCCGGACTGCTCGATGATGTACTGCCAGCAGAGGCCGTCGCAGTCCTCTTCCTGAACGGTGCCGGTCACCAGCAGGGTATAGTCATCCTCGAGGCCCAGATCCTTAATGATTTTTCCCGCATACACCATCGAGGCCATGCCGCCTTCCTGATCCGAGGTGCCGCGTCCGCCGATCAGCTCGTCGGTCTCCATGCCTTCATAGGGATCGAAATTCCAGTTTTTGATATTGCCGATGCCCACGGTGTCGATATGCGCGTCCATTGCCACCAGGCGCGGGCCGTGGCCGATATAGCCGAGGATGTTGCCCATAGGGTCGATTTCAACTTTGTCGAAACCCACCTTCTCCATCTCTTTTTTAATTCGCTGGACGACGCGCTTCTCGTCGCAGCTTTCGCTGGGTATGGCCACCATATCGCGTAAAAAACGCGTCATATCCTGCTGGTAGTGGTTAGCTTTTTCGAGGATCAGTTTGAATGGAATATGCTTAGCCATGGCTTGGTTCTCCGGTTCTGATTTTCCCGCCGCGCGGGATGAGTTGAAAGTATGCTGAGGCCTATCGTGCTGCCGGGTGTTTGCCTTCCCAGACCACTTCCCGGTAGTGCTTCACGTCGGTATCGCCTTCGGTGCTGATGACCAGCACGACGGCGTTGCTGTCCAGCCTGAGCTTGTGCATCAGCGCTTCGCGCTGGGGATGAAAATGTACGGCGGCCAGCACTCCGAGCCCGACGGCGCCGGACTCGCCGGAAATCACCCGCGGATCGCCGCCGGTGGGATTACCCAGCACGCGCATCCCGAGGGCGGCGACGGCGTCCTGGCAAGAGATAAACTGGGTCGCGCAGTTGCGCAGAATTTCCCAGCCCAGCGGATTGGGCTCGCCGCAGGCGAGGCCGGCCATGATGGTGGCCATTTCGCCGCCGACGTTGACGATTTGGCCCTTAACGCCGGAGCGGTATATGCAGTCGGCCAGCTCGGGTTCGATAATCACCGAATGCAAATTGTTGGCGCCATAGGCGTCCACGAGGTAGCCCAGCACGCCTCCCGCCATGGCGCCGACGCCGGCCTGCAGAAACACGTGAGTGGGGCGGGCAATGCCCATGGATGCGATCTGCTCGACCGCTTCGTCGGCGAGGGTGGCGTAGCCTTGCATAATCCAGGTCGGGATGCGGGTATATCCCTCCCAGGCCGTATCCTGCACCACCTCCCAGCCGTTTTGCTGCGCCGTTTGCAGGGTGAAGCGCACGGTATCGTCATAGTTCATTTCGGTGACGATGCACTCGGCGCCGAGCCGCCGGATGGCGTCTACGCGCTCCTGGGCCGATCCTTTTGGCATATAGATCACCGCGTTTTGCCCCAGCTGCTGCGCGGCCCACGCCACGCCGCGGCCGTGGTTGCCGTCGGTGGTCGTCGCGAAGGTCATTTTCTCCGTCATGCCGGGATTGAACGTGTCGAAGGAAAATTCGTTGATATCCAGGTGATATTTTTCGCACAGCAGCTGCGCAATGGCCCAGGCGCCGCCGAGCATCTTGAAGGCGTTCAGGCCGAAGCGCTGCGATTCATCCTTGACCAGAATCCGGCCGAGGCCAAAGAGGGCGGCAAGGTCGTTGAGGGCATACAGCGGCGTGGGCTTATAGCCGGCGATTTTTTGATGGAAGCAGCGCGCCTGCTGCGCCTGCTGGCGAGAAAAAAGCGGCGAACCCGTGGCGTTAAAAAACCGATTATCGGCAATATCCATTTTCAGTGAGAAAGCAGACATACTCTTTCCTTATCCTTCATGACGTGAGGGGGAGAGCCGGCCAGCGGCCGGCCTGAGGGGTTATTTGACGCGTTTTTGCGCTTCGTCCAGCAGCTGCTCCAGCAGCAGGCCGGGTTTGGCATATTTACGGCAGAGGATCATCGAGGCGATGATGTACGGCTTCCAGCTCGCTTCTTTATAGGTGGCGATGCGGTATTTTTCGAAGACCGCTTCGCTGACTTCGCCCTCGGCGCAGGAGACGCCGGTGATATCGGCGGGGAGACAGTGCATATAGAGCGCGTCGCCGCCGTTCGTCTGCGCCATCATCTCTTCGGTGCAGTGCCAGTCTTTATGATTCGCGTTCTGCGCCAGGCAGGCGGCTTCCAGGGCCTTCAGTCCGTCGCGATCCTCGGCGCGCAGCAGTTCGGTGCGCTTTTCCATGACCTTGTAGGGGGCCCAGGATTTCGGGTAGACGATGTCGGCATCCTTGAAGGCCTCTTCCATGCTGGTGACCTGGCGGAAGCTGCCGCCGGAGGCCTCGGCGTTGTTTTTGGCCACTTCGATAACGTCGGGGATCAGATCGTAGCCTTCCGGGTGGGCGAGGGTGACATCCATACCGAAGCGGGTCATCAGGCCGATGATGCCCTGCGGGACCGAGAGCGGTTTACCGTAGCTCGGAGAGTAGGCCCAGGTCATGGCGACTTTTTTGCCTTTGAGTTCCTCTAGCGAGCCGAAATGCTCCTGCAGCCAGGCGAGGTCGGCCATGGCCTGGGTGGGGTGATCGATATCGCACTGCAGGTTGATAAGCGCCGGGCGCTGGGGCAGCACGCCCTGACGATAGCCGTCGTCGAGCGCTTCGCCCACCTCGCGCATATAGGCGTTGCCGGCGCCGAGGTACATGTCGTCGCGGATGCCGATAGCGTCCGCGCAGAAGGCGATCATGTTGGCGGTTTCACGTACGGTTTCGCCGTGGGCAATCTGCGATTTACCCTCGTCCAGGTCCTGCTGCGCAAGGCCGAGCAGGTTTAGCGCCGAGGCGTAGGAAAAGCGCGTGCGGGTTGAGTTGTCGCGAAAAACCGAAATGCCCAGACCGCTGTTAAATACGTTGGTGGCGATATTTTCCGCGCGCAGGGTTTTTAATGCCGCCGCAACGTCCAGCACCTGTTTTAGCTCATCCGGGGACTGCTCCCACGTCAGCAGGAAGTCCTTCTGATGAAGATGCGAATCTAGCTTGTTGATATCCTTAATCAGGTCGTTAACAGTTTTCATTTTTTAAATCCTGGGGTGAGTGACGGCTTAATGATTGCTGTGCGGTCGGAAAAGGGTGGTGACGCAATAGCGACTGCCAGCGCTATATTTCTCCTAACAATAAGCATGCCAGTTCATCCAGCCTCAGGCGTAACAGGGGAAAAGTGGCGAGAATTATGCGAGGGTTGTCACGAAATATAGCTTCAGGGGGACAGGGGTAATAATAACTTCACGGTCTTATTCGAATGCGGGCGAAAGCAGGTTACGTCCCCGCAGAGATATACTCCCGGCGGCAGCGTAAAAAGCCACCAAAGTGATAAATACACCGCGTCAATTCTCATATTGATATGAAAATGTGATACTTCTTACATATTTTCGTCAAGGAGTGAAAAAGAAACCTGCCTCTGTCAAATATTGTTGGCGGCTGAGTTAGTATCATGGCCGAAGAATAAGAACAATCACATATCCCAGATATCTCAGTTGGTTAGTGATATTAAAAGGTCTATTATGATGCCCTCTAACACATTTTCCGTTTTGATGCAGATTCAGCCGACCATCCAGCGCTTTGCGAGGATGCTATCCAGCGTGCTTCAGCTCGAAGTTGAAATTGTTGATAACACGCTGTGCCGGGTTGCCGGGACCGGCGTATATGCCAAATCACTGGGGCGCAAATTAAATACAGATTCGCGACTTTTGCGCTACATTATTGAAACAAAGAAAGAGAAGGTGGTCACCCATTCCCGCTTCGATCCCTTGTGTAAAGGATGTACCAGTAAAGATAGCTGTAAAGAGAAAGCTTTTCTGGGAACCCCGGTTATTTATCAGGAGCAGTGCGTAGGGGTCATTAGCCTGGTGGCATTAACCTGCGAACAGCAGGAGCGTATTAATGACAACCTGCGCGAGTTTTCCGATTATGTTCGCCACGTTTCGTCGATATTTGTTTCGCGACTGCTGGAGGATCAGGGCGGCAGCGATAATATCCAGAAAATGTTTTTAACGATGATCGAAAATATGGACCAGGGGGTTCTGGTTGTCGGTCACGATCAGAAGGTCAAATTTGCCAATCACACGGCGTTAAAGATTCTCGGGGCGAACCAGGGGAATATGATCGGTCAGCTCATTAATTTCAGGCCGCTGACCTTTGAGCATAATTTCACGCGCGGTCATATGCAGCACGTGATCTCATTCGATAACAAGACCGAAATGATAATTGGCCAGCTGCACGCGGTTCAGGATCAGTGGCTGTTTTTAATGGCCTTCCATCAATCGCACTCCTCTTCGAATTTAAGCGCCTCGGTGGAAGAGCCGCAGATTGCGCAGATGGTGGGAGAGTGTCGGCCGATGCGGCAGCTGAAAAAGCTGATCAGCCGCATCGCGCCCAGCCCCTCAAGCGTCATGATTGCCGGCGAAAGCGGCACCGGGAAAGAGGTGGTTGCCAGAGCGATACACAAGCTCAGCGATCGTCAGGCCAAACCTTTTATCGCCATTAACTGCGCCGCCATCCCTGACCAGCTGCTGGAAAGCGAGCTCTTCGGCTACGTCAAGGGCGCGTTTACCGGCGCCTCGGTGAACGGCAAGACCGGGCTTATCCAGGCGGCAAACCACGGCACGCTGTTTCTCGACGAGATTGGCGATATGCCCCTGACGCTGCAGGCTAAGCTACTGCGGGCGATTGAATCGCGCGAAATCCAGCCCGTCGGCGCCAGCCATCCGGTGCCCGTCGATATCCGCATTATTTCGGCGACTAACCAAAATCTTGAGCAGTTTATCGTGGCCGGTAAATTCCGCGAAGATCTCTACTATCGCCTGAACGTGATCCCGCTCAGACTGCCGCCGCTGCGTGAGCGTCAGGAGGATATCGAGCTGCTGATCCACTATTTTCTCCATCTGCACACCCGGCGCCTTGAGCTGGTCTACCCCGGCGTGGCGCCGGAGGTCGTTGCCATGCTGAAGGGCTACCGCTGGCCGGGAAATATTCGCGAGCTGAGCAACCTGATGGAGTATCTGGTCAACGTGGTGCCCTCGGGCGAGGTTATCGACGCCTCGCTTCTGCCGCCCAATATTATCAGCGGCGCCAGACTTGCCGAGCGTGAGCCTGGCGCCGCCGTCCCGGTGAGCATGCCGGGAGAAGAGGAGAGCGTCACGGCGCTGGAGGAGATGGAAAGGCAGATGATCCGCGAAGCCTTAACCCGCCACAGCAATAAAAAGCAGGCGGCAGATGAGCTCGGGATTGGCATTGCCACCCTGTATCGTAAGATCAAAAAATATGAGCTGGTGGGGCTGTAGAGGCGCCGGCCGCAGGGGCTGAAAGCGCCCCGCGTATCACTCTGAGAGAGCGGTTATCAAAATCGCTACCGGGCGTCCGCTGTGTTGGCGCTATTTGATGAATTCGGGGTTGTTCGTTTTTTGAGCATAATGGCTAAAGCGATCCGCCGCCGTGCTTGCTCGCTTCAGTCGCCATTTCATGGCCTTAACGGGATGAATGGCACCGTTCTTGCCTTGTGATGTTCTCTTCGGCCGCCGTGGCGGCCGGTAAGCAAACATGATAAGGACAGGAACATGGCGCAAACCAATGACAATATCGCTCCCTCATCCGTACCCTCGCAACACGCATTTTTTTCAAAACCGCGCATTATCGCCCGACCGGGATTTAACCGCTGGCTGGTGCCGCCGGCCGCGCTGGCGGTGCATCTCTGTATTGGGATGGCCTACGGTTTTTCCGTTTTCTGGCTGCCGATGTCGCAGCTGGTGGGCGGCAGCGGATCGCTGCAGTGCCCGGTCACGATCTCCTTCTGGCAGCAGCTTTTTACCCGCGAATGCGACTGGAAAATCTCGCTGCTAGGCTGGACCTATACGCTGTTTTTTGTCTTTCTCGGCTGCTCTGCGGCGCTGTGGGGAAGCTGGCTGGAAAAGGTCGGGCCGCGGCTGGTGAGCTTCATCGCAACGCTATGCTGGTGCGGCGGACTGCTGCTCTCAAGCGTCGCCATCTATTTTCATCAGCTCTGGCTACTGTGGCTGGGGGCAGGGGTGATTGGCGGCGTCGGCCTTGGGCTGGGCTATATTTCACCGGTCTCGACCCTGCTGCGCTGGTTCCCCGATAAGCGCGGAATGGCCGCCGGCATGGCGATAATGGGCTTTGGCGGCGGCGCGCTGGTGGGGGCTCCTCTGGCAAACGCGTTGATGAATTTTTTCGCCGACTCGACGGGTAACGGCGTCTGGCAGAGCGTTCTGGCGCTGTCAGCCATCTATGCCCTGTTTATGCTCTGCGGTACCTTCGGCTATCGTCTGCCGCCGATGGGCTGGCATCCCGCCGGGGAGAAGGCGCTTAAAGTGATGAGCGCGCATTCCACCGTTCAGGTACACGTTAGCGTAGCCTGGCGCACGCCGCAGTTCTGGCTGCTGTGGCTGGTGCTGTGGCTGAACGTAACGGCGGGGATCGGTATTTTAGGGATGGCCTCGCCCATGCTGCAGGAGATTTTTGCCGGCAAGCTGCTGGCGACGACTCTGCAGTGGCACGAGCTTAACGCCGACCAGCTGCGGCGCATCGCGACCATGGCGGCAGGCTTTACCGGGCTGCTGAGCCTGTTTAATATCATCGGCCGCTTCTTCTGGGCTTCGGTTTCGGATCTTTGCGGCCGGAAAATGACCTTTGCCATGATTTTTCTCCTCGGCGCCGCGCTGTACGGCTCCCTGCCGCTGATCAACCACGGCGGCTATGTCGCCATTTTCGTCTGCGCCCTGTGCGTTATCATTTCGATGTACGGCGGCGGCTTTGCCACTATCCCCGCCTATCTGGCCGATATCTTCGGCGCGCAGATGGTAGGGGCGATTCACGGGCGTCTGCTGACGGCATGGTCCGCCGCCGGTATTAGCGGCCCGGTTTTAGTGAATTATTTACGGGAATATCAGCTGGCCCAAGGGCTTGCTCCGCAGCGGGTGTACGATATTACGCTGATGGTCCTCACCGGGCTGCTGGTTATCGGCCTGATCTGCAACCAGCTGATCCGCCCGATACCGCAAAAATATGCCATGTCCGCCCAAGAGCAGCAGCAGGCGAAAGGGCTGTATACGGTGAATGAGAACGCGCAGCTCAGCTGGGAGCCGCGGCCGTCGCGGGCGCTGATGGCCTTGAGCTGGTTCGCGGTAGGGGTGCCGCTGCTGTGGGGAATAGGGACCACCTTCCAACAGGCGGTGAAGTTCTTTATGTAGCTATCCGTCAGGCAAGCGCCCGCTGGGGCATCGGCCGGGTGCTTGCTAAATCGCCGTTTATCAAAATAATTCCCATTCGACCCGTCGGTGATACACTACATACTGTGATCTTTGTCATACCGTAATTAAAACAGAGAAAAGAGACACTGCTATGCAACATATCATTGAGGGTTTCCTCAACTTCCAAAAAGAGATCTTCCCCCAGCGTAAAGAGCTCTTCCGTAGCCTGGCTTCCAGCCAGAATCCCAAAGCGCTTTTTATCTCCTGCTCCGACAGCCGTCTGGTGCCAGAACTGGTGACCCAGCAGGATCCTGGACAGCTCTTTGTTATTCGTAATGCGGGTAATATCGTGCCTTCCTTCGGGCCGGAACCGGGTGGGGTCTCAGCTACCATCGAGTACGCGGTTGTTGCCCTCGGGGTGACCGATATCGTGATTTGCGGCCACTCTAACTGCGGCGCGATGACGGCGGTTGCGACCTGCCAGTGCCTCGACTCCATGCCGGCGGTTTCCCACTGGCTGCACTATGCCGATGCGGCAAGAGCGGTTGTTGACAGCAAAACCTGGGATAGCGAAATCGATAAAGTGAACGCGATGGTGCGTGAGAACGTTATCGCCCAGCTTAACAATATCAAAACGCATCCATCGGTAGCCGTCGGGCTGCGCGACGGCGCGCTGCGCCTGCACGGCTGGGTATATGATATCGAAAGCGGCGCGATTGGTGCCCTCGATAAAAACACCAAATCCTTCGTCTCGCTCTCTGAAAATCCTGAAGTTTTCTTCGAGTAGCTCTTCTACAGGGCATGGAAGCCCTGCATCCCGCACCTCGCCGTCATCCTGCTGATAAACGCTCCGCTACGCCCGCTCGGGTTTGATAGAGGCTTTGTCGATCGCCAGCAGCGCGACGCTCAAAATAAATCCCGTTCCGCTGAACAGATAGAGCGAGCCGGCGGCTCCGATAGCTTCAGCGCAGTATCCCGCGCCGAGAGAGACGATCGCCGAGACCGCCATTTGTCGCCGGTAGCTTCTGGCGATCGCGGCTGGCACCTGTTGCCGCTCGAAGTTTCTGAGCAGCGCGTAGACGGCGAGAGAGAACACGACGTTAGAGAAAATATGCGCCACAAAGACCAGCGCCAGCGCCACAGCGGGCCACGGCGCGAAGGGGATTAGCCCGTAGCACAGCAGAAAAATCGCCAGGCAGCCGATCTGCAGCCCGTTGCTGCTGCTGTTTTTTTCAAAACGCGCCGGGTTGAGCAGCAGCGGCCCAACCAGCTGGCCCAGGCTGCGGGTAAAAAGCAGCGCCAGAGCGGTTGTTTGTTCCGGCGAGCCTGATGAGAGCGCCCCGGGGGCCAGCCCCGGCAGCAGCGCCATTGCCGGCGCCCCCGCTGCGGCCAGAAGGGGCAGGAGCAGCATCGCGCGGCGCTGAGAATGGGTCAGCGTTTGCCAGCGCAGCGAAGAGAGGCTCCGGACGTGCTCGACAAACGGCGCGCCGACGCGCCTTTTCGCCCGCCCGAGGAGGACGAGGGCGGCGGCGAAGCTCAGCAGATCGATAAGCAGCAGATGAGTCGCGCTCATATATCCCCGCAGGACTAATCCCAGACCAATGCCGCAGAGCACGTTGCCGGCAAAAATAAGGCTTTCGAGCGTTGTGGCGACCGGGAGCTCCTCTTCGCTCAGGCCGGTTTTGAAGAGTTGACTCAGCGCCGGGAAGGTCATGCCGGTGGTGAACGCCCCGATCGCCTGAGCCATGAGCAGCAGCGGGATAGAGTCAATCGCCACGGCGTAAAACGGCACCGCCAGCCCGATAAGGCCAAGCCCTTCGCCGAGTATCAGGATCGTAAAGGGGCTCATGCGCTGGCAAAAGCGTTCGCCCGCGATGCTGCCAAGCAGTCCGGGGACGGTGGAGAGAACGTAGGCAAGAGCCAGCGACGCGACGGGGGCCGAGAGGCGGATTAGCTCGCCAAACACGACGATCCAGGTGATACCGTTGCCTATCGAGGAGATCAGAAACGCGAGAGCGAGCAGGTGTAGCCACGGCTTATTCGCCATGGTCTGGAGAAGAATTCGAATCATTGTCATGTCCGTAATAAGCGAAAAATTGCTTTTCCAGCCACGGGCTAGCCGCCGTTAGCTGAAAATTAATACAACTGTTATCGGGCTTATTGTCAGGACATTACATAACCAGGGATCCGCCGGGGAGGAGAGCAAGTGTTAATTTAATATTGCATATTTGTAGCGTTGTCAACGCCGGCGCGCCGACAACGCTATCGGGTCCTCAGCCGTGCTGGCGGACGACTTACAGCACGCCATCGCCGCCGTCAGAACACCAGACCTGGCCGGAGGTAAATGAGCAGGCGTCGGAGGCCAGCGTCACGTACAGCGGGGCAATTTCCACCGGTTGCCCAGGGCGACCGAGCGGGGTATCCGCACCAAACTGGCGGACCTTCTCCTCAGGCTGGCCGCCGCTGGACTGCAGAACCGTCCAGTAGGGGCCGGGGGCGACGGCGTTGACGCGGATCCCCTTCGGACCCAGCTGTTTGGCTAATGATTTGGTGAAGGCCACGAGGCTGGCTTTAGTCTGGGCGTAATCAAAGAGTATCGGGCTCGGCTTAAAGGCCTGAACCGAAGAGGTGTTGATGATCGCGCTATGCTCTTTGAGATGGCGCAGCGCGGCTTTGGTTATCCAGAACGGCGCGTAAACGTTGGTTTTGAAGGTGGCGTCAAAATCCGCCGTTGTGAGTTCTGTCAGCGAGTCGCAGTACTGCTGACGCCCGGCATTATTCACCAGAATATCCAGACCGCCCAGCTCTCTGGCGGCCTTTTCAACCAGCGCTTCGCAGAAGGATTCGCTACGAATATCGCCGGGAATAGCCACCGCCTTGCGCCCTGCGGCCTCAATCAGAGCGATGACCTCTTCGGCGTCGGCTTCTTCCTCCGGCAGATAGTTTATCGCCACGTCCGCTCCTTCACGAGCAAACGCAATGGCCACCGCGCGGCCGATACCCGAGTCGCCGCCGGTAATCAGCGCTCTCTTGCCGGACAGTCTGGCCGAGCCAACGTAGCTTTCCTCACCGTGATCGGGAACGGGCAGCATCTCCGAAGCCAGGCCGGGAGGCGTTTGCGGCTGGTCGGCAAACGGAGGGCGGGGGTATTGTGCGCTGTGTTTTGCGTGGTCGCTCATATAATTTCCTCTGTTCAGGCAAATATTAAGCATAGGTCCAATGGGCGGCAGGAAAAGGTATTTTAGGAATTAAGTCAGCGGTGGTGCCGGTGTTATTATGCTGCCACAGGGCAATATCATGCGTAATTGTCTGATTAGCCGCGATGTTTTATTTCGGTGCCCGATGTGGGTCGGGTAAAATTTTAGGATTGTTCTAACGGATGGTGCGGGGTTTATTACCTGGGGATGCGTGGGGGGGATTATTCTGCGGCCGGATGGCGTTAATTTTACGTTCTTTACAAATACGCTCAATTTTACCGCTGAAAAAATAATCCGCCACCGCTTGATGGGTTGTCCTGTTGAGGGTTAGGGGAGATAGGCCGAGATGTTTAAATTTATTTCTGGCACCGTTTTTATTGGTCTGGCCCGCCAGGTAAGCGGCCCGGCGGTTTGACACAGGCTTCCTGTCACTTACTGTTAACTCTCGACGGCAATGATTTGCCATAGCGCGAATCATTTTTCATAAACCAACCGAAAGGTAGCATTATGACAGAGCACAGAGGTGGATCGGGTAATTTCGCGCAAGACCGGGAAAAAGCATCTGAAGCCGGTCGTAAAGGCGGTCAGCATAGCGGGGGGAATTTTAAAAACGATCCCCAGCGCGCTTCAGAAGCCGGGAAAAAAGGCGGTGAGAATAGCCACGGCGGCGGGCGTAAATCAGGCGCCAGCTAATTCCCGAGCGGTCTGGCATAAAGCGTAACGCTATCGTCAGCGTTATATATCCTGCGGGCCGCTGGCCCGCATTTTTTTACCCACAGCGTCAACGCACCGGCATCAATGCTATATATCTGCGTCGTCTGTTAAATAGTCTGCTCTTTGCGTAATAACCGCAGCCAGCAGCGGAGGATAAATACTGTGTCCCAGTCTAGCGTAAATGACCCTGATAAACCGGCCCGCCATCCGGCAAAAGACGACCCCCGCGAACGGGGGGAAATTCCGCGTAAAAGGGATGATAGCGAAGATCGGCAAAAGGACCCCTGGCAGCCGGCTCCTGACCGACGCTAAGGGCAGGCACGGCCTAGCGCCGATGCCCGCCCGAAAGCGTCAATGGCGGCTAGCGCTCGATAAACGGCAGCCACCGCCGCGGGCGCGCTGCCGGCTGCGATGCGGCTTTAGCCATCGCGGCGCCAATTTCCGCGCAGACCGTAAGCCCCTGAACGAACGGGCGGTCGTGCATGAGATAGGGCAGCGCACCAAACGCAATGCGCCCGCGAACGATCTCCGGCTCCAGCAGGGTGTAGTCTTCCCCGACGTCGGGAATAGCATCCCCGGCGGCGAGGATCTGCTGGCGCAGCGTCGGGAACGGCAGATCTTTGGTCTTCAACGGCTTCTGCCCTCTGGCATCGATAAAGACCTCAAAGGCATACCTGGACTGGCCAACGCTTATTTCCGTCCGGTTATCCTCAATGGCGATGGTGTAATCGGGCCCAAGCGGGAGAATGCTGATAACGCCGGCCTCGTGCAGCGCCAGCAGCCGGCGAATGGATTGCGACGGGATCGCCGCGTAGTTATCGATAAACACCCGCGCGAGGCCGGCGCTAAACCGCTCCGCGTCCCGTGAGTCGAGATGAGGGACGATGGCCTGGACCGCTTCATGCAGTCTGAGGATTGCGTAGCGCCAGGCCACCGTGCGCCTGTCGCGCTTGTTGCGCTCGACCTCGATGAGATTCGCCTCAGCCCAGCGGAAAGGATCGCTCTTCCTGCGCGCGGCGAACCAGGCATCGTGGAAGCTGTCGGCGTTAAGCGAGTGCAGCGCTATCTCCAGGCTCCACTGCGGGTCGGCGGCGTCAATTTCCTGCGCCATCAGCGCGAAGACCCGGTCGAGCAGCCCCTCGGGTCCGGCGGCGATGTGCCGGGCAATCGCCTCGTCGCTGGCGATCGTTAAGGGTTCATAGGGAATGGGGCAGTAGAAGTCGGCTTCAGGCAGGATCCCGGAGCGGGACATCATCACCATTTCCAGCGCCTCGCTGCCGCGATCCAGCCTGAAACTCAGCGACCGGTCCTCCGCCTCCACAAACTCCCCGTGCTGCGCGGCAACCGCCATGGCGGCATCGATGCCGCTGAGCGACGTTCCCATAATTCCGACCCGACAGGGCGCGATGCGCGCGCTCATTAGCCCCGACCACGGGCTGGGGAAGTGGGCGCGCGGGGTGGTGTCGTCATCAGGCCAGACGTGGCCGGTGGCGATAACCGCAAGGTCAAAATGCGCGGGTTCCGCAACCCCCTGGGCGCAGAGCATCACGCCTTCGGAGGTAACGTGCAGATCCTCCACCCGGCAGGATTCATGGATCGCGACCTCAAATCCGCGCTGGCGGGCCGTCGCCACCAGCTGCAGAAACTGGTCATGGAAATATTCACCCAGCAGCAGGCGCGGCAGGAACTGGCGGACATGAAGAGACTCTTTACGCACCCCGTAGCGCGCCAGATGCTCAGCGCTCAGCCCCTGCAGCCAGTCGATATAGGTTGAGAAAATGGGGGGGATTTCGATGCTGGCAATGTTCGCCAGCATCATCCGCGCGGTGTCTTCCTTGCTATAGGGCATCCCGACGCCGGCCCGGTCGGCCTGTTCATAGATGGAGACGGCAAGCGGTACCGCGTTGTGTAAAAGGGCGTGAAAAGTATAAATTCCCGTCGGTCCGGCGCCGATAATCGCAATTTTCTTCATTGATATGGGCTCGTTGTTTTGGCGCAGCCATCCGTTATCTGGCTGACGCTGAAGGTGTAACTAAGGGCACAGAGCAAAGTATAAACGAGGGATCGCGGGGCAGCGGTAAAGTGCCTGTATCTGCTAGCGAATAGTTGGCGGAAGCGGCGGGAGCATCCTTTCGTTGAAGGGGACTTAAAATCATCTTTTGGTGTCGTCAATTGCGCAGCGTTAGCCTGCCCGGGATGCCGGTATGAGGAACTGCAAATTCTCGAAAGGAGGGGGCTTAATAATTAACGCGGACGGTATTTTCTTTCAATGAATAAATAAACCCCGAATTTCAAGATTGTGATTATATTATGATTAAATTGTGTTTATTTAATGTGGATGTCATTCATTTAATTTTATGGCGTGTAATTAACTAACCTTGATTGTATTTGTATATCACTGTTTTTGTTGTTGTATTTTTCTTTTCTTTCTGCTTGTTAATTATGGACTTGATAATGAATCTCATTTTTAATAACGTAGAGCGGCACAATAATCCTATTGAGCGCTGTTCGGAATACGCTATCAAAGAATAGCGTGGCGCGTTTGTCTCTTCGTTTTTCCAGGGCGGGATTTTTATTTTGGCGAAAAAGGGTAATTGATATCCCGATATAACATTGGGAGGCGCCTGCTTACACCAAAACCAGAGAAGATGTTCTGTGCCTGGAGGTCGCTGCCGTTGTTTATCTGACGGATGAAGAAGGCGTGCCCCGACGGCAAAATAAGAAAACAGGGCATATTCCATGAAACATTATTCACACTACTCGCTGGCCGTGCTGATTCCTATGGCTATCTGGGGAGTGGGGTCGCCGGCGCAGGCCGCTGACGACCGCACGCCAGACGAAACGAAGAGATCCGCTGCGGCAAACGCATCGGAGAATCACGACGAAACGATGGTCGTTACCGCAGCCGCCCAGACTCTCCAGGCCCCCGGTGTTTCCACCATCACTGCCGATGAAATCCGCAAACATCCACCCGCACGCGACGTCTCCGAACTGATTCGTACCCAGCCCGGCGTCAACCTGACGGGCAACTCCACCAGCGGTCAGCGCGGTAATAACCGCCAGGTCGATATTCGCGGTATGGGGCCTGAGAACACGCTGATACTGGTGGACGGTAAACCGGTGACCAGCCGTAACTCCGTGCGCTATGGCTGGCGCGGAGACCGCGACACGCGCGGTGACACCAGCTGGGTACCGGCGGAAATGATTGACCATATCGACGTTATTCGTGGCCCGGCGGCGGCCCGCTACGGCAATGGCGCAATGGGGGGCGTGGTTAACATCGTCACTAAACCGACCAGCAGCGAGTGGCATGGTTCCTGGAATACCTATATGAACGCCCCTCAGCACCGTAAAGAGGGCTCGACGAAGCGCACGAACTTCAGCCTAAACGGTCCGCTGTCGGATGAGGTCAGCTTTAATTTATGGGGTAACCTGAGCAAGACGCAGGCCGATGCCCAGGATATTAACTCCGGCCATGAAGCGGCACGAACCGGTACCTATGCGGGCTCCTATCCCGCAGGGCGCGAAGGCGTCGTGAATAAAGATATCCACGGCAAGCTGCGCTGGGAGTTTGCGCCTATGCAGGCGCTGGAGTTCGAAACCGGCTACAGCCGTCAGGGCAACCTGTACGCCGGCGACACGCAGAACACCAACACCAGCACGCTGGTGAAAAGCATGTACGGCAAGGAGACCAACCGCCTCTATCGCCAGACCTACGGCGTGACCTGGACCGGCGGCTGGGATAACGGCGTGACCAGCAACAGCTATGCCCAGTATGAACATACCCGCAACTCGCGGATGAGCGAAGGGCTGGCGGGCGGAACGGAGGGCATCTTCTCCAGCAGCGAATTCTCGGATATCGACCTCTCGGACGTGCTGTTGCACAGTGAAGTGAATATCCCGTTTACCCTCGGGGTTGAGCAGAATCTGACCCTGGGCACCGAGTGGAACCAACAGCGGATGAAGGATGGCGTGTCGACCACCCAGTCTCTCTCCTATGGCTCCATCGACGGCACCCCGGCAACCGGGCGCAGCCCGTACTCCAGCGCGGAAATTTTCTCGCTGTTTACCGAAGACAATATCGCGCTGACGGATAGCACCATGCTGACGCCAGCCCTGCGCTTTGATCACCACAGTATTGTCGGTAATAACTGGAGCCCGTCGCTGAACCTCTCCCAGGGGCTCTCCGATGACTGGACGCTGAAACTGGGGATTGCCCGCGCCTATAAAGCGCCGAACCTCTACCAGCTCAACCCGAACTATATTCTGTACAGTAACGGCCAGGGCTGCTACGCCAGCAGTTCCGCCTGTTACCTGATGGGTAATAGCGATCTGAAGGCCGAAACCAGCGTTAACAAAGAGATCGGTCTTGAGTATAAGCACGAGGGCTATCAGGCGGGGCTGACGTGGTTCCGCAACGACTACCGTAATAAGATTGAGTCAGGTTACTCGGCGGTAGGCACGGCCAGCAACGGTACGACCAATATCTATCAATGGGAAAACGTGCCGAAGGCGCTGGTAGAAGGGCTGGAAGGCTCGCTAAACCTGCCGGTGAGCGAAACGGTCAGCTGGAGCAACAACTTGACGTGGATGCTGCAGAGTAAGAACAAGACCACCGGCGATCGCCTGTCGGTCATTCCGCAGTTCACGCTGAACTCGACCGTTAGCTGGCAGGTGCGTGACGATCTCTCCTTACAGAGCACCTTCACCTGGTATGGCCGCCAGAAACCGAAGCGCTTTAACTATAAAGGTGAGGCGGTGTCCGGAAGCGAGCTAAACGAAGTCAGTCCATACAGCATTGTTGGGCTAAGTGCGACCTGGGACGTCAATAAAAACCTGAGTCTGACCAGCGGCGTGGATAACCTGTTTGATATTCGCCACTATCGCGCCGGTAATGCGCAGACCACGGGGAACTCGACAACCGGGGCTTATCTGTATGGCGCCGGCGCGGAAACCTACAACGAGTCGGGGCGGACGTTCTATGTGAGCGTGAATACGCATTTCTAAAACATCATCAATCACGGGCCGGAATAGGTTGCTACTCCGGCTTTTTTGCCGTCAGCTAAAACGGCAAAGGGCAGCTTGATGAGTTGTCCGTAGCGTTTGCCGGGCGGATTGCTGGCGCTAAAGCACCTGCGGTCCGTGCCGCTGACGGAACCGATCAGGACTGGAAGCTCTGGTTAGCATCAGGCGTCGGGTATTAAATGGATTTGAATAACTCGGAACAGGGGATATCGGGTAGGGCTGAACGGCTGTAGAAAGCGCTTCTTTCGAGGAAAATGCACCAGATTAAGAAAATCTGGTGCGTCCGAGTGGACTCGAACCACCGACCCCCACCATGTCAAGGTGGTGCTCTAACCAACTGAGCTACGGACGCATTTGGTGCGTTTAATTGGACTCGAACCAACGACCCCCACCATGTCAAGGTGGTGCTCTAACCAACTG
>RCUT01000230.1_pt1 | contig 30828 bp, 27 predicted proteins | sample 2166171 | NCBI WGS metagenome assembly RCUT01 (sample SAMN09932757, study PRJNA488358) | compost metagenome | isolation source: compost soil in 4-hydroxybenzoic | place: Germany: Experimental Botanical Garden | reverse complement strand
ATGAAGCACGCCGCCACAATCTCGGCACCCATCTGAAGAAGCAACTTCGCTGCAGCTTCCGCTGTACCGCCGGTTGCAATCAGATCATCCACCAGCATGATGCGCTCGCCCGGAACGATAGCATCGCGGTGCATTTCCATTTCATCAATGCCATATTCAAGACTGTAGGCAATGCGCACGGTATCGCGCGGCAGTTTGCCCTTCTTGCGGATTGGCACGAAACCAGCGGAAAGCTGGTGCGCAATCGCCCCGCCAAGAATGAAGCCGCGTGCTTCAATACCTGCAACCTTGTCCACCTTATTGCCTGCATAAGGATAGACCAGTTCATCAACAGCACGACGGAAAGCCTGCGCATCACCCATGAGCGTTGTCACATCACGGAACTGAACACCGGGTTTCGGATAATCGGGAATCGTTCTGATCGCGTCCTTCAACGTCGCTTTGAGTCCGGATTCCATTTTCAGTCCTTTCAGAGGATAAGCCCACGCGATGTCATAAATGCAGTGTCGGCTGACTCAATTATATTGAACTCTCTTCAATCATGATATGCGCACCACGCCAAGCACGTTCGCACATTTTTGAACGGCTTCTGCTCTTTCCAACGAAAAGGGCGCCTCACGGCGCCCTTTGAAACAGTTCAACTAGATCAAATGACCAGAGCATAATTCCTAAAACTTGGATCAGTTTAAGGTAAACTACGCTCTTATTTTAAAGTGTTAGAGCGACCTTTGCGCGCCCAATAGGGCGCACGGCGCTCTAATGCTTCACATTCGACCAGACCGAACGCTTGGCAATATAGACAAGGCCTGCGAACAGGATCAGGAAAATAATGACCCGGAAACCTGTTTTCTTGCGTTCTTCCAGATGCGGTTCTGCGGCCCACATCAGGAATGCTGAAACGTCACGCGCATACTGATCCACCGTCTGGGGTGAACCATCATCATATGTTACCTGATCGTCGCTCAGCGGCTTGGCCATGGCAAGCGACTTGCCCGCGATGAAATACGGGTTGTAGTGCGTGCCTTCCGGGACATGCATGCCTGCTGGCGGCTGTTCATCATAGCCGGTCAGAAGCGAGTGAATGTAATCCGGACCTGCTTCGGCATATTGTGTGAATATATCGAAGACGAAAGTCGGGAAACCACGCTCAACCGCACGAGCTTTCGCAATCAGCGAAAAGTCTGGCGGAGCTGCACCATTATTGGCGGCAGCGGCTGCATTTGCGTTCGCAAATGGCGACGGAAAATGATCTGTCGGGATTGCCTTGCGGGTGAACATTTCACCATCCGCATTGGGACCATCCTGCACTTCATATTCCGCAGCAAATGCCTTCACCTGCTCCGGCGAATAACCAAGATCTTCCAGCGTACGGAAGGCTACCAGGTTCATCGAATGGCAAGCAGAGCAGACTTCCTTATAGACCTTGAGACCGCGCTGAAGCTGCCCTTTGTCATAGGTTCCAAACGGACCAGAGAAGGTCCATTTTTCCTGCTTTGGATGGTGGATCGGAAAATGTTCAGGTTCCCCTTCACCACCGGCGGCAAAAGCACCGCCCATCGTCACACCCAGCGCAACCAGCGGAGCAATACCGAAGGCAGCGAAACTCTTGAGGATGTTTTTCATTGTTACGTCCTTCATCTCTCGCTGCTTCAAGCCTTGATGTCCACTGGGGCGATCTCAGCTTTGCCTGCACCCTTTTCCAGTACCGCCTCGGTAATCGAGTTCGGCAGACGCTTTGGCGTCTCAATCAGGCCAAGAACCGGCATGATGACGATGAAGAATGCGAAGTAGTAAAGCGTACCCAACTGAGCCATGAAGACATAAGTGCCTTCCGCAGGACGCGAACCAAGCCAGCCAAGGAAGATGGCATTGATGACGAACAGCCAGAAGAACAGCTTGAACCAAGGGCGATAGACCGCTGAACGAACCTTCGACGTATCGAGCCAGGGAACCACGAAGAGGATCGCGATTGAACCAAACATGGCCAGAACGCCGCCGAGCTTCGAGTCGATCGGTCCGATGTTGAAGGTGATAGCACGCAGCATCGCGTAAAACGGCAGGAAGTACCATTCCGGAACGATGTGAGCTGGCGTCTTCAGCGAGTCTGCCGGGATATAGTTATCCGGATGACCGAGGAAGTTCGGCAAGTAGAAGACGAAATAAGCGAAGAAGATGAAGAAGACGAGCGCGCCAAAAGCGTCCTTGATGGTCGCATAAGGCGTGAACGGCAGTGTGTCTGTCTTCGACTTGACTTCAATACCAGTCGGGTTGGTCTGGCCGGTTACGTGCAGTGCCCAGACGTGCAGGATAACAACACCTGCAATCATGAACGGCAGCAGATAATGCAGCGAGAAAAAGCGGTTCAGCGTCGGATTATCGACCGCAAAGCCACCAAGCAACAATTGCTGGATCGGTTCGCCTATCACCGGAAAGGCGGTGAAAAAGCCCGTGATAACCGTCGCACCCCAGAAGGACATCTGTCCCCATGGCAGCACATAACCCATGAAGGCTGTTGCCATCATAAGAAGGAAGATCACCACACCGAGAATCCACAGAAGCTCGCGCGGCGCCTTGTAGGAGCCATAATACAGACCACGAGCAATATGCAGATAAACCGCAATGAAGAAGAAGGATGCTCCATTGGCGTGCATATAGCGCAGCAGCCAGCCGGAATTGACATCGCGCATGATCTTTTCGACGGAATTGAACGCAATGCCCGTATCAGCCGCATAATGCATTGCCAGCACAATACCGGTAATGATCTGCGCAATGAGCATAAAGCTCAGAATGCCACCAAACGTATACATGTAATTCAGGTTACGTGGCGTCGGATAGGCAACAAAGGAATCATAGACCAGGCGCGGTAAAGGCAGTCGTTCGTCGACCCATTTTTCGATGCCGGTCGAGGGCGTATATGTGGAGTGTCCACCACTCATGTTTTCTCTCCCCAAGATCTGTTTTAGCCGATCCTGATGACCGTATCGGAAGCAAATGCGTATGCCGGAATGTGCATGTTTTCTGGTGCTGGACCGCTGCGGATACGACCTGCGGTGTCATAGGTCGAACCGTGGCATGGGCAGAACCAGCCACCGAAAGAACCCGATTCACCGAGCGGTACGCAACCAAGGTGGGTACAAACGCCGATCATGATGATCCAGTTTTCCTTACCTTCACCAGCAGAACGCGCGACATCGGTCGCCTCCGCATCAGCAGGAAGGTTCGCATTGCGGGCCGCGATATCTTTCAGATCACCAAGAGCAGTCGTCTTGGCATCTTCGATTTCTTTGGCCGTACGGTTACGGATGAAAACTGGCTTCCCGCGCCATTTAACGGTGAGTGACGCACCTTCTGCCAGAGAAGATACATCAACCTCAATGGACGCTGCAGCAAGCGTCGAAGCGTCGGGGCGCATCTGGTCGATAAACGGCCATGCCAGTCCGCCGATACCGACGACACCGGCCATTCCCGTCGCAATATACAAAAAATCACGCCGTGTCGGCTCAGCCGTGTCGTGTGCGCTCACGTGCCAATTCCTTTTTAACCTGGATATCCAATTGAAATCTCCCCTCGTTCCTTTGCACTTAGGCAAAAGTAGTCCAGCCTTTTGCGCTCACGCAAAAAGCAGTTCTACAATTGCTTGCAGAACGAAATTCCCTCCATCTCAACATTGAGGTTTAGGCAGGTTGAAAAGCCTTGTCCAGACGCCAACCCCATAGGACGGCACCATGTCGCAGGGTGCTTTATTGGGATGATTTAAAAGCGACCGAACAAAACAAGCCGCTCAAATCTTACTTTGAGCGGCTTGCGAAACATCTCGCGAAATTGTCTTGAATTAGCCGGTAATGCCTAGGAAACCGCCCGACTGGCGTGCCCACAGACCGGCATAAATGCCACCACGTGCGATAAGTTCATCATGAGTGCCCTCTTCAACTATCCGGCCTTTGTCCATCACAATAAGGCGGTCAAGTGCTGCAATGGTCGAAAGACGATGCGCAATAGCGATCACGGTCTTACCGTCCATGAGCTGACGAAGGTTCTCCTGGATCGAAGCTTCCACTTCTGAGTCGAGCGCAGAAGTCGCCTCATCCAGAATAAGAATAGGTGCATTCTTCAAAATAGCGCGTGCGATCGCGATACGCTGACGTTGGCCGCCAGAAAGCTTGACACCACGCTCACCGACAAAAGCGTCGAAAGACTTGCGTCCATTGAAGTCCTCAAGCTTGGCAATAAACTCATCTGCTTCCGCCTGTCGCGCAGCCTGCGCAAGCTCTTCGTCCGTCGCATCGTCGCGCGCCAGCATGATATTCTCACGTAATGAGCGATGCAGAAGTGCGGTTTCCTGACTGACCACCGCAAAGGCACGGCGCAGTGATGCTTGCGTCACATCGCGCACATCCTGACCGTCCACAAGGATCGCGCCTTTCTCGACGTCATAAAGGCGCAGGATCAGATTGACGAGGGTCGATTTACCTGCGCCCGAATGGCCGACGAGCCCCACGCGTTCCCCGCCCTTGATGGAGAAGTTAATACCATCGAGAACACCCGCCGCCTTGCCATAATGAAACGTGACGTTTTGGATATCGATGCGCGCTTCGGTAATCTGCAATGGTTTTGCACCGCGCTTGTCTTCCAGACCCAAAGGTTCGGAAACAAGCTTCATCGAATTTTCGATCAGCCCAAGCTGACGCAGCATACCGTTCAGCTGCATCATCAGGCGACCAAGCAGCATGTTCAACCGCAAAACCAGACCAAGCGTGAAGGACACCTGTCCAACGGTGATCGCATCACGGGTCCACAAATCGATGGTAATTGCAGCTACAGTAACGATCATCACACCAGAAAGCGCGGTCATTGCAAGACGCACGCCAGTCAATGAACGCATGAAAGGCAAGATTGCAGCGAGATACCGCACGAAGCCTTCGCGCATGTAGCGTTCGTCATCATCAGCGGTATTAAGCTTGATCGTCTGAATGTTGGAATAGCTATCGACAATACGGCCATTAATCATCGAGCCCGCTTCAGCGGAGGCTTCAGCACTCTTGCGAATGCGTGGCAGATAATGTCGGGCGATCAGGCCGAAAGCAACGATCCATAAGATAACGGCTGCAGCCAACCGCCAGTCGAGGCGGCCGACCAGAAAAAGAGTTGTGATGCTATAAATCGCCATAAACCAGACGACTTGAATGAGACTTTCAATAAGATCACCAGCCGCCTGCCCCGCCTGCCAGACCTTGGTGGCAATGCGTCCAGCAAAATCATTCTGAAAGAACGCGTAGGATTGCCGCTGAACGTAAGAGTTCGCCTGCCAGCGGATCATATTGTAGAAGCCGGGTGAAAGCGTCTGACCTTCCAGCAGCGTATTTATCGCGGTAACGACAAAGCGGATGACGAGAACCGTGATCCCCATGAACAGGAGTTCGGGACCTGCAGCCTGAAACAATGCCAACCAACTGCGTTCGACACCGCCCTTGCCAGCCTGATCGAGAATATCGACAAGCCTGCCTGTGAAATAAAAGAGACCTGCCTCCACCAATGGCAAAAGGCCGCCGACGGCCAACGAGGCTGCAAGTGGCCATTTAGCCTGGCGTGCATAATGCCAGAGAAAGGCGAGTGTTGTTGAAGGCGGTCTGAGCTTGTCCGGTTCGCGGAAGGGGTTAACCCAGCGCTCGAACAGGCTATAAACCGCTTTCATCAAATGCGTGATCCTTACTTTGCCATCTCTGCTTCGGCCTGTTCATCAAATCCCAGGAAGCCGCCCGACTGCCGCGCCCATAGTCCAGCATAAATGCCGCCAAGCGCAACAAGTTCCTCATGCGTCCCATCTTCAACGATCTGGCCCTTGTCCATCACGACGAGACGATCAAGGGCGGCAATGGTCGAAAGACGATGGGCAATCGCAATAACGGTCTTGCCTTCCATCAGCGTATTCAGGCTGTCCTGAATGGCTGCTTCCACTTCCGAGTCAAGTGCTGACGTTGCTTCGTCCAGAATGAGGATCGGCGCATCCTTCAACATAACCCGAGCAATCGCGATACGCTGACGCTGACCGCCGGAAAGCTTCACACCACGCTCTCCGACATGGGCATCAAGCCCGCGCCGACCTTTCGCGTCGGTCAGCAGCGGAATGAACTGATCAGCCTGTGCCAGACGGATTGCCCGCTCGACCATTTCATCCGTCGCATCCGGGCGACCATACATGATGTTCTCACGTACAGAGCGATGCAGAAGCGATGTATCCTGCGTGACCATGCCGATGCTCGCGCGAAGTGAATCCTGCGTGACCCTGGCGATATCCTGCCCGTCAATCAGGATGCGACCCTTCTCGAGATCGTAGAAGCGCAGCAACAGATTGACCAGCGTGGATTTGCCCGCACCCGAACGGCCGACGAGGCCAATCTTCTGCCCAGCCTGGATGTCGAGCGACAGACCTTCGATAACACCCTTGCCCTTGCCATAGTGGAAACCGATCTTGTCGAAATCCAGCGCACCCTTGCTGACATGCAGCGCGGGCGCATTTGGCGCATCCACCACTTCATGAGCGCGCGAAATCGTCGTGATGCCGTCTTCCACTGTGCCGATATTTTCGAACAGCGCGGACATTTCCCACATGATCCACTGCGACATGCCGTTGAGGCGCAGCACAAGGCCGATGCCGACAGCAACAGCACCCACGGAAATGGCTTCATTCATCCAGAGCTTGATGCCGATCGCACCCACGGCAAACAACAGAATGCAGTTCGCCATATAGAGCGTGAAATGGAACATCGTGATGAGCCGCATCTGTCGATGCACGGTACCAAGAAAGCCATCGAGGCTTTCCTTCACGTAAGACTCTTCGCGGCTGGAATGCGAGAACAGTTTGACGGTCGCAATATTGGTATAGCTGTCGACAATACGTCCGGTCATCGATGAACGTGCATCAGCCTGCTGTTCGGAAATCACCCTGAGACGCGGAATGAAGAAGCGCAACAGGACAATGTAAACGATCAGCCAGACAGCAAACGGGATCATCAGAACAATATCCGCCGAGGCCGCAATAAACAGCGTACCAGCGAAATAGACGATGACATAGTTCAGCACGTCGAGCAGTTTCATCACCGTTTCGCGCACGGCGAGAGCGGTCTGCATCAGCTTGGTCGAGATACGCCCGGCAAACTCGTCCTGAAAGAACGACATGGACTGACGGATCAGATAGCGATGCATCAGCCAGCGCACGCGCATCGGATAGTTGCCGAGCAACGTCTGGTGAATGAGCAGCGAATGGATCAGCACCACACCGGGCAAGCCAACCAGAACAACGCCTGCAATCATCGCAAGCCGCCAGCCCTCGTTGCTCAGGAATGTCTCACGCGACTGATGCGAAAGCCAATCGACAATATTGCCCATGAAGGCAAAGAGCGACACTTCGATGATCGCGATCAGCGTTGTGAAAATTGCCATGCCGATAATCCATGGCCATGCGCCACGGGTATAATAAAGGCAGAAGGCCACCAGCCCGCGCGGAGGCTCGCGCGGGGGCTCTTCGGGGTAGGCTTCGAGTCGTTTTTCAAACCATCTGAACATGGCGATCCTTTTATGTGTCTCCTTAAAAATTGCCAAGGCAAAATAGGAACAAAAAGGGAATATTTTTGTGATAGGAGAACTTTCATCCTCGTACCAGGCATCATCCGCGAATTGATGTGTTGACGCGAGAGACGCAACCGATCTGAACACTTGCGGCCATCGGATTTGTGCGTTACCCGCCTCATATGGAACTGCGTGTCGCTCTTTACCAGCCTGACATTCCCGGAAACACGGGAACCATCCTGCGCATGGCCGCATGCCTCGGCTTCGCGGTGGACTTGATCGAGCCTGCGGGCTTCGACATCTCCGACCGATCGCTGAAGCGCGCGGGCATGGATTATCTGGAACAGGCGGCCCTCACCCGCCATGCCGACTGGCAGCATTTCAATGATTGGCGTCAGCAGGCAGGCAAACGCCTTGTGTTGCTGTCGACCAAGGCCGCGATCCCCTATACGGATTATCAGTTTCAGAAAAATGACATCCTGTTGTTCGGACGTGAGTCCGCAGGCGTTCCTGACAGCATTCAGGACATCGCGGATGCGCGGCTGATTATCCCCATGGTGCCAGGCGCACGATCCCTCAATCTTGCGGTTTCCGTGGCACTGACCGCAGGCGAAGCTATGCGCCAGCGAAATTTAAAAAACGATTCCGTTTCAATCGCATAGACGAACAAACGGAATCAGTTCCCGAAGCAGATTTAATATTCAGTCAGAAAAGGTTCTTCTCCGATGAAGCCATCGTTCCGCACTTCTGTTCTTACGGCCTCACTTCTGGCAACCGCAGTTGCCGCTCCTGCATTCGCGCAAACTGCTGAAACCATTTCGCCAAAGGTCATGGTCATCACCATGTTCGGTGAGGAAGCAAAGCCTTGGCTGGAAGGTGAAAAGTTCACACAGAAGCTGAAGCTTGCGGGCTTGAGCCCTGAATATCCTGAGATCGATTGTACGGCTGAAGGCCTCTGCCACATGACCACGGCCATGGGTTTTGCAAATGCAGCAAGCGCTGTCTCAGCAATGGCGCTGAGCGACAAGCTTGATCTGAGCCACACCTATTTCCTCATCGCCGGTATCGCAGGCGTTGATCCGAAGCATGGCACACTCGGTTCTGCGCATTGGGCAAAATACGCAGTCGATGCCAACCTCAACCATCGCATTGATATCCGCGAAGCACCTGAAGGCTGGCCGACCGACTTCTTCGGTCTCGGCGCTGAAAAGCCGGGTGAAAAGCCAAAATGGGCTGCAGGTACGGAAGTTTTCGAACTCAATGGCAAGCTTGCTGATTACGCATTGGCAACGACCAAGGGCGTTGAGCTTCTCGACAGTGACGATGCCAAGGAATATCGCAAACACTACACACAGGAAGCTGCAACCAGCACACCAATGGTTACCATCTGCGATACCGCTTCAGGCGACACCTACTGGCACGGCACCAAGCTGGGCGAAGCCATGGAACAGTGGGCAAAGCTCCTGACCGACGGTAAGGCCGACTACTGCACCTCTCAGATGGAAGACAATGCAACGCTGACCTCGCTCAAGCGCGCAGCCGACGCAGGCAAGCTCGATTATGACCGTATTGCGCTGCTGCGCACGTCTTCCAACTTCGACCGTCAGGGGAAAGACCAGACGGCTGCAGAATCCCTTGCGGCAAAGTCGGGTGGTTTCCCCCTGGCAACGACCAATGCCTATCGCGTTGGTAAGGCATATGCTGACAGCATCATCAAGGATTGGAAGTCGTGGGAGCAAGCACCTCAGACGGAAGCGAAATAGCGCATTCCGAAAAGTGGAAACCGGTTTTCGGGAAAAATGCGCGTAAGAGTTAATGGTGTCTCGTAATGCTATAACGACTCAGAAATGAAAACGCCCTTCGGCAAAACCGGAGGGCGTTTTCGCAAATACCTGATTTGAATCTGGTTTCAATGGCTTAAAGCGTCTCGTTGACTCAGATCTCTAATCCGATGTCGGCAAGCGACGCATCGTAAATTCGATGACATCATCAGGCCGTTCACACCAGCTTTCGATTTCAGTCCAATAGGCAGCCTTGGGGAAAGTCTCAAACCATTCCCGCGCTTTATCGCGTGCGGCCTGTCGCGGTAAGGTGAATGTCTCGCGGACAAACCCGTCGCGTGGCATACGGCTCTTCTTGGCACGACCTTTTTCGAGCTGCTTGCGCAAGCCTTCAAGTGGTGGGCGGGGCGAAGATGCGGTCATGCAATTGCCTCCCAAAACAAGGGAAAACTCGAAACTTCCAATCCCTTGGAAGCTTAAGATAGGGAAGCAACGACTTCATGACGAGTCTTTTCTTGGGGAGAGGAATTCGCACCCGCAAGCCGCGCACTCTTCGCGCTTTGCCAGACTGCAGGACTTTGCTAAGTCAGGAAGATAGACGTTTGAATTTTTGCGGCCTTTCAGGTCGCTCGGTACATTGCGTGAGAGGATACCTAAATGCAGCGCGACGAAATTCCGGCAATCATCCCGCAAGATATCGAAGAGAAAAAGCAAGCCGCCCAGAGCTGGTTTGAAGAACTGCGCGACCGTATCTGCGCGAGCTTCGAACAGCTCGAAGACGATTTGCAGGGCCAGCTTTCCGATCAGGAGCCAGGACGCTTTGTTCGCACCCCATGGCAGAAGGATGAAGGCAAAGGCGGTGGTGGTGTCATGTCCATCATGCATGGCCGTGTCTTTGAAAAGGTCGGCGTGCATGTCTCGACCGTCTATGGCGAATTTTCGCCTGAGTTCCGCAAGCAGATACCGGGCGCCGAAGAAGACCCACGCTATTGGGCAAGCGGCATTTCGCTGATAGCGCATCCGCAAAACCCGAATGTACCAGCCGTCCATATGAACACCCGCATGGTCGTGACCACACGCCAATGGTTCGGTGGTGGCGCTGACCTTACACCCGTTCTCGACAACCGCCGCACACAGGAAGATCCGGACACCCTCGCCTTTCACAAGGCGTTCCGCTTCATCTGCGAAAAACATAAGGATATCGTTGATTATCAGCGCGTCAAGGAATGGTGCGACGAGTATTTCTTCCTGCCTCACCGTGACGAAGCGCGTGGCATTGGCGGCATCTTCTATGACTGGCTGCATTCAACCGAAGAACAGGGCGGCTGGGATAAGGACTTCGCTTATACCCGCGATGTCGGTCGTGGTTTCTCGGTGGTCTACCCGCATCTCGTGCGCCAGAACTTCAACAAGGAATGGACACCAGAACAGCGCGAAGAACAGCTGATCCGTCGCGGACGCTATGTCGAGTTCAACCTGCTTTATGATCGCGGCACGATCTTCGGTCTCAAGACCGGCGGCAACGTGAATTCTATTCTCTCATCCATGCCACCCGTGGTGAAGTGGCCGTAACAGCTAGAATGAACCAAACAAAAGGGCGGGAATTTCCCGCCCTTTCTTTATGCATCAAATGCTGAGTGATAGGTCACTTTGCCTTTCGGCATTTCACCGTCAATCAGAAGGCATTGGAAATACTCAGGCGGAACACCGTCAAGTCTGAGTCCTTCATCAACCTTGAAACCAAAACGCTGATAGTAGCCCGGGTCACCGAGCAATACGCAGCCTTTGGCTCCCGCCTCTTGCAGTCGCAAAAGACCTTCTCGGATGAGTGTACTACCAATTCCTTCACCTTGCCTGCCCGGCTGAACCGACACGGGGCCAAGCCCATACCAGTTGCAATCAGTACCATCGATGAGCACGGGCGAAAAAGCCATGTGACCAAGAAGAGACCCTTCTTCCTCAGCAACCAGTGACAAAGTCAGTGCCGATGCCAAACGAAGTGCATCGATGATAGCAGCCTCTTTCTGATTACTATAAGGCACCCCGCGGAATGCCTCATCAGTCAGGCGACGAATTGCAGCGACGTCCCCTGGTTGCTCCTTGCGGATATGCATCATGCGCTCCTTCATCGATTATTGGCTTGTGCACGGACGTTGATGCGTCCTTTAAGCGAAATACGATACGCGCTGCCTACGCGGGATTCGATCAGCCGCTTCCGACGCAACTGCTGAAAAACAGCCATTGTGCAATCGGAAAGCAGATAACCTTCGCGGGTATAACATTCGATTTCGCAGATACGTCCGTCTTCGCGCAGGTGGCGGATATAGCCGCCCTGCGCCAGCACGTGCAGTACGCGCTGTTCAATGCGTGAGATATTCATTGTCGTTAATGCCTGGATGGAAACCATGACAAGCACCAGCTCTCGCGGACAAACCAAAGTTTACCCACGGCCAATGCCGTTTCCGTCCCTGAACATCTGCGTGGATTAGAGCGCATCCCGAAAAGTGTGAAACGGTTTTCGGACAAAGATGCGTGTTAAAACAAATGATTAGAGCGCCGATCTGATCCAATCAGATCGAAACGCGCTCTAAAACCCGCAGTTATCGTTCGGAACGATCAGAGGCTTCCGACAATCTCCAGCATCAACAATTCCCATTAACGCAGACCCAGACTAATGATGGGTCACAAAAAAGACAGGAGGGCTCAAAAGCCCTCCGGAAGATTATTTAAGAGTGCTGTAGCTTGAAGTCAAATCGCTCAGGCTTTTGGCTGGTTGCGAAGCTTTTCAGCTTGCGCATAGAACTTCTTTTCCCACTCATTGTGGTTGTCCAGCCCTTCCTTGATGAAGGGGGTGAAGATCGCAAGGTTCATCAGCGCCCAGTTCACAAAGCGGGCGGGGAATTTCAGTGGCTTCACGAAATCAACGAACAATACCACGCGCGTATGCTCGGTGTGGTTCCAGGCTTCATGCTCATAGGCATCGTCGAAAATAAGAACCTTTCCTTCCTGCCAATGGCAGACCTGCTTGTCGACCCGGATCGCAAGTTTGTCGGCAGGCTCAGGCACGATCATGCCCATATGCAGACGCAACACGCCGTTATAAGGACCACGGTGCGGTGGCAGATGCTTGCCCGGCTCAAAGATCGAGAACATGGCGGTGGTCAGGCCCGGAATTTTCTGCACGGCATTCCATGTATTGGGGCATGCGCGAACGTTCTGCTCAGACTTCACGCCAAAACCGAGCAGGAAGAACGTCTTCCAGTGATTATCCGTCGAGATCGTTTTTACGTCTGATGAAATATCCTGAAAGGACGGCAGTTCGCTCTGCCGCAGCAGAACCTTTTCCAGCTCCGCACGGATAGCCGGATATTCCTTCTCAACCTCTGCTGCCCAAGGAAAGGTGGCATTGTCATAAACAGGCGGATTGCCAAGCTTTGCGTATTTGAGATTAAGCCGCTCTGCCCAGGCAACGATCCCCATGAAGAAACGTGTTACCGCACCCGGACGCTCCATAGGCGCGATACCGTCAGTACCAAAATTCTGCTTGGGATCAGTGGCCGTATTCTGCGAAGTCGATGTATCGGAAGAGGACATTCTTTGCTCTTTCAAATCAGGCGCTTGAGACGCGCCGATTTGATTGAATCAGATCGGTGCGCCTCAACCCTTTTTATTGAAGCATAATCTTATCGATCCTCGTTTCACTCCGGTCGGATTATGCTCTAAAACGGAACTTACGATATAAACTCAGAAAATCGCGGCGTGATTTTGTATAATCAACCGTCAATCGTTCATTTTATTGCGATCAAGTTTGTCCAGAAGCGCTTCGTGGTCAAGACTAAAACCTGAGTCAATCCAGAGAGTTTCCAACTCGCGCAGCTTTTCGCCCAAAACGGGGCCTTTCTCGACGCCAAGGCGAAGAAGATCGCCACCCGTAACCGGGAACACCGGCGCTTCATAGCTTTGAACAGCCTCAAGCAGACGCGCGTAACCACCTGCACGGATCATGGCCTCATCACTGCCGATCGCTTCATTGCGTGCTTGGGCATAGCTGAGTTGAATGCGATCCAGGACTGCCTGCTTACTGCCACGATAGACGAGCTTTTTTAGCGCCTGTTCAGACATTTCCGGCTTGATGGCATCAGCCCGCGCCCATGCTTCAAGCCGTGCCCGTTCTGCGTTCGACATTTTAAGCCGCTTGCCCATAGCATCGACGCGAGCCGTATCCGGCGGAATCATGCTCTCAAGCCGCAACAAGGCATCCACAGGCCAGCCAAGGTCGCCTTCCGTTCGCACCAGACCATGGATCGAATCGATGCCCCATTTTTCGCTTTCGGGCAGAATGGCTGTGAGGACACCTGCCTGCCGCATCCACAAAAGCGCACGCGAAGGATCTGGGGCAGCAAGGAGCTTCTTGAGTTCTGACCAGACGCGCTCGGCAGAAAGCTGATCGAGGCCATCCTTGAGACGCGCACTGGCGCGCAGGCCATCGGTTTCGGGACGACCCGAACCATACCAGGCAAAGAAGCGGAAGAAACGCAGGATACGTAAATAGTCTTCCCGGATGCGCGCTTCGGCATCGCCGATGAAACGCAGTGTCTGCGTTTCAATATCGGCCAGCCCGCCAACAAAATCGATCACCGCGCCATCAACCGTTGCGTAAAGCGCATTGATCGTGAAATCACGTCGCTCGGCATCCGCTTTCCAGTCCGTACCGAAAGCCACTTTGGCATGGCGACCATCGGTTTCGATATCCTTGCGCAATGTTGTCACTTCAAAGGGGTGCCCCTGAACGACAACCGTCACCGTGCCATGCTCAATACCGGTCGGCACGGGCTTGAAGCCTGCCTCCTGCGCAAGTCGTACAGTATCCTGCGGCAGATGCGTGGTAGCCAAATCGATATCACTGACTTTTGTGCCCAGCAGCGTGTTGCGGACAGCACCGCCAACCACGCGCGCTTCGCCACCATCACGGTTCAATGCTGCAAAAAGCGCCTGAAGTGGCTTCGCCTTCAGCCAATCGGCACGGCTAGAAATATTGATGGAATGAATGCGTGTCTCGCTCAAGCGTAGAGCCTTTCATAAAGTCCGCGAATGATCCCTGCGGTCACACCCCAGATGAATCGCTCGTGATATGGCATTGCGTAATAAAAACGTTCCTGACCGTTGAACAGTCGGCTTTCGCGCCGATGGTTGGCCGGGTTCATAAGGAATGAAAGCGGCACTTCAAATATATCCGCCACCTCGTCCGGATTGGGATACACGTCAAAAGGCGTGTTAACGACCGCCAGAACAGGGGTGATCGAAAACCCGCTGCCCGTCAGATAGCGCGGCATATGCCCGATGATTTCAGCCCGTTCGGAGATAAGCCCGATTTCCTCGTTGGCTTCGCGTAGCGCTGCATTTTCAGCCGTACCGTCTTCCGGGTCGATTGCGCCGCCCGGAAAAGCAATCTGGCCAGAATGCTTGCGTAATTTTTCAGTGCGCCGCGTCAGCAACAATGTCGCCTCCGGTCCACGATCCACCACCGGTACGAGCACGGCAGCATCACGCATTTTCGATGTAACCATGGCTTGTGTGAATTCCGGGTTGAGCGAATAGTCTCCGGTCAGATCGTCATGATCCGGCTGCCAGTTGCGCACGCGCTCGGCAAAATCACTCGCAGAAAAAGCCGGAAAGAGATATGGTGCACGCTCATTCATTGAAGGGCGACCTCCAGTGCATCGGTAGGCATGATTGGAAAAATCACTCCATTTGAACGCACCGCAAACATCGACACGCCATCAACCGCAATCTCTTCGCCGAGTGCGACGAGATCATACATCACAGCCCGCGTCAGCAATGCTTCCAGTCGACCGCGAACGAGCACATATGGCTTGAGGCCTCCACTGTTCTTTTCAATGATAAAGCGTAGCGGATGCTCATCACCCACTTCGATCACATCTCCGACATTGGTCCGCAAAGTCAGCTTCTGCGCCTCTCCCTCGCCCGAAACCTGCATTTCAACGGCAATGAAATGCGCGTCCTCCACGCGAATCCCAACTTTCTCCACCGGCGTTACAAGATAGGTTTTTCCGTCTTCATCCTTGCGCAGCACAGTCGAGAACAGTCGCACAAGCTGAGGGCGTCCAATGGGTGTCCCCATATAGAACCATGTTCCGTCAGCACGGATTTCCATATCCAGATCGCCGCAAAACTCTGGATTCCAGCGTTCCACAGGCGGAATTCCACGTTCTTTCGTCGCCGGTCCGCTATGGGCATCGGCGTGGGCGCGTGCAATCAGAGCTTCCAGTCCGCCAGCACTCGCAGCCGCCTTCATTGAACTTTGCGGCTCATGTTTGCCGTTAGGGGTGCTTTTTGTCATCCGACTCGGTTATTCCTGCTCGAATGTGATTAAAATGCATAGAGTCATGAAATAGTCACCGTTTCACGGCTTGTCAGCATTATAGTGCGATTTAAGTTTCAGAGGCAGTCGCCTTCAGTCCGGTTCTCCGCCCAATCATATGCGGAAATATTGCGAGGTCCCTATGAGCGTTGTTGTTACGCCCGAAGCCGCTAATTCCTCTACAGCTTACAATGAAATTGTTGCCGAAGCCGAACGCGCCCTCGCTGACATCGCACGCATCAAGGAGAATGTCGGCACCGTTATCTTCGGGCAGGAAAGCGTTATTGAACGCGCGCTCGTTGCGATTCTCGCAGGTGGTCATGCACTGCTCGTCGGCGTGCCTGGCCTTGCCAAGACAAAGCTTGTCGAAACTCTGGGAACCGTTCTTGGCCTGTCGGGCCAGCGTATTCAGTTCACGCCGGACCTGATGCCATCGGACATTATCGGTTCGGAAGTGATGGAGCAGGACGCTGACGGTCGCCGTTCCTTCCGCTATCTCAAGGGACCAATCTTCACCCAACTTCTGATGGCCGACGAAATCAACCGTGCCTCGCCGCGCACCCAGTCCGCGCTGTTGCAGGCCATGCAGGAATATCACGTGACCGTTGCCGGTCAGCGTTATGATCTGCCCGCCCCATTCCACGTGCTTGCCACGCAAAACCCTCTGGAGCAGGAAGGCACCTATCCTCTGCCCGAAGCCCAGCTTGATCGCTTCCTGATGCAGATCGATATTCTCTATCCTGAACTGGATGCTGAGCGTCGTATCCTGCTTGAAACCACAGGCGTAACCGAGGCCAAGGCTCATGCAATTCTCGATGCGGATCGACTGCGTCAGATGCAGGCACTTGTGCGTCGCATGCCGGTTTCCGAAAGCGTGGTTGATGCAATTTTGAAATTGGTTCGCTCGGCACGACCGGATGCAGACAATGATCATGCAAAGAAGCACATCGCCTGGGGTCCAGGTCCACGCGCCAGTCAGGCGCTGATGCTCTGTGCGCGCGCACGTGCACTTTACGAGGGTCGCCTCGCGCCATCCATTGATGATGTGAAGGCTCTGGCCGAACCGGTTCTGCAGCATCGTATGGCGCTCAATTTTGCAGCACGTGCCGATGGTATGCATGTTCGCGATGTCATTGCCAATTTGGTGAAGGCTGCTGCCTGATGGTGATCGGCGCGGAAGTTTCATCATCAGATCACAAGGATACACTGGCTCGTGCACGTGCGCGGGCATCGAGTATTCCTGATCTGCTGGTCGAAGCGCAGCGTGTCGTCAACACTGTGATGAATGGCTGGCATGGTCGTCGCAAACGCGGCCCCGGCGAAAACTTCTGGCAATTCCGACCCTATGTGCAGGGCGAGTCTCTCGTCCACATCGACTGGCGACGTTCAGCGCGGGACGATCATACCTATGTGCGTGACCGCGAATGGGAGTCGGCACACACAGTCTGGCTATGGTGCGATTTCTCGCCCTCCATGCTTTATCGTTCACAACTCTCGCCTGTTTCGAAAGAAGCGCGTTCGTTAGTGCTCACCCTGGCACTGGCAGAACTGCTCTCCCGCTCAGGCGAACGCATCGCTTTCCCATCCTTGTTGCAGCCCTTTTCGGCCCGCAATGGTGCGGAACGTCTGGCGGGCGCCTTAATGCATGACACTTCTGCAAGCCCTTTGCCCGATATCGATCAGATACGCCGTTTCTCTGAAGTGGTGCTCGTTTCCGATTTCCTGCATCCGCTCGATGAGTTGACGGAATTGCTCGATAGTCTGGCGCGTCGTGGTGTGCGCGCACATCTGGTGGAAGTGGCGGACCCCGCAGAAGAAACCTTCCCCTATTCCGGCCGCACCGAATTTCGTGATCCTGAAACGGGAGTCACCCTCGTGGCGGGCCGCGCAGAAACCTATGCCGAAGACTATCGCCGTCTTTATGTAGCCCGTCGGGATACACTGGCCGGTTTTTGCAGACGCCTTGGTTGGAGCTTTATCGTGCATCGTACGGACACACCCGCCACGCAGGCATTGTCGCGACTGCATGATGCTCTCAGCGCATCCTCACAAGTATCCTCTTGGGGAGGCTCACGCTCATGAATTTTCTTCCGCTCGCATTCGGATCACCGTTGATTCTGGCTGGCCTTATTGCGCTGCCGGTTATCTGGTGGTTGCTGCGCATGACGCCACCGCGCCCACAGCAAGAAACATTCCCACCGCTACGGATTCTGGCACAGGTCTTCAAGCGTGAAGAAGTGCCGTCCAAAAGCCCATGGTGGATGACGCTTCTTCGTCTCCTGATCGCCGCACTGGTTATCCTCGCCCTTGCTTCGCCGGTGTGGAACCCGCGCCCTACCACCCTTTCCGGCAATGAACCGCTGGCAATCGTTATTGATAATGGTTGGGCGTCGGCGGAAGAATGGACACAGCGTGTCACCGCTGCAGAAAAATTGATTGCCGATGCGGAGGCAACCAACACGCAAATTTATGTGCTTGGCACTGCAGAGCCTGCCAATGCTGAGATCGGCCCTTATGACGGCAATCGTGCAACTGAACGTCTGCAGGCCTTGCAGCCACGCCCGATTCCCGTTGATCGTAAAGCCACACTGGACCGCCTCGCATCGACTGTACCACAGGGCGAAAAAATCCGTCTGGCTTTCATGAATGATGGTTTGGCACAGGCCAATGACAAAGACGCCTTCATAAAGCTCGATCAGAACGATCGCCTTACTTCTGTGCTTTGGTATGCCGCCGATCTGGACCGCGTTCTTGCTCTGACAGGCATCGAGAACAAGGCCGATAGTCTTGAAGCAAAAGCTATTCGCCCCGATGGCATAACCATGCCACGCACGCTGACGGCGTCAGCTTATGACGACAAAGGCCGACGTATTGCGGAAGCGCCGCTATCCTTTGCGGTAGGAAGCAATGAGGGGACGGCCCGCTTTAACCTGCCAGTCGAGTTGCGAAACGATTTCCGCCTGATCCGTGTAGATGGTATTCAACAGGCTGGTGCCACGCGTTTGATCGATGCCGGTTCCGAGCGCCGCACCATTGGTCTTCTGGCCAGTGGCGATGGAGATCTCGCACAGCCGCTTCTGTCCCCGCTTCATTATATTTCGCGTGCGCTGTCACCCTTTGCCAACCTGATCGAACCGCGTTCTGCAGATTTGATGAAGACCGTACCGGAATTGCTGGATGCCAAACCGTCGATCCTCATCATGGCGGACATCGGCACCTTGCCCAAGCCTGTTGAAGAACAGCTTTCGAGCTGGATCGAAGACGGCGGAACGCTGGTCCGTTTTGCAGGCCCTCGCCTTGCCGGTGCCAGCGAAAATGATCCGCTTCTGCCTGTCCGTCTTCGTAAGGGCGAACGCGCACTCGGCGGCACCTTGTCATGGTCAGAGCCTCAGAAATTGCGTTCTTTTTCCGACAAGGGTCCCTTTGCAGGCCTTTCTGTTCCTGATGACGTGACGGTCAACCGGCAGGTTCTCGCTGAACCGTCTTTTGATCTCAACGACAAGGCCTATGCGACGCTGGCAGACGGAACGCCACTTGTCACCGGCGAGACCCGCGGTCGCGGCAATGTCGTTCTCTTCCACATTTCACCTGATGCAACATGGTCGAGCCTGCCGATTTCCGGGTCGTTTGTTGAGATGCTGCGCCGTATCGTGTCGCTGTCGCAGCGCATGGGCTCACAGGACAATCAGCAATCCATTTCGTTGCCACCATTCCAGCTCCTTTCGGCGTCTGGTGAACTGGCGCCCCCATCATCGGAAGCAAAACCCTTGATCGTGGAAAAAGACAAACTGCCTGACGTCAGCATCAACACACCACCGGGTTTTTACGGCAATGAAGACGGTCTGAAAGCGCTCAATATTTTCGAGGATAATGACATCGAGCTTCAACCAATCAGCCAACCCGCGCTATCTGTCGGCATAATCCCGACATCTTACGATGCTGATCAATCCATTTCGCTGCGCGGCCCATTTTTTGCGGCAGCCGCCATGCTGCTGGCGCTCGACACATTGCTGATGCTCTGGCTGCGCGGCGCATTCCGCCGCCGCATGAAAATTCGTTCGAAAGTCGCCGGTATCGCTATTCTGATTGCCGCGAGTTCTGCCATCAGCTTTTTGCCCCCAGCGATCCCTTCAGCCCACGCGCAGGAACCGCAAACGCACGACGACAGTAAGCCGGGCGATGAGGCGATTATCAATTCCGTCTCAAAGACCCATCTTGCCTATATCATCACCGGCAATGCCGCGACCGATGATATCAGCAAGGCTGGCCTGCGCGGTTTAAGCTTTGCCCTGCTGGACAAAACAGCGCTGGAACCAGGTGATCCGATCGGCGTCGATCCTGCAAAGGACGAACTCGCATTCTATCCCCTGATCTATTGGCCGATTGATCCCGATGCCCAAATGCCAAATCCCGAGGCCATCGCCAAGGTTGATGCCTATATGCAGCAGGGCGGCACGGTTTTGTTCGATACGCGTGACCAGTTGCAGGCCGGTGCAAGTCTTGATCCGGCTGCTTCACCAGCCAACCAGCGCCTCCGCGCCATTCTCAATGGCATGAATGTACCGCCACTTGAGCCTGTGCCAGACGATCACGTGCTGACCAAATCCTTCTTTATCATGCCAGATTTTCCCGGCCGTTATGAAGGCAGCCCGCTTTGGGTAGAAGCAACCGCGCCCACCAATGCAGCACAGGACCGGCCTGTGCGCACCGGCGACGGTGTTTCACCGATCATGATCACTGCAAATGATTTTGCAGGGGCATGGGCTGTGGACGAACAAGGCAACCCGTTATTGCCAACCGTGCCGAATGATCCAATGCAGCGCATTTATGCGATCCGCGGCGGCGTGAATATTGTCATGTATATGCTCACCGGCAATTACAAATCCGATCAGGTCCATGTTCCGGCCCTGCTTGAGCGGCTGGGTAACTGACATGAATATAGAGTTCGAACCGTTCCTCTCGCTACCATGGCTCATTGGCATTCTGGTCCCACTGGCACTGCTTGTGTTGGCAACAATAGCGCTGCGCATGCGCGGCGGGCTGATCCGTTTGCTTGCCGCCGCAGCCCTTGCCCTGGCGCTGTTCAATCCGGTCATCATCAGTGAAGAACGCGAACCTCTGAAAAGCGTCGTCGCGATTGTTGTTGACCGCAGCCAGAGCCAGGAACTGGGCAACCGTCGCGCTGATACGGATGCAGCCCTTAAGGCCGTACAGGACCAGCTTGCAACCATGCAGCAGTTTGAGACACGTGTCGTTGAAGCTGCTCAGCCGGGCGAGAACGAAGACGGTTATGCGACCCGTCTGTTCGGACCGCTCGCTCGCACATTGCTTGATGTACCGCCGTCACGCGTGGCTGGCGCAATCATGATCACAGATGGTCAGGTGCACGACATTCCGGCCAACAAAAATGCGCTTGGCTTCGACGCACCCGTCCATGCATTGGTTACGGGCAAACCGGACGAATTCGACCGCCGCATTCGCTTCAACAAAGCTCCGCGCTACGGCATCAGCGGCAAGCCGATGGAAATGTCTTTCACGGTCATCGATGAAGGCAAGAGCCTTGGAAGGGCCGCACCTGTAGAAATCCGTGTCAACGGAGAAGCTGTTAGTGAAGAGCAGGCACAGGTTGGTCAGGAGACCCCCGTCACCATCGAACTGCCGCGTGCAGGCGTCAATATCGTCGAGATAATCACCCCGACCCTTCCGGGCGAAGTGACGGATGCCAACAATCGTGCAGTCGCTACAGTCGACGGTATTCGCGAGAACCTGCGTGTATTGCTCGTATCGGGTGAACCGCATAATGGCGAGCGCACATGGCGCAATCTTTTGAAATCTGACGCAGCCGTAGATCTCGTCCATTTCACCATTTTGCGCCCACCTGAAAAGCAGGACGGGACACCCATCAACGAGCTTTCTCTGATCGCCTTCCCAACGCGCGAGCTTTTCGTCGACAAGGTCAATGAGTTCGATCTCATCATTCTTGATCGCTATCAGCATCGCGATGTGCTGCCGCTGCTTTATTATGATTACATCGCGCAGTATGTGGAAAATGGCGGCGCTTTGCTGGTTGCCGCCGGTCCCGAATATGCGGGCGACATGTCGATTGCACGCACACCGCTTTATAGCGCCCTGCCCGCCATGCCCACCGGCACGCTCACGGAAAAAGCCTTCTATCCGCGCCTGACTGAGCTTGGCAAACGCCACCCCGTCACACGCGGCCTTGATGGCAGCGAGCAGGAGCCGCCACATTGGAGCCGCTGGTTCCGCACGATCGATATCGGCCAGCCGCGAGGTGAAACCGTCATGAGCGGGGCCGATGGCAAGCCACTTCTGGTACTCGACCGTGTCGGCAAGGGTCGCGTCGGCATGTTCCTTTCGGATCAGGGTTGGCTCTGGGCGCGCGGGTTTGAAGGCGGCGGTCCTTATGCAGCACTTTATCGCCGCATCGCCCACTGGCTGATGCAGGAACCGGAACTTGAAGAAGAAGCACTTACTGCTGGCGGTAATGGTCGTACGCTGACCATTCATCGTCAGACGATGGGCGATAATCCGGGCACAGCCTCAGTCACCACACCATCCGGCAAAGAACTGCAGGTCAATCTCACACAAAACAAACCGGGCCTGTTCGACGGCACATTGCAGACGGATGAAATCGGCATCTTCCGCATTAAAAACGGCGACTATGAAACACTTGCCCATGTAGGTCCGGTCGACGCGCCTGAGTTCTTGGACAGTATCTCGACCCCAGATCGTCTGAAGCCACTTGCCGATGCTACCGGCGGCTCAGTCCATCGCGTGCATGCGAGTGCCAACAGCGCAGTTCAGGTGCCTGCGATCACAGCTGTCGGTGCTGGTCGTTCCGCAAGTGGCAATGACTGGATTGGTTTGCGTGAGACAACCGATACTCAACTCAAAAGCGTAAACCGCCTGCCGCTGTTCTCTGGTTTGGCTGCTCTCGCAGCCCTGCTCTTCATATTCGGCAGCATGTGGTATCGCGAAGGGCGGTAAAGCGCCTTCGCGAACGCAGACCATATTATAACTGCTAAGCTCTATTGGCGTGGCGCACGACGCCGCCAACGCCGCTCAATGCGCCGGGCACAAGCTCGCAAGCGAGCATCCGGCGCTGATCGACCGGCGCAGGCATAATCATCGAACCCGGCTGCACCATATTAAATCCGAACGGACCATAATAAGGCTGGTCGCCAACAAGAATGACCAGCTTATGACCGGCATTCCTGGCCGCTTCCAATGACATACGCATCAGTGTGCCACCAATGCCGCGCTTTTTCCAATCAGGGCGCACAGCAAGGGGGCCAAGCAACAAAGCTGGTGTTTTACCAACCACAACCGGCGTCATACGCAGCGACCCGATAACGATGCCGCCCATCAGTGCCACAAAAGACAGGTCGTAGTCGTGTGGCCCACCTTCCCGAATAAAATGCGCTGCACGGGTGAAACGACCGGGACCGAACGCTTCCGCATTCATATCCTCGATCTCGATGTCGTGCGCAGGATCTTCCTGCGCGTAGGTCAGTTCAAGCTGTTGCATGGGAGAATTGCCTGAAGAGAGAAGTCGATGGCCAGAGGAAGCCAATGGAATGCATTCTGTGCGCGTTGAGCACAGTTTCAATTTCATCGTCGGATGAAACGCATTCCGGTCATAGGTCTCTCCTTCGCGGCGGGAAAATGGATAATGCCGCAATTTGACAGTTGCCTAACACCAAATTGGTCAGAGGTAAAACAATTTCTTTCAAAACGGCGGATTAAACTTACCTTTTTGGCACCGTTACGCACTGTTCACGGCTTGGGAGGCTGTCAAACGGTAGTTTTCGGACTATTTTCCTTATCAAAAGGAGAAATCACATGGGACTTCTGGTAGACGGCAAGTGGCATGATGTCTGGTATGACACCGCAAATACAAAGGGCCGCTTTGAACGCTCAAAATCGCAGTTTCGTAACTGGGTGACGAAGGATGGTAGCGCAGGTCCGAGCGGTGAAGGTGGCTTCAAAGCTGAGCCCGGCCGCTATCATCTCTATGTATCCTACGCTTGCCCGTGGGCACATCGTACGCTGATCTTCCGCGCATTGAAGAAACTTGAAGACGTCATCTCCGTCTCGGTTGTCGATTATCTCATGCTCGAAGAAGGCTGGACGTTCTACGGCACAACCGGCAGCACTGGCGACGCTCTCTACGGGTCAAAGCGCCTGCATGAAATCTATACCCGCGCCGACCCGCATTATTCCGGTCGCGTGACGGTGCCAGTTCTGTGGGACAAGCAACGCGAAACAATCGTTTCCAACGAATCGGCTGAAATCATTCGTATGCTCAACAGCGCCTTTGATGAGTTTGGTGATGCAACGCTTGATTTCTATCCGGAGCAATTGCGCGGTGAGATCGATGCACTCAACGACCTCATCTACCCAAACATCAACAATGGCGTCTATCGTGCCGGCTTTGCCACAACGCAAGATGCCTATGAAGAAGCCTTCGGTCAGCTGTTCAACACACTCGATAAACTGGAAGATAAGCTTTCAACACAGCGCTATCTGACCGGATCGAATCTGACCGAAGCCGACTGGCGCCTGTTCACGACGCTCTTACGCTTTGATCCGGTTTATGTCGGGCATTTCAAATGCAATCTGCGTCGTATCGCTGACTACCCGAACCTCTGGAACTACACACGTGAACTCTATCAGGTGCCGGGCGTAGCCTCGACCGTCGATATGGAGCACATCAAGGGCCATTATTACCGCAGTCACAAGACGATCAATCCCACAGGCATCGTTCCGCTTGGCCCGGATATCGATTTCTCAGCCCCGCATGATCGGGATAGACTAGGCAACTGAGCCTTTCCTGCAACAGTCTGACGAGAACATCAGCACTTCCTCAAATCTTGGGCGCCTCTTTGATCTAGATCAATGGGGCGTCCTGCGGCGCAGTCCAGATTGCGCGCATCACTACCCAAGACTTGAAGGAGAGAATGATGAACCGCTTTGCCAAAGGCCTTCTGGCTGCAACCGCGCTCAGCTTTGCAGTACCAGCAGCATTTGCTGCCGATGCGATTGTCGCCCAGCCAGCAACCGAAATCGTTGCCGTTCCGCAGGCCCTGTCACCGTGGCAGATCCGTGTGCGCGCTCTCGGCGTCATCGCTGAAAACAAGGGTTACGTAAACGGCGTTGATGGCTCTGGTCTTGATTACTCGAAGTCGATCACCCCAGAACTCGATATCACCTATTACTTTACCGACAATCTGGCTGCTGAACTCATCCTCGGCACGACCTATGCCAATATCAATGGCACTGGTTCCATCGAAGGGCTGGGCAAGATCGGCAAGGTCTGGATGCTGCCTCCGACCCTGACCATGCAATATCATTTCACCAATTTTGGCGCATTCAAGCCATATGTCGGTGCAGGCGTAAACTACACGATCTTCTACAATCAGGATGCAGCAGGCGTTGACTATCTCAAGGTCAAGAACACGTTTGGCGGCGCGCTTCAGGTCGGCTTCGACTATATGCTTGATGAACACTGGGGTATCAACTTCGACGTCAAGAAGCTCTTCCTCGAACCAAAATTCGACGCCACACTGGCTGGTGGTACTCAGGTCAGCGGCAAGGCCAAGCTCAATCCCTGGCTGATCGGCACCGGTATCACGTACCGCTTCTGATCTTTAGAGCATTTCCTGTTTTTCTTGAATCATTGGAAATGCTCTATCTCTTTGTTTTTTCGCATTATCCGACGCAAAACCGCTTCGCACTTTTGCTGGAAATTCTCTAATAAATAAGGGCGCGAAAGCGCCCTTTTCATTACCACGTCGGAAGCGGATCGAGATCATGAAGCGCTTCCTGCAAGCGACGCTTGGTCGAAGGTGTTGTGCCTTCGGGCAAGTTATCGAGCGGAAAAAAGCCCGCCTCCGCGATTTCTCTGTCACGCTTTTTCGGCTCTGTCTGTTCAAAGGCCCGACAGACATAAAGCGCTACATGATCTCGCGGTGACGCATGAGCATTTTTGTAAAGGGCGAAAAGCTCGGGCCGACCAGTGAGGTAAATATTGCCTTCCTCACGCAATTCCTTTTCAAGCGCCTGCCCGAATGTTTCTCCGCTATCAACGCCACCGCCCGGCAATTGCCAGCCGGGGACATAAGTATGCTTCACCAGAAATACGGAGTTTTTCTTTTCATCAAATACAATTGCCCTGACACCCAAGGTCATGGGGCGTCTCAATAAGAAATACGTATGAAACAAAAAATGGCGGAGGCGCATACCGTCGATCCTGAACAAATATTCCTGATGAGATCATTGCAGCAAAGACCTCAACAAAAAGTCGCTAAACACGGTTTCAGTTTAAAAAATAATACAGTACACCGACTATATGTTTCGGCTTGCCCATATTTCAGACATCCATCTGTCGCCTCTGCCACGCATTCGCTATCGCGAGTTAGCGTCAAAACGTATTACCGGCTACATCAACTGGCTGCGAAACCGTAAGAACGCAATGCATGGCACAGTGCTGGACAGCCTGATTGCCGATATGCTGGCGCAGAACCCTGATCATATTGCGGTCACCGGCGATCTTGTCAATCTGGCGCTCAATCTGGAAATCGACATCGCCCGCGATTGGCTTACCGGCCTCGGTAACCCCGACGATGTTTCCGTTGTGCCCGGCAATCACGATGCATATGTTCCGGGCGCGCTCGATAGATCCTGCCGCAAATGGGAACCATGGATGCGTGGCGATGGCATCGACAACCACGACGAGCGACCGGTATTCCCGTACATGCGCGCACGCGGTCCGGTCGCCATGATCGGCGTTTCATCGGCACGCGCCACGGCACCTTTTATGGCCAGTGGCGATTTTCGCTCTGCGCAAGCCAAACGTCTTGCAAAGCTGCTTGACGAAGCTGGTTCGCAAGGTCTTTTTCGTGTCGTGATGATCCACCATCCGCCAATCCACGGTGCAACTCCCACGCATAAGCGGCTCTACGGTATCCGTCGTTTCCAGAAAGTCATTCGCCAACATGGCGCAGAACTGGTCATTCATGGACACACGCATCTCGCCACGCGCTATGACATTGATGGGCCGAATGGCAACAAGGTTCCTGTGGTTTGCGTGCCATCGGCAAGCCAGAATTTCGGTGGGCATAAGCCACCTGCACGGTATAATATCTTCAATATCGACCGTAAGCCGGAAGGCGGCTGGCTGTGTTTATGGGAACAGCACGGTATCGAAGATGCGAGCGAGCGCATCATCAAAATTTCAGAGCAGAAGCTTTATTAGAACGCCGTGGGCCTAATTGGGCCCACAAAGGTCGCTCTGACACTATAAATGAAAAAGGCGGCATTTCTGCCGCCTTTTTCTTCGATCACTTACCGATCACACGATTGGCAGCCGAAACAATGGCTTCCAGTGAAGCGCTGACGATATTGTCGTTGATACCGGCACCGAACAATTTGCCGTCTTGATATGCGACTTCGACATAAGAAATTGCCGCTGCGTCCGAACCTTGCTTTAGTGAATGCTCGGAGTAATCAACAACCGACATTTTCACGCCGAGATATTTCGACAGCGCATCGATGAAGCCATCGATCGGGCCTGTACCCTTGCCTTCGATATTCTTGGTCACGCCATTATCAGTGATTTCAGCGGTCAGAATTCGACGGCCTTTCTGCTCGGGATCAGGATAGGTGTGGTGATCCACGAACTTGATACGGCCTTCCGCCTGCTCGACATAGAGCTTCTGGAACTCTTCATGAATACGCTTGGATGGCAACTCTTTACCTTCTTCATCCGTAATGTTCTGGATGATTTCTCGGAACTCCACCTGCAGATTGCGTGGCAGATTCAGGCCGTAATCGGCCTGGAGAATGTAAGCGATACCGCCCTTACCCGACTGCGAATTGATGCGGATGATCGCTTCATAGGAACGGCCAACATCCTGCGGATCGATTGGCAGATATGGCACTTCCCAGACCGGTGAATTGGCAGTCTTGCGAACCTTCATGCCCTTGTTGATCGCATCCTGATGCGAGCCTGAGAAAGCCGTGTAGACCAACTCGCCCACATAAGGGTGACGCTCTGCAATCTTCAGCTGGTTCGAATATTCATAGACATCCTTCATGCGATTGATGTCTGTGCAATCCAACTCCGGATCGATGCCCTGCGTGTACATGTTGAGCGCCAGCGTCACCACATCGACATTGCCGGTGCGTTCGCCATTGCCGAACAGCGTACCTTCAACGCGGTCAGCGCCAGCCATCAGACCCAGTTCGGTCGCAGCGATGCCCGTGCCACGATCATTATGCGGATGCAGCGAAATGATCAGGTTTTCGCGATTATCGAGATTACGGCACATCCATTCGATCTGGTCGGCATAAACATTTGGCGTGTTCATTTCGACTGTTGAAGGCAGATTGAGGATCAGCTTGTTCTCAGCAGTCGGTTTGACAATTTCTGTCACCGCATTGCAGATTTCCAGCGCCACTTCCAGCTCGGTGCCGGTGAAGCTTTCCGGCGAATACTGGAAGCGATAGCCACCCCCCTCAGCATTGGCTGCTTTCGCAGCCATATCCATGATCATCTTGGCAGCATCGGTCGCAATCTGCTTGATGCCCTTGACGTCCTTGTCGAAAACGACGCGACGCTGCAATTCACTGGTCGAATTGTAGAAGTGGATGATTGGCGTCTTCGCGCCCTCCAGCGCTTCAAAAGTACGCGTGATCAGTTCAGGGCGGCACTGCACCAGCACCTGCAAATCAACTTCGTCAGGCGTATCGCCCTGTTCGATTGCCCAGCGGCAGAAGTCGAAATCGGTCTGCGAAGCTGATGGGAAGCCAATTTCGATTTCCGGGAAACCCATATCGACCAGCAGGCGGAACATGCGCTCCTTGCGGTCGTGGCCCATTGGGTCAACCAAGGCCTGATTGCCGTCGCGCAGATCGACCGAGCACCAGATTGGCGCCTTCTCGATGCGCTTTGCAGGCCATGTACGGTCATCAAGCTTTGGAAATGGAAACGGCGAATATTTTACAGCCGCGTCAGGCATGCCTTTAGGCTTTGCAGCGGAGACAGTCGTATTTGGATTATGGTTCATGGTCTTCTCATCCTCCCGGCGCAAACAGTTCTGCACTGTCATAACGACACGGATATCTCGTCTTAAAATTCAAATGTGGATTTTGAGAAAGGAGCATGCGTCAGCGGGACTTCAATCGACCGCCGGACGCTCCTTTCAACGAGCCCGGCGATCGCCGCTAAGGCCGAGGGTAAGAAGCGAGTTTAGAACGCAAACATTTACGCGCGCGCTGGAAGCGGCGGCGGAATGTTCCAGAGATGTTGCGTTCTTCATAACCATGGAGACGCTTTTACACTCGAGGTTCAAAACGCGCAAGCTGCTATTTGTTTTATGCGCACCCCGAAAAGTGCGTAGCGGTTTTCGGATGGGATGCGCATCAAATATAAAGATTAGAGCGCCGATCTGATAAAATCAGATCGAAACGCGCTCTATGCAAAAGGCACGGAACTCGTGCCCAGCGGCAGTTTTGCCTCATCTTCCGGCTCAACGTGGATCACGACGCGCGCGCTTTCGATCTGCGCTTTCAGTGCATCTTCGATTCGGTCGCATATGATATGTGCGTCGCCCACGCTCATATCGGCGACCACAACCAGATGAAACTCGATGAAGGTGACACGGCCTGCAATGCGGGTCTTGAGGTCATGAACTTCCAGCGCACCACCGGCGTTCGCTGAAATCACATCGCGAATGCGCATTTCCTCGGCAGGCTCGACCCCAATATCCATCAAGCCCTGCACTGATTTATTGATAACGCCCCAGCCCTGCCAGAGAATGTTGATCGCAACCAGAATTGCGAGCAGCGGATCGAGTATCGCCCAACCCGTAATGACGGCACCGACAAGGCCAACCAGAACGCCGACCGACGTAAACACGTCGGTCATAATATGCTGGCCATCTGCTTCTAAAGCAGGCGAACGCGCACTGCGACCCGTGCGAATGAGCAGCATAGCCCAGAAAGCATTTATCGCAGCAGCGCCCGTATTGATCGCAAGACCCAGCCACGGCTCATCAAGCTGACGCGGATTCTCAAGCGCAGACCATGCTTCTTTTGCAATCAAAAGGGCTGCAATCGTAATCAGCACACCTTCAACAACTGCCGAAATATACTCTGCCTTATGATGACCAAACGGATGGTTTTCGTCGGCTGGCTTGTAGCTGACACTGATTGCCCACCATGCACCGAGTGCCGCAATGACATTGACGATCGATTCCAGAGCATCCGAATAGAGTGCCACGGAGCCAGTCAGCGCATAGGCCAGATATTTCAGCCCCATTACGCCCAGCGCAACAGGAATCGACCAAGCGGCGAGCCGCCGAACTTTTACACTCGCGTCCATCACGAACCTTCAGATACTTAAATTCTTGTCCCGACCAGCGGGTTGAGCTCAATATGAAGCTCACTGCGCATTCACTCTGGCCAAGCCAGTCAGCAGCATTTCGATAGCCGTTCTATAGCCTAGAAAGTTCAAGTATCGAACCCCTCTTCTGCACTTATCGCATTTAATTTTCTCCTGCAAATGCAAGGCATTACAGTTGCAAATGGTTCGCTAAAGCAGCTCCGGAAAACTATGGTTTTATAAGGCCCTAAATGCAAAACCGGCCGTAGTTTTCACCACGGCCGGTTGATTGTTTTGTCGAACAGAAATGCTGTTAGTAGTTGCTACGACGTGCTTTATGCTTTCTTGCCAGATGCGTCACAACATTTTCGATCATTCGCATCCCCGCATTATGACCCAGCGTCATGATGGATTCGGGATGGAACTGAACGGCTGCCACAGGCTCTTTCTTATGTTCGAATGCCATGATGACGCCATCTTCCGTCTCCGCCGTTACCAGAAAATCATCCGGCAAACGTTCAGGATCGGCAAAGATCGAGTGATAGCGCCCAACCGTTACTTCCTTCGGCAAGCCTGAGAAGATGCGTTCCGGCTTTGAAACCCGGATACGCGACGGCTTGCCATGCACCGGAATGCGCAGCTGGCGCAGCGTACCGCCATAGGCTTCGGCCAGCGCCTGAAGCCCAAGGCAG